>Ga0187784_10001310_pt1 | contig 19584 bp, 27 predicted proteins | sample 1015_SJ02_MP15_2_FD_132964 | JGI IMG/M metagenome (GOLD analysis project Ga0187784, IMG submission 132964) | Tropical peat soil microbial communities from peatlands in Department of Meta, Colombia - 1015_SJ02_MP15_20_MG | ecosystem: Environmental > Terrestrial > Soil > Wetlands > Peat | place...
AAGGAAGTGAGCCTCTCCGCCGAGATTCCCGGCTGGACCCGGTTCAAGCCCGCCGCCGACTGGCTCGCCGAGCACCGCACCGTGATGGCGCAGCAGGCCCAGCAGCGTGACTTCAACACCTTCCTCGCCACGTCGGACAAGGGCATGCCGCGCACCCAGGCGGAGCGCGACGCGCTGTTCCGCGAATTCCTACAGTGGCGCGAGCGTCAAGCTGCGGGTAGGTAATAGGTGCTAAGCGGTCGCCGGGCCGCCACCGTTCTGGCGGCCATGTTGCGATTTTTTGGCTGTTGGGCAGTTCGTTGCCGTGGTCTGGCGCCCGCCCGCGGGATCAGAGTCGGATCGCCGCTGGCAGGCCGGCGATGGCGGGCGCCTATCTCGACGGGATAACCGTGCTGTGTCCGCATAGGTGCACGATTGTCCAGAGGGAAGTGACGCGTGCAGTGATGGTTGTCACTACATTTCGCGCGAAACTCCGACAGCGAGGCGATATGATGGGGAATTGGCACAGACCAATTACGACGCATGCGGCCATCCAGCCGAACCATTCGGGGTCATGAGCCACCCTAGCCACTGGTGCCTCTTCTGCCATTCTTGTTTATACGCCTCAACACATGCCTTAGAGCAAAATTGTTCTCGTATGAATGTCTGCCTTATCAGGCCGAATTTCGCGCCGCACTTGCGGCACCGTTTCGTGACTATTAGTTCAAAGCGTCGTTTTTTGCCGATGCGCATGGATTGGCCTAAACTCGTGTCACATCAGGGATCAAAAGAATAGGAGAATAGCTGCCGCCAGTCCGATTCCCGTCAACAGGAGCAGCCAGTCAGAGATGGTCAATCCGAATAGCAACCGTGTCGGTGAGTTGATCGCTTTTCCATGAGGATTGTTGATCACATCAAGACGGTGCAGATGGTCAGCGGACATAGAGGCTGTCATATCAGACAGCCGCTGACGCAAGATTAAATGAAGCGAGGAAAACCCATTTATTTTCGTTAAGTCTCCGGCCCCATCAATCGTTGCGTCCTCGTTCCTTAAACGCAACCAACCTATAGAGGTTTCAATTCGGTCGAAAGTGTCATCAACGGCTCGCAATTTCTTTGCCGTACCCGCCGCGCTTCATAATGACTGTCAACGGTAGACACTAACCTGAGCGGTAGATTGGCGCCGGGGAAGTCCCGTTCAAGATCATCCTGCCAGCCTCGACGTAACGTCAATTGAGTTGATCTCCGGAGAAGTGCGGCCTGAAGAGTAAACAACTGCTAAACATTTATACACATTTTCTCAATCTATGGATGCAATGGTCCCTGAACCTCTTCCTTGACTCTAGTTCCTCGCGGGCGTGGACTGGGGCGTTGTACCGCTATTGATCTTATCTGGCAGGATCATGGAGCATGTTTCGCAATCTCAATTCGCGTGACAAACGACGGGGATTGCTGCGAAGCGTTCAGACGCTCCTCATCTCCCAGGGATTGCTGTTTCCTCTGATGGGGAGCCATGCCGAAGATATTGATGAATTACAAGCGATAATGACCAACGCGCCGAAAGCGTGCGGTCACGGTTATCGACCGTATGACTATTTAGAGTATCGCGAGTGTGACACTATTTCGGACCCAACGCTGGGAGCTAGATGCGCCAATGAAGTAGCTCGAAAAAACAGTATCATTTTGAAGTGGAATCGGTTTATTCGGACTTGCGGCGCCTCAGAAGGTCAAACCGGAAGCTCTCCTGCACCGCCCGGGGTAGACCTAGCCGCGCCCACCAGCTCCGAACCAACGGCACAGCCGGAGTCCGAGGAGGTGGTCGCGCTCATCCAGCGGGCCCGAAAACTAGCGGAGAGTGGTGACATTGCCGCCGCGCGCCTTGTGCTGCGCCGCGCGACGCAGGCGCACAGTGCTCAAGCAGCGCTAGCACTTGGCGGGATGTACGACCCGACCGTGCTCGAGCAACTCCATATCCGTGGCGTCACGGCTGATATCGCCGAAGCTCGCTGGTGGTATGAGAAGGCCAGAGAGTACGGCTCGGTTGAGGCGCCGCGGCGGCTCCAGGCGCTGGCCGGCCACGGGCCGTAACCGATACGGGCAACCCGCTTCGGCGTCCCATTGTCGCACCTCCTGGTGATCGACGGTATTGAAGGCAACACGCGAGTACCGTCCCGGAGCAATGCCGCGAGCGCGCAAAGCGCGCCGCGTACCCGGGACCGGGCAGCTTGGTTCAGGCTAGCCCAAGACTGGGCGACAATTTCGTCAGGATGTGGTCATCCCTTGTTTAGTTCTGTCATCGCGCTGGTCTTTGCTCACGGCCATCCTGAACGGCGTTAACAGGGATATGAACTCGCGCAGCCTCAGCTCTCCTCCATTGCCCTCTCACGCGCCAGATCACGGGCCCCGTAGGTCACGAGTATTCCCAGCACGGTAACGACCATCATTACCCAATCAGACTTCAACCCCGAAGCGATCATTGCGAGCGGAACGACACCGACGAGTCCGAGACAAAGACCAAGCAACAGGCCGACCCAGCCCCAGTAATGGAACGTGATGAGGAGACCCAGGAACCACGTTGTTAAGGCGAACAGATAAGATGAGATTAGCAACAGATACAAGGATATGGCATTTGTCCTATTTGATCTCCGCCTAGGCAACATGTCGAGCGCGCATAAGATCAGAGCTACAGATACTACAAATGCGAAGTAGTTGAACGTCCGTGTTGGAAGCCAACTATCGCCGGTCGCTAAGATTAGGGCTGCAAGAGCAACGGATAGTGAGCAGCTCAAGCGGAAGAGAACGATGTCAAGGTTCCTGAACGTCATCAAAAGGCGGCGTTCCTTCGTCCCGGTTGCATCCACACTGCTCGGAGCCTGGGCGCCGTCTTTACTAGTGAAAGAAAAGTCTTCCTTTTGCGCCACACCCATGGCGCCCATTAACTCAGTAGTTGATTGCACTGGCGCGTTTGTGGTTTGTGATTCACGAGTGTGCCGAAGTAGGGCCTCATCTTCGACTCGTTGAATGCTCTCTTCGAGCGCGAGTCGCTCGCGTTCCATATCCGAGTCTGGAATTGGGGGCCGCTGAGCAGTTAATGAAGCAATGAGCGCCGCTCGCGCCCGCTCATATAATATCTGGCGAGCCTCGGCGGTGTTATTAGACAATGCCAATACAGCACGGGCAATGACAGTATAGTAGTCAGTCATTCCGTTGCTCCGCCTCCCGCGAACTTGGCATTATGACTCCTGCTTTTAGTGCAAGGAAGCCCCATGAGTGATCGGATCGCGAAGGAAACCGTGCGGCCCTGCGGATTGACGTTAATCGCCATATCACTGTTGATCGCTATATCACGATCGCGCGGGATCTGCCGGTCCGGCTCGAGATGCTATAGGCGATATGAGACAAAACGAGAGATTAGCCGAGTCAATTATTATCTGCGTGTCGATGCGAACCTCTCCGCCCTTCAATATGAAGAGATATCCGCGCCGTCGACGACAGCGATATTAGCGGGGATCAGCTTAGCCCCAATAATCAATACCGGAACACTCAACCGCACCTTGCAGCAGAGGGGAACGGCCGCCCTCAGGCGGGCATCGCTGAACTGCAGGCGCGTCCTACTGATCGAGGACGACAGCGTCAAGCTATCCATCGGTTTCATGGTGTGGAGGATGTAGCCGGCATGGAGCAAAGCGGAATGCAGAACCGGTGCGCCCGAATTTTCGCTTTTACGAGAGCCGGTGCGCCAGCGCCGCGCGCATGCGTGCACAACCTCGTCCCAATCGCCGGGCGCGTGCTGGCGGAACAGGCGCGAGGTCGGATACCACGGGCTGTCCTCGCGCGCGACAAGCCAGCGCTAGTCCGGCCGGAAAGGCAGCATGACCCAGACCGGGCGGCCGAGCGCGCCGGCAAGATGCGCGAGCGCGGTGTCGACCGTAATGACGAGATCGAGATGGTCGAGGGCGCCGGCGGTCTCGGCAAAATCAGTAAGCTGCGGTGCAAGGTTGGTGACGAGGCCGTCCGGCAGGCGGGTCCGCGGCGCGGTCGCCGACCTGCAATGAAAACCAGCGCACCCGTCGAGCCGGAGCAAAGGGGCGAGCGCCTTAAGGTCGATCGAGCGGCGGGCATTGCTGCGAGGAAGTGGACTACCGGCCCAGGCAAGGCCGATCTTCAATCCGGGCTGATCGGAGCTGATTCCGAAAAAAGCCTCCCGCAAATTCCTCTAGTGCCTGTGACAATTCTCCGGGGGAGTGGATTTCCAGAACCCGCCGATGGCTGCCACTTTGGTCACGAGCCATCCGGCGACCCCGATCGGAATCACGATTGGCAATACGCAGACGCCGTAGAGGATTATGAGCAGATGCCTGGCAGGTGTGTCCCAGAGTTCTTTCTCCTCGACGATGGTGGCCAATAAAAACCACGCGGCAAACACAATCGCCCATGCGCCGACAACGTATACAAATATGGCTGACATCACTTCATGGCCCGTTGCTTCGCGGGTGTCGAAGGCCCTAGCGCATGAAGGGTAGCTGAAGGTCGAACTGGTGGAAAGGCCGTGGGCGTGAGATAGATGCGCCGGTTCTCCCGGGTCCCCGCGCCAGCGTCGCGATCGCTGACCAGGCATCCGCTCCGGGGAAGCCGAGAGCATCGTCCCCTCCTGAACGGTGCGTGTGAGTGCAATCGCCCATCACACATGGCCGGGCCCCCCACAGTTTTCCCGCTTTCTCCAGCCGCTTGTGCCACTCCTGTCGATCATTGCTCGGCGGGGACCGCAGGTCCATCGTCGAAGCCGCTTTGCGCTCAACTATCTCGCGGCAATCGTGGATTTATGTTGTCCACAGCCACTGCAATGTGTTTGGCTTTCGACGAAGTCAGCCTGCCGCTTCATGATCTGCAGGGCGTATCCGATGTCCTCGATGCTGCCTACGCGTAGGATGTTGCGGATGCAGGTGTTGCAGTATGGACGACCAGGTGTTTGGCGGAGGAAAGCCGCGATGTTGTCCGCGAGAGCCATGAACTATGTCTCCGTGCAAGGCACTCTGCTTCCCATGATTTGGACGGCTGGAACATAGCCGCAGTTTCACAGTATGCGCGTGGCCACAGTATACGCGTGGCGTTGTGGACGAGCAAAGATTAAAGTGTCCCGGTGCACCGGGGCGACCTTGGTGCACCGGGACAACTGCCTTGCCGGGTAGGAGAAGGGGGCCTGGCTTGGTCCTGGTATTAACACCGAAGCCAAAATGAGTCCTGCGCAGCCCCGGCGGGTCCGCCATCGTTCCGTCGTGGAGCTGAGCACCCTTAGGCTCCGCTGGATTCCCCCAGCGTTTCTTCAGGAGTTCGGCCTCACATCCGCGCGGCTCTTTGTTTGCGCACAGCGGCCGGTGGTTGGCCGCGGATGGCTGCCTTTCTCATTCCTTTGCCTGACAACGCGATGGGGGGCGCCGCGCGAGGTCGACGGCGTAGATCGATGCCGTTGCCTGCTGTATGGTGCCAAGTGTCGCGGGGAATGCCAGAGGATCAACCCCGCCCACGCCCGGATGCCGCCGGGCGAATCGCGCCTGGCATGGAAGCTCTCGCCGACCTGCAAGGCAGCGGGCGTGCGACAGCGGGGCACCTGGAAGCAGCGTTCCAGGAAGCCGCCGTCGCGGCCTTCAGATGCCCTCAACGTGCTCGCCGCGGGGCATCCGCTGCTTGGCATGTGAAGCGGTCCGATTTTGCGGGTAAGCTACGTCGGATGCTCATTCTGGGCGGTGAGCTCGGTGACTGGCAAGGGCGTGCATCGCCTGGACGATACGGGCGACCCACCCGTGGCCGACAAAAAAGTTCCCGTCTGCTTACATCTGAGCTGATCTTCGCGCCATAAAGAGCTGAGCGCCGTGACGGCGAATGGGGCAGCGGTTCTTCCACGTGACCGACCCGAACGGCTACGGGTTCAGCTTCGCTTGACCATCGCGCTAACCCTTTTGCCATGCCTCACAAGCCAGAATCCGGCCAACGAACGACGCCTCGATCGAAGCAAAAGCGAGCGATTCGCGATACAATCCAGCCCAACAGGATCACGCCAATCGCGAGAGCAGCTATCTGCCATGTGCTCGCGTTGGCGGCACTGGCCAATACGCCGACGACTACGCCGGGAAACACATGAGCCGGCGCCCAGATCACCGCCGAGAGAACATTGGCGACATAGAACTGGCGGATCGGCATCCTCAATGCTCCCGCAATCAACGGGACGAAGGCGCGGACGACCGCAGTGAAACGAGCAAGAAAGACGCTTGCTGCGCCATATCGGCCGAAAAACGCCTCGCTGCGAGCAATGAACTGAGGGAACAGATTTAGCGGCCAGCGCTGAAGTATCGCGCGATGGTAGCGTCGTCCCAACCAGAACGATAGGCCATCGCCAACAATGGCTCCCAGCGTGGCGTCAATGACGAGGAGCCAAGCGTTTATATCAGACGCGGTCGCTAGGGCGCTGATGGCGACCACAAGCGTGGAGCCCGGAACGACCGTCCCGACGATCGGAATGGCTTCAGATAGCGCTAAGAGGAAGACGGTCCAGTGCGCCAAGGAAGGATGCGCCGCAATGAACTCGGCAAAATCAGGAAAATGAAGGTTCATTTGCTCCCATCATCGGACAGCAGATCGATCACCTCCTTTCTAGCCTCGTTTGACCCGGAGCCCAAGTGCCTCCGCGGCTGCGCAGCCTTGCGCTGCCAAAAGTTTTCAAACGCCCGTTGAACCTCGCGCGTGAGTTTGTCCACCATCCGGGCGGCGCCGATTGGGTCATTGAATGACTGCAGATGGCGGGACGTTTCCTCGGCAAGGGATCGCTATGTGCTGGATCTGAATGCAAGCCCCAGCGGGCGTGATCCGTCGTTGCGCGGGCGTCAAACCGGCGAAGCCGGCGGGAAGGGGAATGAGGCGGCAGGTGTTAACAAGAAAAAGAGGGAAACAGCGGGTGCTGCTTCCAGTTCCGAGGTCGGGTGAACCACTGCGGATCAACGCACCGGCGGAAGGCTCGCGGGGTTCGGATTATTTAGACATTTTGGGTGACCGAAGCCGGTCAGGTTGACGCCGTTTAGGGCGAGCTTAACGATCCCGCGGCGATAATCGTCATCGTCGGGTGGGGACTGATCGCGGTTGGACCCGACCGGGCGGTCCCAGTCATCGAGGTAGCGGGTCCTCTCCGCTGGGACCGCCTGCTCAATCTGAACCAAACGGCGCCGGCAGCTGCGCGTAGCGAGCGGTGCCGCGGGTCGGAAAAGCCCCGGCTCTTAACGCCGCCAAATTTCCGGTTGACTGCGGCCGCCGCGCGGCGGCCGCGCCGGCAGAGGCAATTGACGTCGGGACCGCCCGGCCGGGCGGGAGACGCGGACACGTTTCCACCCAACGACCAGGGTTTATCGGACATTGTACGAGCGCGCTCACGGGCAACGTCGCGCCTTGGTTAATCTGGCTTGCCACTTGCGGGGGGCCGCGAGCCACGCCGTGACGGATGGTGGCTCAAGATTTCAGGCTTCGATCCAGCCAAGCTCATAGGCGCGGGGGGCCGGTGCTCGAAATCCGGGCGAGCTTTAGTTTTTTTGCACGACACAATCCGCGCCGGACTTTTTCAGGCTGCCACAGAGTTGGTTGGCTTCCCCGATGGTCGAGAACGGTCCGACCTGAACGCGGTAGTAAACGCCTCGGTCGCCGAGATCTGAGCGACGAATGAATGGCTGCCGGCCACCGAACTCGTCCGGGAATTTGGTTTGAAGCGCCCTTGATGTGGCTTGGGCCGCTGCCTCGCTACGTTGCGAGGAAAGCTGCACGAAGTACCTGTAGCCAGGCGCGACGCTGGGCCCTGTTGCTTCAAGAGCTGCCGGAGTTGGAGCCGTCTCCAGCGGCTGCTTTGGGGCTGCATCAGCTGGACTGCTGGGCGGCGCTGCTCCTGACGTCACCCCAGCGGCTTGGGGCGGGGCCGGACCGTAAAGAACAATAGCCGGCAACGCCTGAGGTGCTGATGCCGGAGGCTTGGGGTCGACCGGCTTTTCCCCGCCGGCAACCGCCGGGCCGACGGCGTTGACGCTTCGCTCGTCGGATTGACTGTGAGGCCGTTCGTCCGCAGGGCGATCCTCGCGCTCAAGGGGTGGCATGGCCTTGTTCGCGGTGGTGAAGGCCGCAATCACCGAAGCCTTGTCAAAACTCACGACTCCGCTAGACCACAGCCAATAGGCCACCGCGCTCCCGGAGCCGGCCAAAGCCAAGCCGATCAGCGCCACGAACATCCTGAGGCCGCGCCGTTGATTTGGTAGTCCATCGGAGTAATCGGGCCCGTCGTACTCGCCATATTCATGCGGGTCGTGGGGGTCTTCGGCCGTACGTTCGGAGGTGCCTGAACCGATCAACGGGGGGCCTGGATCGTCATCCCGATCAGGTGTGGCTCGAGTGTCGACTCGGGCGTGCCCAAGTGACGGCGGGTCTTTCCGATGTACCGACAATTCGACATGTGCGTCCGACCGGTCGGCGTTGCGAGCTGTTGCCCCGAACGCTTCGTCCTGCCCGATCAGGCGTGCTAATTCGGCCAGCGGATCAAGTCCGCCAGCACGTTCCGCAGTCGCCGATTGCCCGTCGCGGAGGAGCGGCGACGCCCTCCGCGGACGACTATTCGTCATATCGCACGACTCGCGACAATAGCGGACGCAGCGATTCCCCCCAAGTGCCATCTTCCGCAGATGGAGCACCCGGCGCAGCTTTTGCAGTCCGTTGTTCGGCGAGCCTATCGAGGATTCTCATCTCACGTCCTCTTGACGGAGAGAATGGGAGAGAATGAGGCCTATCGATCAAGCCGGTGCCGTGGCGCGCGAGCTTCTCGGTCTCGCTGAGGGGTATCAGTTTGTACATCGCCTGCTCTTCTGAGCGGCGCCACGCGCATTGCTTCGGGTGTCTCAGCCGGCTGTTCGAGGACGTGACCGTTGCCGGTAGGCGGTACTATCGAGGGCGATGCCCTGCCCGACAAGCGGCGCAGCGTCTCGCGATTGCTCATGCCCACATCCGCAAGTAGTTGTGAGAGCCCGGTCAGATGCAACGCGACCGTGCCGCCGTTCGCCTCGACATCGCACGCCATCTGTTCGCATTCCTCTTGCACCTGTTTACCGGCCTTAAAAGCGAGCAAGCCCAGTCGCCGGATATCGGTGGCGGCTGCTTTGGACAGCTTCGTCATGTTTTCTGCCGCTTCGGCACCAAGCTGCGGGACTGGCGGGGTCGCCTGCGGTTCGGCCGGAGGCTCGATGTCCGTGCCCTGACCAGCCGGCGCTGCATGCCCATTGCCGGTTGCCGCGATTTCGTTTGGGACCGCGGCGACGGCGCCATCGTCGGGCGGAGTTACCGGGTCAGCGAGCGGCTGAGGGGTAAGATCGTCAAGTCTGTCTTGCAATGCATTGAGATCGATAGTTGGCAGGTATTTCGGAGACATCGGTTCCTCCTACGCTTTGACACTGTGCCCCTGCAAACCTGCTTGGGCGGGATGCGCGGCGTGACCTTCCGCTGTCATGCCACAAACGCCAGGGCCTCCTCCGAGAAGTGCGGGCCGTGCCGCGATCAGTAAATGCCGCAAAGGACAGCCGTTCCGATATCGAAGTTGCTTACAGCCATATTTTAGCTGCGAGCTGAGCCAGCGCGTAAATGAGAGCAGCGGCGAATGTGATGACCACAAAACATTGGTCAGGCAATCTGAGGACGTTTCCCTTGGTAGATTGTCGAAGTTCGACGATTGACACAGCAGTTATTGCCAAGCTGAATGCGACAATAGTGATCATCCAGATCATGATCGTCCCTCCTCTACGCCTCGCCCGCAGCAATCAAACATGAAATAATTAGGCCAATTATGTGACAGAAAACAATGCGCCAAATGTGTGATAGGTGGCGTCCCAATCCGGGACATATTTGACAAATCAATAAAGGTTATTTCTAATCAACATATTGATCACGCAACTGATGCCAGGGCCGATATTTAGTGGTTATAGATCGCGCCACCACTGTGAGGTAACACCACTGTTTCGCCGAAGGTACGGCACAGCCATGCAATTATTGCATTGCAGATTGCTCATCCCCTACTTGGCGCATAACTCCAGTCGCCAACGCTTGCGCGGGCAGTCACCAGTAGGATGGTTTAGCCAGTCGAGGATCGTGCGTCATGCCCATGCCGCTCAATGGGTCGACGGATGGTGACGCCGACTTTATCATCGCGGACTCCGTAACGGGCGGGGAGGGGAGGGAATGCCTATTCGAGAGCCGCCGCCCTCCCCGAGATTTGATAAACTCGGCAGCGGACTCAGAGCTCGAGCGCCTCCGACCTTGTAAGGCGTCGACATTGCGGATTTGCGGGCCGAGGTCCGTTTCAGAGGCAACCCAGGCGCAGTCGAAGTCGTCGCGCGCGATGCGTCAGTCGTTGAGGTGCTCGCTGCGCTGAACGTGAGCTACGGTCTGCGCTATCGTGGCGCGCGCCGTTGGAACGGCGGGTGACAAGTACGCACGCGGGTTCCTTGCGCGAAGTGATCAAGTGGCTATTGAAGGGCTACGACGTCGTCCTCATAACGAAGTCCGGGGCTATACAGGGTCCTCGTGGTCAGGGCCACGGACGTGGGTGGCACCCAGACCGTCGCCCCTGCGCGTTGATGCGAGGGACCTCTTTGCCCATCGAGGACGTGCATCGAGGGCTTGCCGGAGCAATGGAAGAGAGCTGAGGCGACCTACGAACGGACATTCTTGAACGGCAGCGAAGTGCCAGTGTATCGCCGAGCCGTGCGGTGCAAGACGGACTTCTAAGATCAACGAACGTGGGAGCTGCATCAATGTATCAGACCTTTAGAGTGGAGCGTATTTTGCTCCGGCCGTCATGGGATCCGCGCGCATCCAGGTTGACCAGCGGAAAGGTCTCGAAGGAGCATTTTGGCACCCAGTGTCATGGTTGCGCCCGGCAGACCGTTCGTTCATCTCTTCATTCGATCTCGTAGACTCGGCGGGAAAGGTGTTCTTGCCGAGGTCGATGCCAATCGTGGTGATCGTGGTGGGTGCGGAAGTGGATGACATGGGACGTGCTCCTTTGCGTTGCTTGACCCGCAAGGCTTACGCCATCGCGCGCGGGGCACGGCCGGGCCATCCCATTAGGAGACGCAGTCGGTATGTATGGGCCCGCTACAAATGTTGCCTCAGTCGCAATTTTTCACGAACGACACATTAAAGTCCGTTAAACCATACCTGCACGGAGAAACCTCAACTGGGAGGCTGCTTCCGATTGCTTACCCGTTTGTTAAGTCACGTTGGATAAGCTGCTCGGCGGTCCCGCAGGAACGTAACTTCAACCAGCGCGCATGGCGATAGAGCAGCGCAAGTGGAGACGCAAAGCCGTCCATGGATACCTCAGGGAAGGAAGAAATGCATGTACGCCCCGACGTCTTTGCTTAGTGAGCTAGAGGATGTCCTTGAGCGCGGATCGGGGGAAAGGTGCGCTTACGTGCTGCGCCGTGTCACCGACCTATTTCTTGCTGCGTCCCAATGGAATGATGAAGCTGTTGAATTATACGACGATATCTTCGAACGTTTGATCGACCACATCGAGACGAAAGTGCTGATCGAGTTGAGCAATCGTCTCGCACCGATCGACCACGCACCGCCGAATACCATTTATCGGCTCGCGCGCAATGAGGAAATCGAAGTCGCAGCCCCGGTGCTCGAGCACTCGACACGCCTCGACGATGCCACATTGCGTGAGCTTGCCGAAAGCAGCAGCCAAGCGCATCTGTTGGCGATCTCCTCCCGCACCCAATTGGGAGAGCCAATAACGGACGTGCTGGTCGGCCGCGGAAACGCGGCAGTTGCGAGGCGCGTCGCCGCTAATCCTGGTGCCCGTTTGTCGGAGACCGGCTTTGCTACCCTGGCGCGTCGAGCCGAAGGTAACGCCGATATCGCTGAAAGCATCGCCCGGCGGCCGGAGTTGCCGCTGCACGTGTTCTGCGCGCTCCTAGCCCGCGCGACTGAACGCGTGCGCCAACGGCTGCTCGCGGCAATGCCGTTGGAAAACCACGCGCAGGTCTACTCGGCGGTGAACCGGGTGTCGGGAGAGGTTGCGGCCGTGGCTTCGACTCCGAGAAATTATGCGGCAGCCTTGCGCAACGTGTTGCTAACGCATGCGCGGGGCGAATTGCGCGAGCCTGATGTCCTTGAACTCGCCCGGGAGGACAGATTTGAGGAAGCAATTGCCGCTCTGTCGTTGTTTTCCACAATTCCGATTGACTTGGTCGATCAGGTGGTATGTGGAAGTCATGTTGAGCCGGTATTGGTGCTCTGCAAGGCAGCTGGCCTGCAATGGCCGACGGTGACTGCATTGCTACGCATCCGCCCCGGTCAAAGTCTATCACCGCAGGAAGTTTTCGATGCAAGCTACGACTTTGCACGGTTGTCGCATTCGACCGCGAGGAGGGTGCTGCGGTTTTGGCAAAATCGTCGGAATGATGAAACGGCTGACCGACTCGCCTTCCAGTAGAGTCCTGAGTCGACGCAACAGCAGACGCACGGCTTGAAACGGCGCATTCCTACGTTAAGCGCCACATTTGTTAAGGTCCATTAATCCCATTTGAACTAGCTAGGACAATTTTTGTAAAACCAATCGGTGCATATTGGCCAAGTCTGGAGTTTTGTCCAAATGCTTGACCGCAGATGCAGCCCACGGCGCTCGGTATCCGAAGCCGCGAAGATAATCTTCAATTACCGTCATGTGCGTGAGTGTACCGTGCGCGATATTTCAGACCACGGGGCATGTTTGCACTTAACAAGCAGCGATATTCCAGATACTTTCGACTTGGTTCGTGATCAGAGTGCGCATACCTGTCAAGTGCGCTGGAGAGGACCTCATCAGCTGGGTGTGGTGTTTGATCCGTTTTTCGTCGCTCTCCGTCAATGTAGCGACTCCCTATGAGCAGGACGCAGCGCCACGAGAGTGCCTTGCGGTTACAATACCAGGCGCGGCCCATGCCCCCCTTGCGATGCCTGGGCAAACCCGAGTTCTCTGACGTGGGCCGGGCACTAGTCGATCGGGGTTGTAGATCGATCCCGGCGGAGCTAAAGCAGGCCTTCCGAGAAGCGGTTTGGCTATGTTCGGAGTGGTGTGGGTACACGCCTGAGCCTGAAGTCACCTTTCCCATGGGATCGGAAAAGATCAGTGCGACGGCCAGCTGGGCAGGAGTCTCCAAGGAGTTTCTGCCAAATGATGTTTACGACAAGCTGCTCAGCATGATCGGCCCCGCCGCAAAAGACAGGCTGATAAAGGATCCCTCGTATGAGAGTGGTGGGCGGGTGCTGATCGACCGGATCCGCGAGATGAAGCAGTCGTAGGTAAGGCTTCTGCCCGCCAAAGGTCTGTTGTGCCCTCGATAATCTTCGAGCGTCTGCTTCTGCTCAGCTGACATCCAACGGACGACAGGAGGAGCGTTTGGTGCGCAGGATAACGCATCTACGCACACTGCTTCGTCATACGGCAGATGCGCAGATCGTCGTTGCCTTGAACGAGTGCATCGCGAGACGGCGACAGAGCTTGTCACGCTGAAGCCTGACCAGATGCGAAGAGTTACCTGCACTGAGCTTACCGCCGGCTTCGTTTGGTTCGCTTCTGCTTTTCTTCGCCACGCGCTGCTGCCGCTGCCGCAGCGCCTTCGACCACCCGGACGATGCTCTCGCGTAAGCCGGCCGGTTTGGCCGGTATGGCGGCGAAGGCCTTGAGCAGGCGTACCGCTCCGATGCGTCCTAGCATTCCTACCACCTCGCCATATTCCGCCTGCTCGCTTACGCTCGGCTTGAGCCTTGCTGCTTGTTTACTGCCGTCCAGCAGATACGGCACCGAAACCCCGAACAATTTGGCGATACGGGTCAGGCGCCCCATGGAGATGCGGTTGCCGCCGGTCTCGTATTTCTGCACCTGCTGAAACGTCACGCCAATATGGTTCCCAAGTTGAGTCTGCGAGAGACCACGTGACATCCGCAAAGCGCGGACAAGTCTGCCGACCTCCACGTCCGTGCTGTCGGGTTGTCGCGGATCGACTTTCTGCGTTGCCATAAGAAGCTCCTCCTTATTCTTTGATAATTAGCACACTGTCGTAAGGAACGGAACTCCCTGGCTTCCGGCGGGCTGGTCCAATGCTGGGCGGAAGCCCTATGTTCCCCCGCTCCGCCCAGGCATGGGCCTCGACCGGGTTCACACACGCCCGGTCGGGGTCTTTTTCCTGTATCATTGCGGTAGACCGCTTGCATCCATGCAGTGGAACAGGAGGTGGCGATGAAAATAACCTGCCAAGTTGATCATTGGATGTGTGGCTCTACTAGCAGCATTCACGAGAGCGCAGGCGCAAAGCCCGACTGACGCGGAAGCTCGTCTGAAGGAGAAAAACGTCGTATTGCCACCAGTCCCACCTCCAGTCGCTAATTACGTCAAGCTGGTCTGATCATGCTCGCCAAGATACGAGGAGAACTAGGTCGTCTCAATCGAGTGAAGCGCCTCGTCAAAGTCCTTGGTATGGTGAATGCGGCTGACGGTTTTGCAGAAACGCCGCAAGTGATCAATGGATTTTTGGACCTGATGGTCGAAGTATTTGGCGAGACAGTCGGAAAGCATGCACGTTCGGCGGTCGGGATGGCTGCTCTCCCGAGCAACAAAGGCGCACTGCTGCTGTCAGCCGGGCCTCTGCCGAGGTTTACTTGCGGTTGGTGAAATCATTTTCTCGAGCAAGCCGGGGGTGGGCCAGCGAAAAGAAGAGGCTCATTTGCTGTGCATATCGGACACAGCGCCGTTGACCCTCGCGAACTATAGGGCGCAGGCTGACCGCCGTACGCTTGAGGCCGCGGCTGCATGCCCAAGTATCGCAAGCTCGCTGAGGAATGCCTTGAGGTTGCTCTGAAGATCAAGGAGCAACAGCACCGTCGCGTGTTTCTCGATTTGGCCAGTGAGTTGCTTGAACGTGCTGGGGATGGCGGCAAGATCTCAATGCTCAAGGCCGAGGTCGAAGCCATGAGGCGTCCGGCGAATTAGGGTTGGCCGACCGCCGCTTCACCGGCTTACGCTTGGCCACGTCACTGCTCCGCTGCGGCAGAGGGAGCACCGGTGCTCTGGCCTGCGTTGACCTCAGCTTCCGCTATGGCGTCAACTTGGCTACTATGCTGCGCCTTTGGAGCACGGGAAGCCTAGCCACACGAGCCTTATCCGCCGTGTCGAATGAAGCTGGCGACATCTTTGCTACCGTCCCGTCGTTGCGCAGGATCAGGTATTGGAAGCAGCCGTTACCGGTCAGAATCACGCGCAGGCGCAGCGGCAGATCGCTCTGATGCACACCTCGTCGCGGTGTTTTGACCATGCCGGTGCTCACATCTCGCAACACTCAGGTTTATTCGTTGGACTGATAGTTCGCACGTATCCAGGCGTTGACCTCAGGCCCCGATGCCCACGCTTCAGCTTCGGCCCTGCTGGCGAAGCCGGATATGTACTTGACCGGTGATCCTGGGGAGTGCGCGAGCACGCGCCATTCGTCACTGTCACCGGCAGGAATAGGGTAGAAAGCGATCCTTGGGAGCTTTGAGCGAGAGGCGGGCATGACGGCAATATCTGCCCGCTTGAGCGGTTGTTTGTCCACCGTGACGATAGGTCAACTCAGCAAACAAAGTGTGGAGTGACGTAAGGTAACGTGGTCCTAGCGGACCTTTCGCCCCCGTTTATTCTGCTGCCACGCGCCGGCCGATTGCAGCGGCGAAGATTGCTCAACCGGGGCCGCGGCCGAGGTTACCGGTGGCTGACCGCACGATTGGTTTCTCCGGCATGCCGAGTCGGTCCTCACCCCAGAAGCGCTTCCCGGCGAAATACGTAGAACGGTGACCCGAACAGTCTGGCAGCGAGGGCGCGAGCGGTGTTGCCCCATACTCCTTCGCGCAGACGGTGGCGTCCCATCATGGGGGCGGCCTTAACCCTATGCTCACCGCCACGCCCTCTTCACCCCGGTCGGGATCCCCGGAGAGGACGACCTCAATGCCCCCGACCTGATGGGCGAGGGAGGCCCAGCGGGCGCCGGCAATGGGCGCAGCCCCCTCGCAACCCGCCGCACCGAAAATCCCCTCCACGGCCGCGCCAGCGCCTCCTGGGCCTGCCGGCAGGGCTTCGGCCCCACGTCGGCACCCTCCCAAAGCCGCCTGCGTCTCCCGGGCCAGCTCTCGACGGTGCTGCGCGACGAACTCTTGGCCGAACTGGCGCGCCTTGGGGGACCCGAGGTAGCTGCCGAATGGGCCCACAAGCGATTCGGCCCGCCCGACCCAGAGCCGTGCACGGTCCCGGCCGGCATCGACAAGAGCGCCTTGCCCATCGGTGCCCCCCGCCGTTTTCGCGACAAGGTTGTCCCGCTGTGGGAGGCGTTCAGGCAGGCACTTGTGCAGGCGGTGCCAACATTGGCCAGCTCAACAGGTGGGGCGCGGCCCCTCCCGCTTCACGCCCTTGCGCTCGCAACGCCAATCTTCTTCCGGCAGATGATCGACCGCGTGGTCGTCCACCGGTCGAAACGACGATGACCGTCCTGATCGTCGGAGTGTGCTCTGCCATCGCCTTCGAGATCGCGCTCAATTATGTGAGCTTCACACGACCAGCAAGATCGACATGCGGCTCGCCAGCACGATCTTTCGCAAGCTGCTGTCGCTCCCGATCGATTTCTTCGAGCGTCGTGCCTGCCAGGCGGAGCACCCGATCCCAGGGGAGGCGGAGACGAACGTTGCGTTGAGGTCGATCTTGCGCGGGACGTGAACGAGGTATTTAAGCTCCACGTCCTGCAGTCTGGGGACGGCAAATTAAATGAGCTGCAGTTAGGTGTAGTCGAGCCCGAACTGGATCCGGCGCAAACCTGCACAAAGCAGCAAGAACGCCGGTCCCCTTCGAACTGACAGCCATCACTCGGCGCGTTGTTTCGGTTGCGATCGATTTGGCGGAAGCCACTCGTTTCTTGTGCCGCAGTTGGGGCATACGACGACCGCAGAGAATGAGACGAAAATCCTGCTATCTACTCTCGACCCCCGGATCAAAAGGGTCTTGCATTTGACACAGGTCACGTCGTCTTCGGATGAAACTGAGCTGGCATCAGCTTCGATCCGATTTAGTCGCGAGTGCATTGGAGCCCCCCTGCTGCCTGGAGATACGGAGCGATCGTGGTCTGGGAAGATACTAGCGATAGAGCAAAGACAGGACGATCCAAACCAGCCCACTGATCCACGCGCCCGTAAGCACGGTGCCCAGGACGATGACCACGAGGGCCCACTTGCGGGCGGGCCGACCCTCTGGTCTCGCAACGGTGGTCAACTGAGGCGCCTGTTCTTGGCATGGAAAGGCTATGTCCGTATGGTTGAAGCGGGCTGTCACGTTGATCTCAGATCGATTTTTTTCGGAACCCGGAAGCGCAGGAAGCATTGGGTCTTTACATTATATCGCGATGACGACAGTAGTTCGACGTGGCGCCGGTGAGACCGGATTAGGTTCAAACCAGAGGCGGCTCTGGCCATCTGTTTGTGGTACACAGACAAAGACGGCCTCAAGTAATTTGCAAATAAATGATTAATGTTGGAGCTAACAGCAGAATTCTAAGCTCTTGCGAGCGCTGACAGGAATTGTCCATCATCGAACGGAAATTAACGCGCATAGCTTCTCGCCGTAGGCCCACAGGTACAGGTCCATGACCCCTATCTCCGCTTCGAAGCACATTCAGTCGGGAGGAGCAAGCCCTTACCAACGGAAGGCTCGCGCATGTTAATTTTCGACGAGCGTGCGTTTCAATACTGCGTAAACCTAGCGAGTGCTGAGTCTACTTGGCATTGCGAGGTTGAGACGCGAAATCCTGCTTGACCCGGTTGACCACCCTACTAAGCGGTGGCAGGGATGCGTCTGCCGGCGAACGAGCGCCGTGATTTAGTGGCAGTGGGCTGGCTTTCGATTAGGGTCGGTTGGAGACGGAGCCTAATTGGCTTAGCAATCTGGGGTCGTGGTCGCGAAGGACATTTTCGATAATGCTTTTGCCGCGCGGCGACGCATTTTTGTAAGCTGTGACGATCGCCGGCGTCAGCCGCGCCTCCCGACGGACTATCCTGGCGATCTCTTGCTGGAAAAGCTGCGCCAAGTCGCTGTCACTCAACGCATCAGAGCGGGCCGATATTTGCAGACGCAAAGGGATAAGTTCTGGCCGATTTGCCCCCGTATAATATGACATCTTTAGGGACGCAATTGCTTGGGGATTATTCGGGGAAAGTCGGGAGTCAACGGCCGCGAGAACGAGCCAAGCCCTGGCGTCGTGCGGTGAAAGACTCAATGCTCGCTCGGCAGCGGAATGTGCTCCTTGAAGGGAAAATCGGTCGTCCGGATCTGCCTTGGTGCTGGACTCCAGCTGATCCGCATAGCCTAACGCACATTCAGTCCACAGATCACCTCTGACGATCGCGATCTTGGCTGCCAAGCATGCGGAGGGCGCGTTGGTTGCCGCGTTTACCCCAGTGATCATCGCTATTTCAGGGGCCAGTGTCCATATCGCGAACGCGCCGAGTATTACAGCGCCAAGCAGCGCACCGATTCTCAATCCGATCGGGGAACGCTCGAGTCTTGTGACGGGCAAAGATAGCATCTCACTAGGTTGCCAGAACCAAATCTACAGGAAGGTCACAGTTTGCCCCTCCAAAATCAGGCATGTCAACCGACCCGTCGCGTAAGCACCGGTGTCGATGTTAATGCGATTGGGGCGGATGTCAGGCTGTAACACGGGCGTGTGCCCGTGCACCACGATCTTGCCAAAGCTCTCTTCGTGCAGAAGGAAATCCTCGCGGATCCACAGCAAATCGTCCTGGCTCTGTGTTTTCAGCGGAACGCCCGGTCGCACACCTGCATGAACAAAGAAAAAATCGCCGCAGGTGAACGACAGGGCAAGATTTTTAAGAAATAGATGATGTGAGTTGGGCAAAGTGTGCTGAAGCGCCGTAGCAAGTTTCGCCTGCTGAGCTTCAGTCGCGTTCATAATCGGTTCAAGCCCGTAAGATGCCAGCGTGGCGAGGCCGCCATAGCTTTGCCATTCATTAAGGATCTCCGGCCGCTTGAGGAACTCGAGCATGAAAACCTCGTGATTACCCATCAGGCAAACTGTAGCGTGGGTACGACGCCGACTCACTAGTCGATCGAGCACCTCTCGCGACGCCGGGCCACGATCGATGTAATCGCCGAGATATACTTCAATGGGCCGTGCTACAGGACTTGACACCGAGTGCTCATCGATCTGTGACATTGTGCGATCGAGCAAGTCGACACGCCCATGCACGTCCCCAACCGCGTAAATACGAATGCCGCTCAAAAGCTGAGCGTTCTTTTTCACCGCGGCCATAGGGAGAACTCGCTTCAACACAGTGCCCTCTGCATGGCCAGGTCATGACTCGCTACATAAGTCATCTTCGTCAAATCTCACCAAGGGCCAGCAGATCTAGCTTAACGCTGTGCGGTTAAGGTAAAGAGGGCGCTCCGATTTCCGCCAACATTGTTGCACGCGCATACGAGCCGTTAGCCTGGGTCGAGCTATTAACGGACGG
>Ga0187784_10001311_pt1 | contig 19565 bp, 16 predicted proteins | sample 1015_SJ02_MP15_2_FD_132964 | JGI IMG/M metagenome (GOLD analysis project Ga0187784, IMG submission 132964) | Tropical peat soil microbial communities from peatlands in Department of Meta, Colombia - 1015_SJ02_MP15_20_MG | ecosystem: Environmental > Terrestrial > Soil > Wetlands > Peat | place...
CAAACCGTAACCCTAAGCTTGAGATGGCGTCTCGTATCATTACCGTGATCTTCTCATTGAGCGCTACGCCGCCTGAGAAGCCCACCGTCTTGATACTTTCTTGATCCGCAACCGTGACTGCCGCCTCAGCTAATGCGCGCGCCAAATATGAGTGAGCCGCGAACGCCAAGTCAGCCGTAGCCATTTTCTCTCGCCTTTCGTAGATCGTGCGAACCAAAGGCGTCGTCCGAATCACTCCACCCTCAATCTCGGGCTTGATGACCAATTTGTCCGTCCCCGCCCTTGCGGCTGACTCAAGTCGCATTGCAGGCTCCCCCTCGTAGGTTCTCTCGAAACTGATTCCAAGAATAGCGGCAACAGCATCTAGAACGCGCCCGCAGCTCGAGGTCCACATGAAATCTCCTCTCTCCAACTGTTTCAGGATCAGTGTCACTTCCTCTTGGCTATGGCGTAGGCCTGATGCGTTCGCGCTCAACCAATCACCGATTCCTGGTTCGTTCCTTAGGATACCGGCGACCATTCTCGCAGGATAGCGTGTTGCCAGATCTCCTCCCACCATCGGTTGATCCTCCAACTTAGCAGCGCGCTTAACCTCTGCCCCATGGCAAACGAGTATCTCTCCTCCCCATGCTTTTCTATCGAGACCCAAACCAAACCCATCACAGACGATAGCGACAATCTCATCGACGCGGTGCTCTGCCATGAGGGAGCCCGCGTGGGCATGGTGATGCTGTATCGGATTGACTGGAACCCCTATCTGCTTCCCGAGTTTTTCCGCGATTCTTGTGGTTGTGAATTTGGGATGCAGATCGCATGCGACTGCTTCCGGGGTGAAACCGATCAGTTTCTCTAGGTGAGCGATAGCATCTTCTAAGAATCTGGATGTCTCTGGCGTTTCTGCGTCTCCAATGTGTTGAGTGAGGTAGGCTTTGTTTTCGAGCATCATGCAGGCGGTGACGTTTAGTTCTGCGCCTAGTGCAAGTGTCGCCTTGTTTGAAGGTCTAGGGAGAATGATCGGTGCAGGCGCGTAGCCGCGTGATCGCCTAATCGGTGTGGGGATGTCGGCGATGCATCGGATGACGGAGTCGTCGGCGCGTTGCGCGATTTTCCGATTATGGACTAGAAAATAGTCTACTACGCCTCTTAGGTCCCTGATGGCGGTTTCGTTCTCGGTGATTATTGGTTCGTTGGGGGCGTTGGCACTAGTCATAATCAGGGCGGGGTCTTTTGCGGATTCAAATATGAGCCAATGCATTCCCGTGTAGGGAAGCATGACCCCGACCGAATCCAGTCCGGGAGAAATCAGAGGGGAAAGCGCGAATGGCTCCGCTTTCTGCAGTAGAACAATGGGTCGGATATAAGATTCGAGGCCCGTCTGTTCGCTCTTTCGAACTCTCGCGAACGTTAACGTCGATTCCGTGCTTCTGGCCATAAGGGCGAACGGTTTGTTCCTCCTGTCCTTGCTTCGTCTCAGCCTCTTGATTGGGTCGTCTTGGAGTGTGGAGGATGCGAGGTGGAAGCCTCCGTTTCCTTTGATAGCTAACGTCTTGCCTTCGTTAAGCAGCCTGCCAGCTTCTCGGATGGGGTCAGTTGTACTGACTGCAACGCCGGTGTTGTCGAGTAATGTCGTTTTTGGGCCGCATGCCGCGCAGGCTATGGTTTGCGCGTGAAACCTTCGGTCTAGGGGATTCGAGTATTCGACGCGGCAGTTGTTGCACATGGGAAAGTCGATCATAACGGTATTTGGGCGGTCGTAAGGGAGTGCGAGGATTGTTGTGAATCGTGGCCCGCAATTGGTGCACGTAATGAAGAAGTAGTCATATCTTCGGTCGGTAGGAGCCCTAAGCTCAGTTAAGCAATCGTTGCAGATGGCAATGTCGGGTGGAATTACCGATCCGCTTTTTGAGCGGCTTTGGCTGCTTGCCTCAATTTTGAAATCGCCTAGCCCCGTCTCTTCGTCAGAGAAATCCACTTGGATGCTGTCCAAACGTGCGAGGGGTGGTTTCTGGTCCCTCAGCTGTTTGAGGAAGGCCTCGATCCGTTCTCTCTCGCCTTCAAGGACTATTTCAACCACGGCGTCGGCGCGGTTTCTTACGAACCCCCGTAGCCCGTGACTCTTCGCGGTCCGGTAAATGAAAGGCCTGAATCCCACACCCTGAACAATTCCCGTGACCGTGATCGACGCACGCAATGGACTCGCTCACTATTACCGGACGATAATCAGCTAGGTAAGTCTGTTCCTTGGAAAACAACGACTATGTGATCGGTATTCACGCCATTGCACACGCATGCACAGCAACTACGCTCAGTCGAGAACAAACGAGGCCCGTACATTCACCATAATCATCCATAACGCCCCTAGAGAGTCGGTGGAATGGATTGTCGAGGCTTTCTATACCATGAACACGGCCAACCAAATTGGTTCTACCAATAACCTTCAAAGAGCGCACGGCGTCAGTGACCAATGTGTCAGGATCAATAATCCAAAACAACGGCGAAACAATAATGGTGGGCAACAACGGTAATACAATTGCTGCAGTCCAGAACATGAAACGGGCGGGAACCTCATTCCAAGTCGCCCAGGTCGACTCTTAACGCCTAGTGACCCGCGGTTCCTCTCCCTTGATATCATCCTCTCCGAGAGTTTTCACGTCTTAGCCGTCTGGCCTGGGAGTCGTCCCCAATTCCGTTACCGCGACCGCGAGCGAGTGTAGAAACTGGAAATCCCTTGCTGCGCGCTCAAAGAATACTGTGAGTATGTTTAAGGCGTTGCATCGCTGTGCAGTCAGAGCGTATCTCTGAGGGCGAGGACTGGAGTAAGTTAATTGTCGGAACATTTTAGCGAGCCTTGGATAAAATTGAAACCGGAAGAGAAGGTCAACCTAACGGTTAGTATGGTCGATGTTGTTGTATCGGTCTGCGCGGACAATGAAAGGCAGAAGAATCGGGGCATGAATGATAAGGAGTTAATCATCCGCTTACGTAAGAGATTCCAACGAACCCGCCTTCTCGGGGTGGCTACCAATGCAGGGCTTTTCGCGGTTCGTAGAGCGAATAGTGTCCGCGCTAAATAGCGGTCGAGTCAAGTACATGCTAACCGGTGCGATGGCCTCCTCTTATTATGGCCGTCCCAGAACGACGATTGACCTGGACGTGATCATTAGCTGCTCAAGAGAAGAGCTTCCTGGGCTTGCAAGGAAGTTGCGGACTGCGGGTCTGCAGGTTAACTTACGTATGCTTCGCGAGTGTTGGCAGTCCGACTATAGAATTCTAACTGCTACTGACAAATGGACTCCTCATACCCTTGACATGATCTTCTCCGACGAGAAGCTACTCCGACGAAGAGGACGTATTCTCGGTCGGCGCACATATTATCAAAGCCCTGAGTCACTAATTCTCGCTAAACTCAGAATGCTTAAAGTGACCATGCAGCCGGAACGAGCGGAGAACGATCGCGAAGACATTAGAGCGATCCTCAAATCCACGAAAATGAACCTCAAATCTCTACGCAAACACGCACGAAGTCAAGGCACCTTCGATATACTCGCGAACCTCCTGATTCGCTCATAATTTGTCTGCGTCTTGTGAATGTCACACGAAGAGTTCGCAAGATGCTTGAATGAGACATTTTGATTCATAAGGAGAAGGAAACCTCCCTATAGACTACGTTCTTGTCGCCATCGCTACCATTCACCTACCCGACCGGTAACCGATAGGTGAATTTATGTGCTCTCTACCAGAACGTAGGCCGTAGCCTGTTGAGATATTGGTTTGTGAGCGTATGGGTCAGCTTGATGAGGAAATTATGGCATTTCTGAATCAGAATGGCGTTGCGTATGAGCTTCGGGAGCATGCGCCGGTCTATACGGCGCCGCAGATGGCCGAGTATCTTGGCACCTCGGAGCAGCGAATAGCGAAATCGATGATCGTGAAGAGGAGTGATGAGGGGTACGTACTCGCGGTTTTGCCTGGAAAGTTGAAGATTGATTTTCACCGTTTCGCCTCGGTTCTGGGGGTAGAGAAGGTGTCGCTTGCGCCGATACCGGAGGCGGAGAAATTCGCCAGGTGCTCCGTCGGATGTGTATATCCACTAGGGAATTTCATGAATTTGACAACATATTTCGATAGGAACATGCTGAGCCTTGATTTCGTATACTTCAACCCCGGCTCGCACACGAAAAGCATCAAGATCAGTACGGACGATCTCGTACGCCTCGTAAAGCCAACCGTAGCTGACTTCACACGTACAAGCTGAAACAAGAAATACCGCTCCTCGATTTCATTCCTGTGACGGTGTTCGTTTGGCAAAGTCCGTTAGAAGAGAGGACTTATCGGAAAGTGTGTCAAAGTCGGGTCAACTTGCCCTGCTGGAGCATTAAAGCCCGCGTCCTACCGTCTCGTTTGTGCAGCGGCCTTTCTTTCAGAGTATCGTTAAGAGTATGGTTAAGTCCTCACTTGTAGGCACTTCCTCTGAACTCGACAGCGAGAACGGCAACCCTCTTGGACTCCCAGTCAACCTCGTACTCGATGCGGATCTCTCCTATTCGTATTCTGTACGTGTCATGCATCCCGGCTAGTTTCCTGACATCGTATTCAGGACTTGGAGCTGGATTCTGAGTCAGCACTTCTAAAGCCAACAGGACTCGACGCGCGTAATGGCTAGGGATACGCCTGAGCGATTTCCTAGCACGGTTCGAAACAATGACTTCGAACAGAAAAGCTACGCACCTAGTTCCTTTCGAAGCTGACCCAAGGTAACGTAGCGCCCCTTCTCAACCTCTAGCCGACCCTGTCTGATCAGTTTTCTTTCTCTGGTAGTTGTTAGCTCTTCTGGCAGGAGAGCCGCCCTCAGGCGAAGAAGCTCTATCTTCACGTCGTCAAGCTTCATGATTACCCTGCGCAGTTCAGTCTTGGTTACTGCCATCGGACTACCCCGTACCTACGGAGGCTGATCAACTAGTAAAAGAAGCTGCTGTCTGGCTGAGCTTTATCTCCATCCCACGAATGGGCCGGTATTCCCCAACGCTTATGGGGCTATGGTCTGTCTAGATACTTCCGTCCTGTTCGACAATCTACGAGGAAAAAGGCAAACCGTCGAGTTCGTTAAGAGGCTTGAGGAGAGCAGAATAACACTCATGACAATCGCGGTAAACTCGTTCGAACTCTACTATGGAGCTTACAGAGGCAAGAGGCAAGTCAAGAATACGGATGCGACGAAAGTTCTTCTCTCCCGACTCATCATGCGGATCTTACTGACGAGTCCTCGCTTCAAGCCGGAGGAATTCTGGTTTTGCTTGAGGAGAAGGGAAATTCGATCAGTTTCCGAGATGCGCTTGTAGCGGCGGTCGCTATGACTCATAAGATGCCGCTGGCTACCAGGGATATTGAACACTTTTCAAGCGTTCCCGGCTTAGAAATACTGGAATCACCCTAGTCGAGCATATACAGTGCGGAAACCGTCATTGGAAACCGTCATTCAGTAAGATAACATCACTGCTTGAATTGCTCCGTAACTCCTGATTCTGGCTCGATAATTGAAGTTAAGCGTTAAATCGGATCGTGTTTGTCTGAGATGCAGATCTAAACTTCCGAGGTAGAAGCAAGGGGCGGATAGCGGTTTGGCGGTTGGAATAATCTCGTTCAGTCATACGAAGTATGGTAAACTCTCCGAGGACATTCCGACTCTTCTGAAGTCTAGTATCGAGAGTGCGATTTCCAGTGTTGACCATGGCGTAGATCCGTCGGATATCGATCTTCTTCTCGTAAGTAATCTGGACAATCAGTTTGCAAATCAACACCAGATTGGAACGGTGGCTTGGGGCTACTTGGGCAACCCGAGAGCCCAAGCGTTTAGGATCGAGGCGGCTTGTGCAAGTGGAGGTATGGCCACGTATGTAGCTAAGCAAATGATAGAGTCGGGAGTAGCGAGGAACGCTCTTGTCGTGGGTGTCGAGAAGATGACCCAACTCTCCACCGGCACCGCGACATCAATCCTAATCAGGGGTGGCGCGCCTGAGGAAATCAACTACGGAGCCACGCAGCCCGCCGCGTATGGCTTCTGCGCGCAATTGTACATGGAGAAATATGGAGCAACCGAGGACGACTTCGCCCTCGTAACTGTGAAGAATCACAAGAACGCAATGAGGAACCCTTGGGCGCAATTCCACAAGGAGTTTACGACTGAAGCCGTGAAGAACTCGGCCGTGATCGCATCGCCCATAAGGCTACTGCACTGTAGTCCAATAACCGATGGGGCGGCCGCTCTTCTTCTAAGTGGAGAGCCGAGAAAGTACACTGACACGCCCGTTTACATCAAAGGAATGAGCGTAGCCTACGATACAATGGGCGTCTTCCAACGGGAGGATCCCACATTCATCAAAGCCAGCAACGTCGCCGCCCAAACCTCCTATGCCTCCGCTGAGATGGATCCGAAAGATATCCAAATCGCCGAAGTGCACGATGCATTCTCCCCATGCGAGATCATGGCTTACGAGGCGTTAGGATTCGCGAAGAAGGGTGAGGGCATTAACCTGCTGAGGAGCGGGCGGACGATGGCGGACGGGGATTTACCCGTCAATGTGAGCGGAGGCCTGAAGGCTAAGGGGCATCCGGTTGGTGCTACGGGAGTTGGAATGATTGTTGAGGTTTACCTGCAGTTGCTGGGAAAGGCCGGTGAACGGCAGGTGCCGAGTGTTGAGAGGGGGCTCGTCGAGAACCATGGGGGAACCGGAGCAACTGCAGTAGTGACCGTGCTGGGGCGATGAGAAGATGGGTGCGAAACTGATTGCATACTCGGTCATAGAGGTAGCTCCCCCCGGATATCAAACTCCTTACGGAGTTGGCATAATCGAGGCCGAGAACGGCCAGCGAGGCATGGTGCGGATAAAGCCGGAGTATCTGGCAAAGCTGAAGTCGGGGATGGAAGGAGATCTAAGAAAGGAAAACGTGGATTCTCAGGAACTGTACTTCTTCTACCCTAAGTAAAAACCTGCTTCGCCTTTCCTCTTGAGACTTAGTCTACGCGCCGGCGTTGGGCGGGCTGTGCTCAGACTTTCATTCTTCGCACAAGGAAGAATCCGGTAGGATCGACTACCTCCCTCAAGATTCTAAGTTCCTCATGAGTGGGGGGCTGTGTTCTTGTTACGTTCTCCGGGACAGTCAACTCGAACCCTGTTTCGCTCATGACTCTCTCGGCCGCGGTTCCCGGATGTAGGCTTTCTAGTCGCATACGTTTCGAATCTTCGTCAAAGCCCATAATCGCGAGGTCCGTGATCACCTTATCCGGTCCTCCCCAATGTAATCCTGCGTCGCGTCTACTGTCACCGCCAGTCAACCAACCCGGCGATGTCACGTAGTCAACTTTCTCGGGGAATCGTCTCTTTTCATGATTCACAATTATGAGTAGACGCTTAGCGTTTGTTGCGATGTCGACGGCTCCGCCGGAACCTGGTAAGCGTAATCTGGGATGTTTGTAATCGCCGATCGTCGTGGCGTTGATGTTTCCATATTTGTCGATCTGCGCGCCTCCGAGGAAACCTACGTCAACCTTGCCAGATTGCAGTAGGCCTAGAACGTCGACCATAGTCGTCACTTGAGTCAGGTTTAGCATAAGGCGGATATCTCCGATGATTCGTGCCGTGTCCCTGTTCCTGCAACCCACATAACCTGACTCGTACATGATGACTGCATGGGGTGCATGCGTGTTTAGTGCAAGCATGCTCGCGAGCATGGGCAGTCCGGTTCCAACAAAGATGACCTCTCGATCCTTTATCTGGCGGGCCGCTGCTACTGCCATCATTTCAATTGATGTATAGCGTTGTGTGCTTTCCATTTCGGTCATTCTCCGACGAGTTTCTTGTAGTAGGTTGAGTAGCCAAGGGATGTGTTAGCCTTCAATCGTAGAATTTTCTCATACCCGATCTCTTTCAGATAACCCCAGTTGTCGTCTACGCCGTAGATGTACCTGTCCAGATATGCCTCGAATCCTTTAGGGTCCTTAGCGTTCTCGGCGTATTGTTCAATGTGCTGCCAATCGTAGTCGTAGTACTTGTAACACGCGTACGGGTGTGCGCCGAGGGGGACCTCAACCACTGCCTTGACCAAGAAGCCGGGGATCATGGTTTTCTCGGGAGTCTGTCTAACGAAGTCTGGAGTCACTATCTCCTCGCACGTTACGATCAAGTTCTTTGCGGATTTGGCTTTCTCTACGTTGTCGTAGACTGGACCATCGATGTGAGCGTTTCCCTCGGTGTCTACTCTCTGAACATGGATTATTGTGAAATCCGGATTAACGGCTCTGTACGCCATTAATTTCTGGCCGGTGAAAGGGCATTGCATCTCACGCGCCTTGTCTTTGCTGATTGTTTGGGGGATGTCGGTTCCGAGGCCACTTCGCAAGGATATGAAAGGCAGCCCCATCATGCCGGCCCAAAACCGCATGGTCATAATGAAGTTGGAGTAATCCTCAACCTCCATCTTTCCGGCTTCAACCTGCCTTCGGAAGCAGGGAGCTAGTCCGATGTTCTCGAAACCGATATGGCCTATCTCGGCCTTTCGAATGCAGCCTGCGCCAATCAACATGTCAGCGTCCACATTCATCCCAGATCCGTAAAGGTACAAGTTCTGTTTCCGCTGTCGAATCAATTCACGAATGAATGCGAACGCCACCTTTTCATAACCAAAGCTAGAGCAACATATGCTGCTTCCATCCGCTACCATCTTAGCGGCTTCACGCATAGTTACAAGCTTAACCTCTAACTCCGTGCTACCCATTCGACAATCTCTCCGACCAAGTGCTTCTCGCGGCCCGGAAAGGAAATAAGAGTTGGCACCGATTCCCATTCAGGGCGAAATCAACACAACTGGGACATTGCGCGCCCATTGTAGCCTAAGTTCTGCGATCCGTCACGAGCAAGGTTATGGCAGGATCAGCAGCTTCGAGCGAAATGAGAGGCTATGGTACTTTGCGAGATGGGTATATCGTGAAATCTGCATTTACGGGGTTCAGCTTCGCCTTGACGCTTTCCTGCGATACAAGCTGTTGTAACTCTTTGTCCTCGGACACTAAGGCATCAGCTGTCGCGGCGGCAGCACCAAGAATCAGACAGTCGATAAAATCGTTCACTTTAGATCGCATGGCTATCGCCCTCGCCAGAATTCCTTCGTCCTCAAACCGTACTTGATTGATTATTCCGTCGGTCAAAATGGCTAGAATACCTTCCCTTACTCGGTCTTCGCTAAGTTTTCGTTCGCGGATGAGCCTCGCTCCTTTGGCAGCAAGCTCGAAGATGGTTATTGAGCATATCGAGATATTGTGTCCCCTTTCGTGAAGATCATTCACGACGGTCCGAGATACAGGTCGAACCCCGACACCGATAGCGGGCAAGAGGTACGTGGTGTCGAGAAGAAGCTTCAAGTCTCACTCTGTCCAGATAATTCGCGACGAAATTGTTTCAACTCCGCTAAGGATATTTCAACCGTTGGGCGCTTCATCAGAAGTTCACTTAAGCTTGGAACTCGCTCCACTATCAGGCGACCACCTTCTGCTCGATACGTGACCCTTGACAATGGTTTGAGCCCAGCTTGTTCTCGAATTTGCTTGGGGGGAAAGAGTTCTCCTTTTGTTCCCACACGGCCTTCTCGTAATTCTGGCATAGTAATCTATGCCAGATAACTCCTGATTCATCGGATATTTAGGTTTCATTCTGCAAGTCCTTCGCTATAAGAGCTAGGGATCATGACCCTCCCGACAAGCAATGCAGATTGCGTTGAATAATGATGTGGAGATATAATCTCTATTACAGATCGGTGCCTATCATATAACTGGACCGGATTATCGAGCTCAATATTTTTATGAAGTCCGCAGTAAAAATCCGTTGACCGAATTGGAACAGACTCAAACGTCCTCCATAATCGGCAAGACAGTCGCCGAATACATGGGTAAAACGCAAAGGTCTAGGAAGCTTTGGGAGGCGGCGCGAGAGAAACTTCCGTCCGGGTCGTCGCGAACTTCCGTTTTCTATGCGCCCTACCCATGCTACGCGCAGACCGCGCAAGGGAGCAAGATAGTGGATGTGGATGGAAATGAACGAATCGACTACTGCTACAACTTCACCTCCCTCATCCTAGGGCATCGGCATCCGGCGGTTATGAAGGCCGTCAATGATCAAATGGAGAAGGGAACGGTGTTCGGAGCGCCCACTGAGCTGGAGCTGAGGCATGCTGAAACGATCAAGAAACGGATGCCTTCGCTGGAGAGAGTCAGGTATGCGGTAACAGGATCCGAGGCTTGCATGTTTGCAATCCGAGTAGCGAGAGCCTTCACGAGCCGCAATAAAGTCGCGAAATTTGAGGGAGGCTACCACGGCAGCAGCGACCCAGCGTCCGTAAGCGTCCATCCTCACCTTCCCGATGTCGCATCGGACGAAATCACCCCTATGCCTGAAACAGCCGGCCTGACGCCTGGGACACTAGAAAATACGGTGATGCTCCCTTTCAATAACTTCGAGAAGACCGAAGAAATTATGCGACAGAATCGCCGCGAATTGGCTTGCTTAATCGTAGAACCTATGATGCGCGGAATACCGCCTGAGTCCGATTTCTTAAAATCCATTCGGGAACTAACGCGCGACCTTGACATTGTGCTGATATTTGATGAAGTGATTACTGGTTTCAGACTTTCAGCGGGCGGCGCCCAAGAAAAGTACCATGTTCAGCCCGACCTCACGACTATGGGCAAGGTAATCGGAGGGGGCTTTCCGATCGGAGCGATCGGAGGCCAGGAAGAGATAATGTCACTCATGGCTCATGAGAGTACAGACTTTCTGTCCTACAAAGGTGCAAGTGTTCCCCACGCTGGGACGTTCAATGCCCACCCAATTACACTCGCGGCGGGCATAGCGACACTAAACGAACTAACCTCCGAAACCTACGCAAAGCTCGACGAAACCGGCGAGCAACTCAGAGAGGGATTCAGTGAGGCCACATCGAGCCTAGGCGTAGAAGCTCAAGTTGTCGGCGTCGGTTCATGCTTCGACATATATTTCTCCAACAAAACGGTCAAGGATTATCGAAGCGCCCACACGGGAGACCAACTGCTTCGGCGTTGCCTTGACCTAGATCTACTAAATCGAGGCGTATACCTACCGCCGCAACACTTCGGCTGCACATCAACCGTCACGAGTCGAGAAGATATCCGGACCACGATGAAAGTCATCCACGAGAGCCTCCACGCGCTTCTTCCGCTGATAAAAGAGACGCGGTAAGGGTTGGAACGACATTGCGTTGTTCTTCAGCGTTTTCTATGAGACTTGTAGCAATGCGTATGGTCGTTTTTGAGCCATCAAGCTTCCTCACTTCAAACTAGTCAAGCGCAATGTCTTGGTTGCAGAAGACGTGCAGCTAGCTAAACGTAGACGTGGCGTTACCTTAATAGCCGGTCCGAATCCGCACTAGAATTAGGTGTAACTCAAGTGATCCACAATCGGTCGGCGGCGTTCTTTGAGAGAGCCGAGAAGGTGGCGCCGGGCGGCGTCCAGAGCGATTTTCGCCAAGCTTTTCCAGCTTTCTTTGAATCGGCGAATGGGTCAAGAATTACGGATGTGGATGGAACCAATTTCATAGACTACCACAACGCCTTCGGAGCAATTCTGCTAGGGCATAGAAATCCAAAAGTAATCCAAGCGGTTCGCGATCAGCTCGATCGCGGGGATCTCTGGGGTATGGGGTCTCATGAACTTGAACTCGAAGTCGCAGAGAAGATAGCGCGAAACGTACCAAGCGCTGAGAAAGTGCGTTTCTGCCTATCCGGTTCCGAGGCTACCTACCATGCGGTAAGGCTGGCAAGAGCCTATACAGGCAAACGCAAAGTGGTAAAATTTGAGGGGTCATACAACGGATGGCACGACTACCTCGATGTAGGCGTATTTCCATCAGCCAATTCATTAGGCATGATCACACTCAACTCCGCGGGAATTCTCCCGGAGGCAGCCGCACAAACTCTCGTCGTGCCGTACAATGACATAGCCGGCCTTGAGACGGTAGTTCGCGAGCATAAGAACGACATAGCTGCGGTGATTGTGGAACCGGTTCTCCACAGTTGCGGTTGCATTCTACCCAAAGAAGGGTTCCTTGAATCGGTGAGAGGAATCACTGAGAATTCCTCCATCGTGCTCATCTTTGATGAAGTCATAACGGGTTTCAGACACTCACTCGGCGGAGCTCAAAAATTGATGAATATAACTCCCGACCTAACGGTCTTCGCAAAGGCTATGGCAAACGGTTTCCCCGCAGGCGCTGTTTGTGGACAACAAGAACTCATGAATCTAGTAGATCCAATCGGCAAGGTACACATGGCTGGAACGTTCTGCGGACACCCCGTATCAATGGCAGCGGCCAAGGCAAGTATAGAGCAACTGGAAGGAGGTAATGTTCATGAACATCTCGAACAATCTGGAGGTTTCCTCGAGAAGAAAATAACTGAAGTCATCCACGAAAAGGACATTCCTGCGCAGGTATCCCGATTCAGATCCGTCTTCTCGGTCTACTTTACCGAAAAGCGAATAGAAAACTACCGCGACTTGATCTTAAGTAATGACGAGGATTTGTTCAAAGTATACTGCCGTAAGATGCATGAGCACGGAATTTTCATTCCGCCACAGGCGTACAAGCGATCCCATATAACGTGGGCTCACTCGAGGGAAGACTTGGAAGCCACGGTCAATGCCGCGCGAACGGTGCTGGAAGAATGTCGGATTCGTTTGAAGAACAGATGAAGGGTAAGCACTCATTAGGCATGCTTGATGCTGCAAGAGCAGCGACTACTACTGAACACAAGCGATATCAATTCGGCGAATGCGGTTCGCGTAAGCCACGTTTTCGTTCTCTGGCGGAAGCAAGGCACTCTTTCTTGTTGGCCAAATAGTCAGGCAAGTTATTTATGGTCCAAGATTCAACGGCCATTGTGTGGATGTTTTGCCTGAACTATTGATTAGTGACGCACGGTACGTTTTGACGGTTGATGGCAACCGTAGAATAATTCGTGATGGAGCTGTCGCCGTTAATGGGACAGAAATCGTAGAGGTCGGAAAATCTTCAGACCTGAAGAGAAAATATCCCGGTGCGGACAGAATTGATGCTAAGGATAAGCTCGTGATGCCTGGGCTCTTCGACTGTCACGCTCACTCATATCAGAATATGGTTCGTGGTATGGCTTTCGTGCTTCCTAGAAGGGAACGCGCCGGCTTTGCTCTGGGGGAGGGACTTCGTTTATGGTCGGTTTACTCGCCGGAGGACGCGAGGGCGTCTATGGCGTTGAATTGCCTCGAGTCCATAAAGAGTGGCATCGTAGGTTTCTGCGACTGGGGGATCAACCTCAGGTACGGGTTTGATGGACTTGCGGAGGTTGTGGAGAAGTCTGGCATTAGAGCAGTTCTGGGCAAATCGGTAATGGAGCGTCCGAGCTTTGGTATGTTTGAGAATGCGATACCTGAGGGGTTGAGGGAGGATAAGGATGCTTGCATTAATGACACGGTGCAGGTTATTGAGAAATGGAACGGTAAGGCGGACGGCCGCATAAAAGTGTGGTTTGGCCCACGAAGCGTCGGCGCACTTGAAATCGAGACCTACGAGGAAATTGCAAGGCTGGTCGCAAGGTATGGGGTTGGAATTACATTCCACCTTGCTGAAGAAGCCGAAATTGATGCGGGTTTCATCCACCGAGAATATGGAATGTCGCCGATGGAGTTCATGAAATCCGTGGGATGGGTCGGACCTAACGTGGATTTTGTTCACTGCCCTTGGCTGACGGGAGTCGATCTTAAGATTCTGATGGAGACCAACACGAACGTGGTTCACTGCCCATTAGGCGGTTTGGACACGATGGTGAACTACATGATAGAGATGGGTGTGAACGTAGCGCTTGGTTGTGATGGGGGGCATCAGAGAAACGACATTTTCGAAGCCATGTTCGCCGAGAGCCTGCTCAAGAATCGCCGCCCGAGACGCGACCTGACGGTTCTGCAGCCTGAGAAGATTGTTGAGATGGCAACTATCAACGGCGCGAAGGCCCTCATGTGGGATAGGGAGACGGGCTCTATCGAGGCGGGAAAACGGGCCGACATGATATTGATCGATCTCAAGAAGCCTGCTTTGGTTCCCATAATCAACCCGATCCTGAACGTTGTCTATCGCACACGAGGATGCGACGTGAGTACAGTAATCGTCAACGGCAGAGTGCTCATGGAAGATGCAGTAGTGAAGACTCTCGACGAATCGGCAATTCTGTCAGAAGCTCAAAGAAGGTCTGAAGAAGTCAAAGTGAGATCTGGACATAAGGTCGATTACTATTGGCCCCTTGAGTAGGAGGATTCTTCCCGAAGATCTGTGAAGGGCTGGAACGATTCTCTTTTTTAACAGCTAGCCTTGAACCGGTTCACAAGATTAGTTTTAAATAATCAGCGCGTTGAGCTTACATCATGGCAACCGTCAAGGGTGTTTTTGTTAGAGAAGCTACCGGCCTGAGGAAAGAGGTTTCCCTTCTAGATGCCATTGCGCTGAACGTTAGCAACATGTCCTCCGGAACCGCTATTGCGGTCATCGGGCTCACGTTGGCAAGTCTGCCATCGGTTGCTGGCATCAACCTACTGGGGACTACGCTGATTGGGTTTCTGTTTTCGATTCCCGAAATCATTGTTTATTCGATGCTTACCATCCGTATGCCGAGAACCGGGGGCGACTACGTTTGGATGTCGCGGACCTTCGGTCCGATAGGGGCTCCACTCACCTTTGCTGAATACATTTGGGGGCAGTTCTCGTTTCTCGCCCTCATAGCTCTGTCAACCGTCTTCGCAATTGGATCTGTCCTACTGACTATGGGTAATCAGTCCGCAATGGGGATAGCGGTGCCAGGAATGAATCCGGCCGGCCAGTTTGCGATAGGTGCTGTGATATTCGCTATTCTTATGCTGATTAATCTCTTCACGCCAAGGTACGGGTACAAAGTTGTCACCGCGTGCTTGATATTCGGAATGCTGACCTTCGTGTTGGCCGTCGCTGCGATTTTCTACGGGGGCGCGCAAGGAATTGGCAGCTACGTGCACAGTCTCGACAGTAACCTAACTTACACCAACCTCGCCTCATCGTATTCTGGCCCAACCTTTAGCCTAGGGCCGTCCATCTTCATACTCCCCGTGTTCGCCGCATTCACATTCCCTTGGCTCAACGCGGGACCCGGAGTGGCTTCCGAACTTAGAGGCCAGAAGACGGTTCGGTGGAACGTGCTGATTGCCGCGATTATTACATTCTCAGTCCTGCTTGTAGCCTTTGGGTCCATGTACGCCGTGGGCGGCTTCGCCTTTACGACCGAGGCTTTAGCCAACCCTACACTCGCTTTCAACTATTCATTCAACTTCTGGACTTGGGCAATGGGTGTCTCGCCGTCTCCGGCACTCGCCTGGATCATTGGGTTGGGCTGGATAGTTTGGAACATCGCCATCTTGGCCTATGCGATAATAATTGTAACTCGTTACATTTTCGCACAAGCATTCGACCGCGTCCTCCCCGGAAGGTTCGCATACATTAGCGAGAAGTACGGCTCCCCCGTCTACGGGCTTCTACTCGTATTCGTCGTCACCGTCTTCGTCATGGCGCTAACCTCATTCTTCTACGGCACCTTCACGTCCCTCTACGGCACGTGGATTCTCGGCATGAGCTACTTCGCGCTTGTGGGAGTGGTCGCGGTCGTCTACGCGATGAGAAACGAAAAGGGCGGGAGCAAAGTGATTCTTGTCGTGTCCGGAATATTGATGGCGATAGTCTTCATGTTCCTAGCCTACCAGTTCATTGCCTCACCTCAAGTCTGGGGCGGCAACATCCTTGCGTATGGCTACATAGTAGCGGGCCTCGTGATCGGCGCAGTAATCTACGTAGCCTCCTGGCAATATCACAAGAAAAGAGGCATCGATATCTCCCTCGCCTTCAAGCAGATACCCCCTGAATGAGCTTACGAGGCGAGCGTCGCCTACCGCAACACGTTTCGCTTTTCGCAACGCGCGTAACGTAAGCAGTGATCAATGTGGCAGAGGAAGTCGACATCCTAGTTAGGAACACGGATATTCTAACTTTAGACGATAGCAAGCCAGTCCTGCACGGCTATAGCCTTGCAATACAAGCCGGCCGAATTCAAGCGGTCGGCAAGGAACTGGGGTCCCTTGACTCTAAACACGAGCTAGACGGCAGGGGAAAGGTGATCCTGCCTGGCCTAGTGGACGCGCACACTCACGTCTTTCAAATATTCCTCCGCGGCGCTCTCTCCTCAAGAGAACTGAATGTACACCCTGTATGGTTGAAGATTCTGATGCCGTTCGAGGCCGAAATGGCTCCTGAAGAGGCCGAGGCCAGCGCACAACTAGCGTCTCTAAACATGATCAAGAAAGGCATTACCGCATTTGCGGACGCCGGCGGTCCGTACCCCGAGGTCATAGCGTCAATCGCCGAGAGCGCTGGGCTGCGGGCTAGGATAACCCACTCAACCATGGACGACGGACCCGAGAACTACAGACGCAATGTTGAGTGTAATGAGAAGTTAGTTGCCAAACTGAAAGGTGATCGAGTGAAAGGATGGTACTCGATCAGGCAAATCATGGTCTCGACGGATAGACTGATTGAGGAGACGATGAGACGCGCCGAAAGAGACGACGTTGGCGTTCACATTCACCTCAACGAGGAAACCGCCGAGGTCGAACACGCGTTAAACCGATGGGGAAAACGCCCCTTCGAACACTTTCACGACCGGAATTACCTCTCCAAGAGAATACTCGCGGCACACTGCGCGTTTCTATCCGACCACGAAACGCACCTAATAGCTGAAACTTCGACTAACGTGGTTCACTGCCCCTTCATAAACATGGCCTACATGACGTTCCCAAAAGTTCCAAGACTACTCGAGCTAGGAGTAAACGTGGCTTTGGGCTCCGACGGCGGTAGCTTTCGTGCGTTAGATCTCTTCACGGAAATGAACATCGCACTCGCCTCACATACCGCGTATTTTGGGACTCCCTACTATGATTTTTCAACACTCTCCGCCCCAATCCTCCTTAGGATGGCGACGACCAATGGTTACAAGGCCATAATGCAAGAGGACGCCGGAGTCGTGAGGGAAGGGTTCAGAGCCGATCTCATAACCATCAATCTCAACCGCGCACATCTCACACCCATGTACGATCTCACCGCACTTCCACTTTTCACTACGGGAAACGATGTTGCGGACATGATTGTTGACGGGAAATTGATAATGACAGATGGAAGCGTGTTGACGATGGATGAAAGCGAAGTTCTTGGTAGAGCTCGGGAAGTGGAACCAAAGATTACCGAGCGGCTAGGAAGGTACGTCGCTCAATAGTACGAACAACCAGCGAGCGAATCGGCTCATTTCGCTGTTCTCGTTCCATCATCACTGTTTTTCGGAAATAGGGATGGGTACAATCTTGTTGATGTTCTCTAGTAGCTGTTTAGAGCGATCTTCTCCGCGAGCTAGAACCTCTTGCTCGTTGATAGTCGTCATGTGCCTGTTCTCCATCAGTACCTTACCGTTAATGACGACCGTGTCGACATCGGAGCCTCTCGCAAAATAGACGAGGGCCGGATAAAGTCGGTAGGCGGGCATTAGGTGGGCTGCACGGAGGTCGACCATGATGAAATCGGCTAGTTTGCCCGGCTCAAGAGATCCGATCTCTTTCTCCCACAAGAGGGCTTTCGCGGCGTCTATTGTCGCCATTCCCAGTATTTGACCGGAGGGTATCGCGACCGTGTCCATGTACGGAGCTCCGAATTGCCCGCGATGCATGAAGCCTGCGATCAACATCTCCTGGAACATATCCAAGTTCCTTAATGCGGCACCGTCCGTTCCGAGTCCAACGGTTATCCCGGCTGCTAACATCTGGGGTACTTTTGTAGGCCGCGATATTCTCTGTAGGATTCCGCCGGGGCAGTGTGCGATCTTGACGCCACGCTCCGCTGCCAGTAACATTTCACGGTCCGTCAAGTAGACCATGTGGGCGAATAGTATGTTCGGACCGAGGAAGCCGGTCTCGTACATGTGCTCGGTCGGTCGCTTGCCCCATCGCTTTAGCGCCCATACGATCTCGTCGGGAACCTCGGAAAGATGCGTGTGTATACCAGTCTTGTAAGTGGCCGCGAGTTCCTTGAACTTTACCCACAGCTCCTCGCTGCAGACCATTATTTGCCTAAGACCGAACCATGCGTGGATTCTGCCGTCGGCGGTATTGTTCCACCGTTGAACTAGTTCGACATTTTTCTGTATCGCATCTTTGGTAGAGAAGATCATGTTCTTCATTCCCAATTCGGGGCCTTCTCCCATGTCGGCCGTCGATCGAGCAAGCACTGCCCTAATCCCCGTATCCCTCACCACTTCCGCTAAGATGTCTGGATGTGAGCCTCCGGCGTCGGCGAAGCAGGTGGTTCCGTTCTTGATCATGTTGATGCATGCAAGTTGCGCACCGAGCTGGGCGTCCTCGCGCGTCAACGTTCCTTCGAAAGGCATGAGGTAATTTTGCCAGCCCACCGGTAGGGCTGGTGTGTCAATCCACCATGCAGTTCTGAGAAATTGTTGATGTACGTGTGCATGGCAGTCGATGAGCCCCGGCATGAGGGCATGATGGGAACCGTCTATAGTCTTCTCTCCCCTATAACGTGACTCAACGTCATCGGTTTTACCAACTGCGACGAGGCGGGTTCCCTTGACCGCTACGGCTCCGTCATAGAACACTCTCCTCTCCGAATCCATCGTCACAACAATCGCATGCTTGACCAGAACATCTACAGACTCCATTATCGTATCTCCTTGAGCTCCTATTTGTCGAAACGCCACAGGCAGTGCTATTTAGAAGTTATCGCCGCGACACCGTCTTCGAGTGCCATCAAGCCTAACGCTAATGAACCATTCTTACCCACAACAGGACTCGTGGGCCGACATCATGAGTTCCGATTCTGTCCCAAAACAAGCTAGAACTCCGAAGATCTGCGTCGTGGGTAGCGCAAACATGGACCTGCTCTCCCGAGTGCCACGCCTGCCAAGAATGAGTGAGACCCTCGTCGGGTCTGCGTTCCATATGGGTTGCGGCGGCAAGGGTTCAAACCAAGCCGCTATGGCGGCAAAGCTGGGTGCGCAGGTCACGATGGTTGTGAAGCTTGGCCGTGACCCGTTAGGAGAGATCACATTCCAGAACTACAAGAACTTAGGCATAGACGTAAGCCACGTGTACTGGGATGAGAAACATTTCTCGGGAGTTGCGCCAATATTCGTAGACGAACAAGGCAACAACTGCATCGTCATCGTCCCCGGCGCCAACATGGCCCTTACCCCCAAAGAAGTAGCGGAAGCCGGCGATGCTATTCGTGCCGCCAACGTAGTGATTTGCCAGCTAGAGACGCCAATCGAATGTGCTCTAGAAGCTTTTAGGATAGCGAAATCTGCGGGGGTAACGACGATCCTTAATCCGGCTCCTGCCATGCCGATTCCCGACGAACTCTTCCGGCTCAGCGACATA
>Ga0187784_10001312_pt1 | contig 19552 bp, 19 predicted proteins | sample 1015_SJ02_MP15_2_FD_132964 | JGI IMG/M metagenome (GOLD analysis project Ga0187784, IMG submission 132964) | Tropical peat soil microbial communities from peatlands in Department of Meta, Colombia - 1015_SJ02_MP15_20_MG | ecosystem: Environmental > Terrestrial > Soil > Wetlands > Peat | place...
CCAAAGTGTGACCAAGTGATAGAAGTCGCCTTCTTCGTCCTCGCGAACTTCGAAGATCACGGAATAGAGACGATCACCGACCCAGCCGATGGCGCGGTACTGCTCGGGCACATCGGAGCGTTGATCGACGTAGTAAGGATGTGAGAAAACTTCCTGCACTTCCTCAAATCCTACGCCTCGCTTTGCGTTCGCTCTTAGCCGCCTACTCTTCCGCTCGTCGAAGTGGAATCGCATGAATAGTATAACAGTTATACCATACAAGTGGGAGCGAATTTTCCAACGTTAGCGAGCAAAACCGCGCGCCAACCGCGGACAACGGGCCAGCCTGCGCGGAGCGGCAACCGCGAGTTCGATGGCAGCGTGGTCGCGGAAGGATGCGTAGGGATGAGGTTGGCCAGGAGCCGTCATCCAAAACTCGCGCATAAGATTTCCGAGGTGGTATTTGCCCATCGGGGGTGGCGTTTTTCTTAAAACGAAAAGTAGTTTGCCAGCCAATTCCTCCGGCTCAAGCTGCACAAAAACGTTCGGGTCGGGCACAAGCTGCGTGAGTTGGCGCATCGCTTCTCCGTTCGATCCTCGGAAACGCTGAGAGCTAATCTTCCGGTTTCCACCTCAGCACTGGCTTTCTCGCGGCGGCAACTTCGTCTAACCGCTGGATGCGGGTGTTGTGCGGGGCGTCCAAAACGAACTGCGGATCCTCCTCTACTTCTTCGGCGATGAACTTCATGGCTTCGATGAAGAGATCGAGTTCTTCTTTGGGCTCGCTTTCGGTCGGCTCAATCATCAACGCGCCGTGAACGATCAGCGGAAACGCGGTCGTGTAGGGATGGAATCCGTAGTCGATGAGGCGCTTGGCAATATCCATGGTATGGACGCCATTCTTCGACTGCACCTTGTCGCTGAAGACGACCTCGTGCATCGAAGGCGTCGCATAAGGCAGCTCGTAGACGCCTTCCAGTCCCTTGCGGATGTAATTGGCGTTGAGCACCGCATCTTCTGTGGTCTGGCGCAAACCGTCGGGACCGTTGGCGAAGATATAGGCGAGCGCGCGAATGAACATGCCAAAGTTGCCGTAGAAGGCGCGCACGCGCCCGATTGATTGCGGACGGTTGTAGTCGAACCCGAGCGTTCCATCCGCCTTCGTTACCACAACAGGCTTCGGCAGGAACGGCTCGAGGATCTTCTTCACCGCGACCGGACCAGAGCCAGGACCGCCTCCGCCATGCGGCGTGGAGAAGGTCTTGTGAAGGTTGAGGTGCATGAGATCGACGCCGAACTCGCCGGGACGCGCTTTGCCGACCAGCGCGTTCATGTTCGCGCCATCCATGTAGAGCAAACCGCCCTTCGCGTGCATGATTTCGGCGATCTCGTGGATGTCGTGCTCGAACACGCCGAGCGTATTCGGATTGGTGAGCATCAGCGCAGCCACGTCCTCGTTCATTTGCGCGGCGAGCGCAGCCACGTCCACCATGCCCTTGTCGTTCGACTTGAGATTCTCGACGCCGTAGCCAACCATAGCGGCAGTGGCAGGATTGGTGCCGTGGGCGGAATCAGGGATGAGAACCTTCTTGCGCGGATGGCCTTTGGAATGGTGATAGGCGCGGACCAGAAGCAGGCCGGTCAATTCTCCGTGAGCGCCGGCCGCGGGCTGAAGCGTGATGGAATCCATGCCGGTGATTTCGAGCAGACAATCGCTGAGCGTTTTGAGGATGTGGAGCGCGCCCTGGGAAATTATCTCGGGCTGATAAGGATGGCCGTTGGCAAGGCCTTCCACGCGAGAGACGAACTCGTTGACCCGCGGATTGTACTTCATGGTGCAGGAGCCGAGCGGAAACATTCCGAGATCGATGGCGTAGTTCCAGGTCGAGAGGCGCGTGAAGTGGCGGATGATTTCGATCTCGCTGACTTCCGGCATGGCGCCCAGGTCTTTGCGCTCCTGCCGGCCGAGCAGTTTTGCCGCGTCGACTTCGGGCACGTCGAGCGGCGGAAGCTTCCAGGCCGCTTTGCCGGGCGAGGACTTCTCGAAGATGAGGCCTTCGTTCTGGCTGATGTGGCGCGTGGCTTTGCGAGTGATGTGGGTCATAAGTTACCTATTTGCCCATAAGTCCAGCATGGATGATTTCCGGCGGTGGCTGCATCCACGCTCCGGAACCGTTGCAGGCGGAGCAGACGCCAGTTCCGGAACAACTCGAGCACTTGCGCGGATCGTCATTCCGCGTGGGCTCGATGCCGGAACCGTCGCAGGCAGGGCAACGGCCGTTGCCGAAGCATGAAGTGCAGGTGTTCTTCGATCCCGTCATTGCGCTACCTCCGGATCACGTCTTTGTAACGGCCGTTCTTCGTGTCACTTCCTCCACTTCCCTCATGCTGCGCAGAGCGCGTTCGCTGTCGGCGACGAGGCCGACGGCGGTATCGATCATGGAACGGGTGGTGAGTTCGGTGCAGCACCAGAGCGCGGCGTGGGCGAGTTCGGGATAGAACTTCTTGAGCGGCAGGCCGCCGATGATCTTGTGGCCGAGCAGGCGCGCGTTGATGGCATAAGGATCCTCGCTGGTTTCCACGACGAACTCGTTAAAGCGGGGCGCGGAACCGAAGAGCACTTTGGCATGGCGCGCGAATTGATCGGCGGCGTAGGCGGTCTTGGCGAGATTCTGTTTGGCGAGTTCGCGCAGGCCAACCTTGCCATAGATGGTCATGAAGATGTTGACCATGAGAGCGACGAGGGCCTGGTTGGTGCAGATATTGGAAGTCGCCTTTTCGCGGCGAATGTGCTGCTCGCGGGTGGCGAGCGTGAGGACGAATCCGCGCTTGCCATTCTTGTCGGTGGTCTGGCCGGCCAGGCGGCCGGGCATCTGGCGGACGAATGGATCCTTGGTGGCGATGACGCCGCAGTAAGGACCGCCAAACCCAAGAGGCACGCCGAAAGATTGCGCCTCCATGGCGACGATGTCTGCCGAACGCGGCGGCTCGACGATGCCGAGCGAGACAGCTTCGGCGATGGAAACGATGAGCAGGGCGCCGCGCTTGTGGGCGATTTCGGCGATGGCATCGATGTCCTCGATGGCGCCGAAGAAGTTGGGGGACTGGACAAGCACGCAGGCGATCGACTCGCCGAGGGAAGCTTCGAGGGCCTTATGATCGATGCGACCGGAGTTGGCGTAAGGGATGGTGGCGAGCGGAATGCCCTGGTGCGTGGCGTAGGTGGCGATGACCTCGCGATATTCGGGATGCAAGCTGCGGGCGACGACAACGCCGCGACGGCCCGTGATGCGGACGGCCATCATGACGGCCTCGGCGGCGGCGGTTGAACCGTCGTACATGGAGGCGTTGGCGAGATCCATGCCGGTGAGTTCGGAAACCATAGTCTGGAACTCGAAGATGGCCTGGAGCGTGCCCTGAGCGTATTCGGCCTGGTACGGGGTATAGGAGGTGAGGAATTCGCCGCGCTGAACCAGAGCATCGATGACGACGGGGCGGTAGTGGAAGTACGCTCCGGCGCCGAGGAAGCTGGTGTAGCCCTCGCCATTCTCTTGCGCGCGCTGCTTGAACCAGTCAACGATTTCGGATTCCGCCATCTGGCGCGGGACGGCGAGATCGCGGTTGAGGCGGTACTTTGCCGGAATGGGGGCGAAAAGATCGTCGATGGAGCGGGCTCCGATGGCGCGCAGCATGGCGTCGCGGTCGGATGGCGATTTAGGAAGATATCTCATAAGAACCTTATAAAAATCGGGCGGTCGGGCGATCGGGTCATCTGAAATCCGGATGGGGAAGGAGATCAGGAGATGATCCGATCCAACCGACGTTCGAGCTGGACGTGAGGCTAATGTCCGGCTTCTTCGCTGACAAATTTTTCATAGTCTTCGGACGAGAGAAGCGCGTTGAGTTCGGCCGGATCCTTGATTCTGATCTTGACCATCCAGGCGGCGTGGGCGTCTTTGTTGACCAGCTCCGGAGCCGTGGCCAGCGCGGCATTGACTTCGCTGACCGTGCCGGATGCGGGTGCGTAGACATCCGACACGGCTTTTACGGACTCGACGGTGCCCATCATTTTGCCTTGGGAGACCTCGGCGCCCACTTTGGGCAGTTCGACGAAAACGATGTCGCCGAGCGAATCCTGAGCGTGGTTGGTGATACCGATCTTGCCGTCGTTCGTGATCCATTCATGTTCTTTTGTATATTTGCGGTCGCTGGGATATGACATTGGGTTCTTGCTCCTAGCTTCTAGCCTCTAGCAGGCTGAGGAAAAAGTCGTTTTGCCGGCAAAAAACCGGCCCCCAGGCGCTCAAACGAACCTGGTCTTTTTTCCCGCGGCCGGCCAGCAAACAAAAATATTAGTCCACTTCCCTGCTTACGTCTTTTTCGGACGCTTATAAAACGGCGTGGGCACGACCTGCGCCCTCACGCCCTGCCCGCGGATTACGACCTTCACGGTGCTGCCGATCGCGGCATGAGCGAGCGGCACATAGGCGAGCGCGATGTTCTTCTTCAGAAAGGGCGCGGGCGATCCGCTGGTGACGTAGCCGATTTCTGCGCCGCTCTCGTCGAGCACCTTGTAGCCGTCGCGGGCGATGCCACGCTCGACCATTTCCAGACCAACCAGCGTGCGCGTCACATCCTGCGAGCGAGCCTGCCGGAGAGCTGCCTGGCCGATGAATTCGGGCTTTTCTATTTTGCAGAAACGATCAAGACCGGCTTCCCAGACATTGATGGAGTCGGAAATTTCGTGGCCGTAGAGGGGAAGCTTACCTTCGAGACGGAGCGTGTTGCGGGCGCCAAGGCCGCAGGGAACGACGCCGAACTGCTTGCCGGCATCGAGAACGGCGTACCAGACGCGGGCGCTGGTCGATTCATCGGACGGGATGTAGATCTCGAATCCATCTTCGGCAGTGTAGCCGGTGCGGCCCATGAGAATGTTTTTGAGACCGCAGAGGGAGCCGCGCGTCAGCCAATAGAACTTGACTGCGCTCAGGTCGGCGTCGGTGAGTTTCTGGAGCAAGTTCACGCCGTTGGGGCCCTGAATGGCGATCTGGGTGAAATCGTCGGAGAGGTGCTGGACGACGCAGTCGAACTGGCGGGTGTTCTCGCGGACCCAATTGAAATCCTTCTCGCGGGTGCCGGCGTTGATGACGAGCAGGTACTCGTCTTCCGCGAGGCGATGAACGATGACGTCATCGACAAAGGTGCCTTCGGGATAGAGCAGCGCGGAATACTGGCACTGGCCAATGGCGAGGCGCGAGGCATCATTCATCGAAATGTGCTGGACGGCGGCGAGCGCCTCGCGGCCGGCGAGGCGGATATCGCCCATGTGGCTGACGTCAAAGATGCCGACGCTGGCGCGAACGGCCAAGTGTTCGTTGACGATGCCGCCGCCGATGGAAGCGGGGTATTCGACGGGCATATCCCAGCCGTTGAATTCGACCATTCTGGCGCCCATCTGGCGATGAACGGCGTTGAGCGCGGTTTTGCGAACAGGAAGCGGGATCACGGGCGCAATGGACAAGCAGGCCTCGGTTGGCAGCGGCAGGCTGCCACGAATCTGAACTGAATAAGTTAACACCTGTGGGGAAAGGCGGCAAGGACGTGGCGAGGGTTACCGATGGCGAGGAACAGGAATGGGAGGCTCGTTACCCATTTTTACATTCTGATTTCTTGCTTCGCACTTGCCATTACCTCGGTGATGTTCTCCGGACCACCGGGGCGCACTACACTGCAACCATGTCGTCCACCCAGGACACGAACCGCGTGTTCTGCGCGCAGTGCGATCAGCCAGAGGAACGTTGCTGGTGCGACAAGTATTGCGTGCTGTGCCAGTCGCCGTACGAAATTCGGCTGTGCACCGATGGCCTGATGTATTGCGAACCCTGCCGCACGGCCTGCGATTACAAGACGGCGGGTTAGGCCGCGTCGTCGAGACATCTCCGACGGGAAGTTCCCGAAAAATAAACCTTGGCGAGAAGGCCTGACCAGGCCGAAAATGATCCACGTGGATCATTGTGCATATTGTTTTGTATGTACATTTTGCGCTAACTGCAGGCGCTGGTTCAAGATAGCAAGTTTTGAGAAGGTGGCGATCTGTGCCCGGGAACCATCAACGAGGATCATCGAGAGTTACGAGAGCTATCATGAGCCCGCCTTCTTGGCGTAGAGCAAAAGGAACACACTAGGGCCTTAGCTTTCGAACGGCCGATGTATATCTTTCTTCCATGAATTCCCAAATCTGGCGGGTTTTCCTCCTGGGGTCCGATTCAACCAACCGTCGGAAAGAAACTGCCGATCAAATCACCACGGCTTCCTTGTATTCGCCATAGACCTTGCGCATGGCATCACTGATTTCGCCGACGGTGGCGCTGGCTTCGACGGCGGCGAGGATGCGGGGCATGAGATTTTCGCCCGAGCGGGCAGTGTCTTCGACGGCGTGGATAGCGGCCTGCCAGGTTTCGGGATTGCGCTTGGCGCGGAGGTCGCGGACGCGCTCGACCTGCTTGGGTTCGAGCGCGGGATCGATGCGCTGGATCGGGACCGACTTCTCTTCCGTGACCTGGAACCGGTTCACGCCCACCACGATGGCCTGCTCGCGATCGACGGCCTGCTGATATTCGTAGGCGGCGTTCTGGATTTCCTGCTGAACGTATCCGCGCTCGATGGCTTTGAGCATGCCGCCCAGGGCGTGGATCTTGTCGAGATAGTCGCTGGCGCGCTTTTCAATCTCGTTGGTCAGCGATTCGATGTAGTAGGAACCAGCGAGGGGATCGACGGTCTGCGGGGCTCCGGATTCGTAGGCGATGATCTGCTGCGTGCGCAGGGCGATGCGGGCGGAGGACTCGGTGGGCAGGGCGAGAGCTTCGTCGAAGGAATTGGTGTGGAGAGATTGCGTGCCGCCGAGGACGGCGGCCATGGCCTGAATGGCGGTGCGGACAATGTTGTTTTCAGGTTGCTGGGCGGTCAGAGTGGAACCGGCGGTTTGGGTGTGGAAGCGAAGCATCCAGGAGCGGGGATTTTTGGCCTGGAAGCGATGGCGCATGATTTTGGCCCACATGCGGCGAGCGGCGCGGAATTTGGCGACCTCTTCGAGAAAGTTGCTGTGGGCATTGAAAAAGAACGAGAGACGGGGCGCGAATTTATCGATATCGAGACCGGCCTGGATGGCGGCTTCGACGTAGGCGATGCCATTGCCGAGGGTGAATGCGACCTCCTGCACGGCGGTGGAACCGGCTTCGCGCATGTGGTAGCCGGAAATGGAGATGGTGTTCCAATCGGGAACGTTTTCATTGGTCCAGGCGAACAGGTCGGTGATGATGCGCATGGCCTGCTGGGGAGGGTAGATATAAGTGCCGCGGGCGATGTATTCCTTGAGGACATCGTTTTGCACGGTGCCGGAGAGTTTGCGGATGTCGGCACCCTGACGGCGAGCGACAGCGACATAGAGGGCGAGCAGGATGGACGCGGTGGCATTGATGGTCATCGAGGTGGAGATGGCGGTGAGGTCGATGCCGTCGAAGAGGCGCTGCATGTCCTCGATGGAGTCGATAGCGACGCCGACTTTGCCGACTTCGCCGAGAGCGAGGGGATTGTCGGAATCGAGGCCGATCTGGGTGGGAAGATCGAAGGCGACGGACAGGCCGGTGGTGCCGTTCGATAGCAGGTACTTGTAACGCCTGTTCGATTCCTCGGCATCGCCCATGCCGGCGTACTGGCGCATGGTCCAAAGGCGGCCACGGTACATGGTGGCCTGCACGCCGCGGGTGAAGGGAAATTCTCCGGGGTAACCCAGATCGCGGTCGTAGTTGGAGGCTTCGAGATCGGCGGGCGTGTAGAGCGGGTGAACGGGAATGTGCGAAGAGGTTTGCGGCTCGGAGGATGAAGAGCGGGACTGGGAAGCTCGTCCGTGGGAAGCTGGTCCGGCGGTTTTGAGGTTGTCGCTCATAAAAGAACGCTCATAAGAAAATCTGGTTGCGAACGGCGTGCACAGGACGACGCAGGCCCGGGCCATTGGACTGCGGATTCCATTCCGGTTTCACGATCGGTTTCATGATCCTGACTTCTTTCCGGCGCGGAGGAATGAGGTCAATCCGAACCAGGCGAAGGCCAGGGTGAAACAGACGACGAGCAGCAGCCTTGCCGGACTGGACTCGTGGCCGGCCTGGTATTTGCCGTATTCGTGGAATCCAGCGACGGCGCCCGCGGCGGCAATGGCCAGGAAGGTGAAGCCGGTGACTTCCAGCCAAAGCTGATGCAAAGAAGCGGCAAACGAGCGGGCGGCGGCGCGGAACCCGCTGGCGGCGGCCGAAGCCCCGCGGCTGCGAGCGACCTGCTGGCAGGCCAGGCGCAGGACGGGCGCGAGTTTTTTCACTTTTTGGGCCGCAATCATTCTGTCGATTTTAGCAGCGAGCGGGGGTACAATAATGACGGTTGAAGTCACAGGGAAGCGTGACGCAGGCCACGAGCAGCGCCGGGACAGGCCAGAGCGTCATGAGCCAGAGCGTCGTCAGCCGCAGCCGGGGGAGTGAGTGGACCAGCAATTGAAGCAGCTCATGAAGGAACTGGGCGATGCGATCAACGGATCCTTGTCGGATTCCGAGCAGATCGCCGAAGTCGTGTCGCGCATCAAGGAAGGCGGCTACGACATTTTTCTGGTGCTGGAAGCGACGATTGGGGTGAGCAAGCAGGGCGAGCACTCCTCGGAGAAAGCCATGGTTTCAGCCCTGACCACCAATCCTGAACTGAAGATCAACGATCAGGACCTCAAATTTCTCAAATCGCTGCGCATCAAGCTCGGAGAAGACGAAGAGTAAGAGCCGGCGTGGCCGGGTGAAAAAGCGGGCTCTGAGCCAGAGCGATCCGCCAACGTCTCCATGGTGTGGAGAACCAGGTTCACGACGTTCTCGTCGCCGATTACCGTGTTTATCATCATGTGATAAAGGCTGCGGGTGGGCCAATCGGCATTGAAGTAATGCTTGATGTAGGCCATGCGGTCTTTGTCGACGTTATCGACCAGTTCTTCGCATTCGGCGCGTTTTTTGCCGAGGGCGAGCAAGCGGCGGATTTTCTCCTCGCGGGGAGCGTAGGTAAAAACGCTGAACGTATCCGAGCGCTCGCGCAGGAAGAAAGGCGCGCCGCGGCCGACAATGACGGCATTGCCCCCGGCGGCGATGTTGCCCACGATCTGCTGCATCATGGCCATCATGCGGTCGGTATCGAACACCTGGGAGTTGGCGAGGGGAAGACTGCGTTCGTAGCTGCCGCGCCAGAAAGCCTTAGCCAGGCGATAGAGGCGGCTATCGAGACGCTCGTCGCAGAGGGCGACGGCGGCTTCGGCGACCTGGGCGCGTTTGGCGATTTCGCTGGTCAATTGCTGATCCCAGAGTTGCCAGCCGAGGCGGCGGGCCAGTTCGCAGGCGATGCCGGCGCCACCACTGCCAAACTCCCGTTCCAAGGCGATCATGCGGAACATTGGAACCTCCGATATGGGCCGGGCACGCACGATGGCTTACTCAATGCACGGCCATCTCCCCACCCGGCTTTGACTTTTTAATCAGGAACACGAACGGAATCAAGCAAAAAATGACAATTCCCAGGAGCCAGAAGTTATCGACGTAGGCGAGCATGGTGGCCTGGCGAATGATATTGGCCTGGATGAGGGCATAGGCGTGCTGGGAAGCGGAGCCGGCGCCGAAGCCCCCACCGGCACCGGCGCTGCCCATTTTTTCGGTCAGACCCTGGAGCATAGAGCGAAACTGCGGGTTGGCGGCGCTCAGGTTTTCCGACAGCCGCACCTGATGGAACTGTGCGCGGCGGGCAAGCATGGTGGTAACAAATGAGATGCCCACGCTGCCGCCGATGTTGCGCGCCAGATTCATAAGACCGGAAGCAGCGTTGTTTTTATCGCGCGGCAAGGTGGAATAGGCGGCGGTGTTGATGGGTACAAAGAGGAAAGCCAAGCCCATGGCCTGATAGACGCGGGCCATGGTGACGGTGCGGAAGTCCACATCCAAGTCGAAGCTGGTCATGTGGAAGAGAGAAAACGTGAGCATGGACAGGCCATACAACATGAGCCAGCGCGGGCTGTAGCGAGAAAGCAGGAAGCCAACAATGGGCATGCACAGCATGATGGTGAAGCCGCCCGGCATGAGCGCCAGGCCGGAGCGCTGGGCGGTGTATCCGAGCAAGGTCTGCATGTAGAGGGGCAACATCAGAGTGCTGCCGAGAAGGGCAAAACCGAGCATGAACATGAGGAAGTTGGAGGTTGCGAAACTGCGCATGCGGAAGAGATGGAGATCGATGATGGGGTCTTTCTGATACCACTCCCAAATGACGACCCAGACGAGGGCGGCAACAGAGATGGCGGTCAGGGTCACGATGAAGCGCGATTCGAACCAGTCATCGCGCTGCCCCTTGTCGAGGACGACCTGGAGAGTGCCGAGACCGAGGGCGACGAGGCCGAGGCCGATGTAGTCAATGTGGGTTTCTTTGAGATGGCGGCGACGGAAGTAGGGAGGGTCCTGGATGAGGCGGGAAGTGAGCAGCAGCGAGAGAATGCCCACGGGGATATTGACGAAGAAAATCCAGCGCCAACTGAAGTTGTCGGTAATCCAGCCGCCAAGCGTGGGGCCGATGGCGGGGGCCATGACGACGGCGATGCCATAGACGGCGAATGCCATGCCGCGTTTGGCAGGCGGGAAAGTATCGGCCAGAATTGCCTGTTCGCTGGGCTGGAGACCGCCGCCGCCCGCGCCCTGGAGAACGCGAAAAAAGATCAGCATGCCGAGATTGGGGGCAAAGCCGCAGAGGCACGAACTGATGGTGAACAAGGCTACGCAACCCATGTAGAAGCGTTTGCGGCCGACGATGGAAGACATCCAACCGCTTAAGGGGAGCACGATGGCGTTGGAAACCAGATAGGAAGTCAGGATCCATGTACTTTCATCCTGACCGGCGGAGAGGCTGCCGGCAATGTGAGGAAGGGCAACGTTGGCGATGCTGGTATCGAGCACCTCCATGAAGGTAGCGAGAGTGACGGCCAGGGCAATGATCCAGGGATTGACCGCGGGGCGCCAAGCATCGGCCTCGTTCATCGTGATGGTGGCAGCGCTCATGGACTTAGAATCCGCGACACGGGGCGTTGAGCCCGCGCGCCTTATTTAATCCAGACCTTGGGCTCGACCGACATTCCGGGACGCAACTCATGGCCTTTCAGTTCTCCGGGATCGAAGACAATTTTCACAGGAATGCGCTGGACAATTTTCACGTAGTTGCCGGTGGCGTTTTCGGGGGGCAACAGGCTGAAGAGCGCGCCGCTGGCGCCGGCGATCGAGTCTACGTGCCCCTTATAAGTTTTGTCGTTGGTATCTACGGAGATGCTCACGCGCTGGCCGGGGCGCATGCTGCGGAGCTGCGTCTCTTTGAAGTTGGCCGTAACCCACAGGTCATCGAGAGGAATGACCTTCATCATCTCCTGCCCTGGTTGCACGTTCTGACCGACCTCGACGGTGCGGTTACTGACCATGCCCGTTACGGGGGCGATGACTTTTGTATATTGCAGGTTGAGTTGGGCTTGATCGAGCTGGGCTTTCTTTTGTTCCGCATTAGCTTGAGCGGATTGGGCGCGCGCGCGAGTAGCTTCCATGGTCTGAGGAGCGGTCAGGGCGGTGCGCAGGTCGGCATTGGCCTGGAGCAATTTGCTCTCGGCCTGATCGACCTGGGCCTGGACGGCATCGGCGCTGGCGCGGGCGGCCTCGACTGCAGCGGCGCTGGCCTTGGCGGCGGCGATGGCTTGATCGTACTGCTGCTCGGAAATCTCCTGCTTGTCGATCAACTGTTTGTAGCGCACGAGATCGTCCTGAGCCTTGACGTTGTTGGCTTCGGCCTGCGCGACCTGCGCCTTAGCGGCCTCGAACTGCTGGTGGGCGGCGCTGACGGCGGCCTTGGCATTGGCGACGCCTGCCCGCGCGCTGGCCACCTGGCTGGAGGTGTTCACATTGGTGATGGGGACGTTAATGGAGGAAGCAGAAGCCTGGGCGTGGGCGTCGGCATATTGAGCCTGCGCCTGGTCGACGGCGACCTGGTAGTCCGCGGGATCGATCTCCACCAGGACAGTTCCCTGCTCGACGTACTGGTTATCGACGACGTTGAGCTTGACCACGTGGCCACTGATGCGGGCGCTGACCGGGCTGAGATGGCCGTCAATATACGCGTCATCGGTGGACTCGTAACTGGAGAAATAAAGCCAAGCCACGATGCCAACGGCAATGAGCACGAGGGCGGCGATGGCGACGGCCAAGCGGGCGCGCTTGCTCCCGAGCAACGCATTCCTGCGCAAATATCTGGCTTCGCTATCGAGCGGCGCTGGTGGCTGAGCATTTGTGGCCGGCTTCGGTTCGGCGACAGCCGCGTTAGTTTCGTCCATAAATTATTGCTTCCCTTTCAAGTATTCGCGGATCCCTTCTTCGGCGCGGCCGATAGCGCGGGCGAACGCGACCTTGGCGAGATTGTGAAGATAAAGGCTGGAAATCAAACTTTCGTGCGCCGACGCGACCGCTTCCTGGGCCTGGACGACTTCGAGGTTGTCGGTGACACCGGCTGAGAATCGATCCCGCGACTGGGTGAGCGCCTGTTCGGCGAGGTCGACCGAGCTCTGAGCGACCTCGACCTGCTCAGCGGAGGACTTGAGATCAAGCAGGGCATTGCGAACGTCCTGGTCGATCTGGCCCTTGACGTCGGCCAACTCGGCTTGGGCGCGGCGCAGGTCGGCATCGGCCTTGAGAACATCGCCGTGGACCTTGCCGCCCTGAAAGATGGGGATGTTCAAAGTGCCAAACACCTGATACGTGGGCAAAACGCTGGCGGGAGCGGGGCCGATCTCGCCGTAATTGGCGGCCACGTCGAGGGTGGGAAAGTATCCGGCAAAGGCGGCATCGCGGGCACGCTGAGCAGCGACCAGACGCTCGTGAGCCGCCTGGTAGTCGGAACGAGAGTTGTAGGCGCGCTGCAAGCTGGTTTCGAGATCCGGCATGGGGAAAGGCTCGTACGGAGCCTTGTCGGCCAGCGTGAACTCCTGTGCAGGCGCCAATCCGATGACGCGGGCCAACACTAATTTTTCCTTGGCAAAGTCGTTGGCGGCAGAAATCAGTTGTTGCTGACGCGTCTGGTATTGCACGTGTGCGCGCAGCGTGTCAATGGCAGGCGATACCCCCGCCTGTTGCTGGGCCACCGCTTTGTCAAACAAGGCTTTTGCAGTTTGTTCCTGCGCCTGTGCAGTTTCGACGCGGGCCGCGCCCGCGATGGCCTGCAGATAGGCGTTGCCAGTAGCGAGCACAACCAGATCGCGGGCATCTTTGAGATTGAAGCGCGAGACACTTTCGCTGATCACCTTGGAACGGTATTGCTGAATTGCCTTCCAATCGAAGAGGCGCTGGGTGCCGGAGGCGCGCACATCAAAATAGGAAAACGGCCCGATCACGGGCGGGATATGGCCCAAGGCGGAGCTGGGAAATTTTCCGAAACCAAGGGCTTCGAGGCTTTCTTTTTGAGCCACCTCCTGCACGTCACCGGTTACGTTGGGCAGCAGATCGCTCAATTGCTGCCACTTTTGTCCGCGGGCCTCAATGGTGTTGTACTGGGAGAGCAGGCCGGCGAGATTCTGCCGCAGAGCGCGGTTGATGGCGTCACGAAAGGTGAGCGACAGCACCCCGGGAGAGGGTTTTGTTTCCGGCACGCTGCCGTAAACCGGATTTTGGGAGGAAGTTGGAAGCTGGTTGGGAATGGCACCAATGGTGGAGCTTTGGCCGGCGGCGCCTGGCACCCACAGTGCGCTGGCGAGCGCGGCGAGCAGGATAAGGCCCCCTCTGGCGAAAAGACGCCGGAAGTGACTGCTGCAATCATAAGAAGCCATGGAAGCTGGTCTCGCTCCTTCAAAGAGGCTTCGGAAATAATAGAACCTTTGGATTCGTTTTTCCGGGGATCGATGCAAATTATTGAGCCGCATGGTCATAGGGGAGCGAACGGGGGCGCGGCGGGAACGTGGCAGAAATGACTTTTGTCATCTTGTGGAATAACGCACGGAAGGCCAAGCTGAGATTTATTTTACGGTCTTTTGGAGGCTGGGAGCCTGAAGGACTCCGTGCGCATGAGCCCATCGAAGAAAGCAACACCCCAAGGATCCGACTGGACCCGGTTGCTCACCGATCCGGATCTGGTCAGTCATCTCGCCGTGTTGTTGCAGACCTACCGAGACGTTCCCGTCGAACAGCGTGAACAGGCTTTGTTAGATGCCATGCGTGAGATCAAGGAATCTGCCATCCGATCACGCGCGAGCGGTAAGCTGAAGGTTGAGCGCGGGCCGGCAGAGGAGCTTCCCTGCCCGCAGCCGGTCACGGAAGCACCTCCTTTCGAACCCGATCTATTTGCCGCGCCCATGGCGTCAGATCGCCGACGTTTCAACCGGATCAAGTGCAATGTGGCGGTTGAAATTCGCGTAGAGAGCGACCCGGAACCGGTGTGGGGCAACCTGGCAAATGTGAGCCGTGGAGGCTGCCTGGTGAAGACCGTGCGCGCCGTGCCGCCGAACAAAGCGCTGGAAATTGGATTGTGGCTGGCAAGCGGAACGATCTGGGTCAAGGGGGTAGTAATCAGCGGAATGGTAACGCGGATTACGTCGTCGTACGAGGTGCGAGTGCAATTTTCACGGTCCGAGCTTTCCGAGAAAGAACATTTGCGCGAGTTCCTCAAATTCGTCGAGAATGAAGCCCGCAAGACGCGCAGCGAGAACAACTATTTGGCCCAGCTAAAGTCCTGAACCGGCAGGGTCTTCTCTTCGTTTTTCTTTGCAACCTTTTGGGGCAACTGGGGTTCAATCTGGAATGAGGCAGATGGGAATGATGCCCTTTCGAGGACGTTGGTTTCCCGCGGTTGCCGCTCTGCTGATTGCCTCACTGGTGACCACCCAGGTTGCTCTTGCCGGAAAAAAAATCAAACATGCCGGGACGATGGACGAGGAGAAGCGCGCCGTCCATGCCCTCAATCGGCTGACGTTTGGGGCTCGTCCCGGAGACACGGGGCGAGTGGCTGAAATCGGCGTCGAGAAGTGGATCGAGTTGCAGCTTCATCCCGAGAAGATTGACGACTCCTCGGTGGAAGCAAGGCTGGCCGCTTTCCGCACGCTGCAGATGAATACGCGCGAGATCGTAGAGAATTTCCCCAACAACGAAGTCATCAAGCAAGTGGTAGAAGGCAAGATCGCGATGCCTCGCGACCCGGTGCGGCGCGCGGTCTACGAGGCGCAAGTGGAGCGTTATGAAGAAAGAATGGACCGCAAGGAGGCCGCGCAGAACCGGAATGCAGCGAATGTCTCCGGCAGTCAGGACGCGAGCGCCGATATGAAGGCAATGGAGGACAACGCGCAGTACCAGCGTCGCCGGGAACAGGCGCAAGCGGTCAACATCAAGCTGCTCGAACTGCTCGACCTTCCGCCCGACGAACGCTTTCGGGAAATTCTCAAGCTGTCACCGGAGGAGCAGCGCCAGATTGCCAATCGCGCCAAGGGCGCCAAAGCCGACTCGCTGATGGGAGGCATGAATGGCCGGCAGAAAGAGACGGTGCTGGCGCTGAACAATCCTGAACAGGTAGTGGTGGACGAGTTGACGCAGGCCAAGATGCTGCGCGCGATTTACAGCGAACGGCAACTGGAAGAAGTGATGACCGATTTCTGGTTCAACCACTTCAACGTGTTCATCAACAAGGGCGCAGACCGTTTTCTGGTGACCAGTTATGAGCGGGACGCGATCCGGCCTCACGTGCTGGGAAAGTTTGAAGACCTTCTGGTAGCGACCGCGAAGAGTCCGGCGATGCTGTTTTACCTCGACAACTGGCTGAGCGTAGGCCCGCACTCCGATGTCGCACTGGGCATTCCGGCAGGCGCACGGGACCCGTTTCAGAGGTATCGGCCGCCGACGAGAGCGAAGAACAAGGCGGCGAGCGGACTCAATGAAAACTACGGCCGTGAACTGATGGAACTGCACACGCTCAGCGTGACTGGCGGCTATACGCAGAACGACGTCACGGAAGTGGCGAAGGTGTTCACCGGCTGGACGATCGAGCGGCCGAATCAGGGAGGCGGATTCCACTTTGAGCCGCGCATGCACGAGCCGGGCACAAAAATCGTTCTCGGACATCGCATCAAAGAAAATGGCGAGAAGGAGGGAATGGAGGTGCTGCACCTGCTGGCGCACAATCCGAAGACAGCGCATTTTATTTCGCAGAAACTGGCGATGCGCTTCGTCTCTGACGATCCGCCGGCGGCGCTCGTGGATCGGATGGCCCAGACTTTTCTGAAGAAAGACGGCGACATCCGCGAGGTGCTGTTGGCCATGTTCAGTTCGCCGGAGTTCTGGTCGCCGGACGTTTATCGCGCAAAAGTGAAAACGCCGTTTGAGTTTGTGGTTTCGGCGGTGCGCGCCAGTGGGGCGCAGGTGGACGATGCGCGGCAACTGGTGGGGACGGTCAACAATATGGGCATGCCGCTGTATGGCATGATGCCGCCGACGGGTTATTCGATGAAGGCGGAGACCTGGGTGAACTCGTCGGCGCTGCTGGGTCGAATGAACTTTGCTCTCGGTTTGGCTGCCGGGAAGGTGCGGGGCGTTTCGGTCGACGCGGCGCAGCTGGCACAGGGAGCGACGGACGCCGAACAGGTCCTGGCGAAACTGGAGGGTTCCCTGCTTTCGGGGGACGTTTCGCAACAAACGCACGAGGTCATCAACAAGCAGTTGGAGGACCCGAAGATCAGCGAGCGTCGGCTGGATGATCCGTCGCGTCCGCCGAATTTTGGGGCGATTGCAGGGTTGATTTTGGGGTCGCCGGAATTTCAGAAACGATAGCTGTCAGCCATCAGCCGTCAGCTCAAACCAGAGCGGCTGATAGCTGGGAGCGGAGAGCTGAAAGCTGGTTCTTATGTCAATTACGCGCAGAGTTTTTCTCCGCAATGGCGCATTTCTGGCCGTGGGCACGGCGGCGCTGCCCAGCTTTCTGGCGCGCGCAGCTTATGGCGCGGCCGACGCGGGAAGGCGCTCGAAGCGCCTGGTCGTGATCTTCCAGCGGGGCGCAGCAGATGGACTGAACATTGTCGTGCCACACGGCGAGGCGGCGTACTACACGATGCGGCCGACCATCAACATTCCGCAAAAGTCTGTGCTCGATCTTGACGGCTTTTTCGGGTTGCATCCGGCGATGGCGTCGTTTGATCCCCTGTGGAAGCAGCAGCATCTGGCCATCGTGCATGCGTCGGGATCACCGGATCCGACGCGCTCGCACTTTGACGCGCAGGATTTTATGGAGTCGGGTACGCCGGGAATTAAGTCGACCGACGATGGATGGTTGAACCGATGCCTGCATGAACTGCCGGAGCGCAGATCAGCTTTGGAAAGCTCGGCTGAGCCGTCGGCGTTCCGCGCCATTGCACTGGGGCCTTCGCTTCCGCGCATTCTCTCCGGAAAAGAACCGGCAGTGGCCATCAACAACCTGAACGACTTTTCGATTGGGGGCAAGAATCCCAAGGCAGCGCCGATTGCGAACACGTTTGAAGCGATGTATGCGCACTCCGTCGATGCTGTGATGCACGGCACAGGACAAGAGACGTTCGACGCGGTGAAGATGCTCAAAACTGCCGATCCGTCGAAGTACACTCCGGTGGCGGGCGCCAACTACCCGAAGGGACGGTTTGGAGACAGCCTGCGGCAACTGGCACAGTTGATCAAGGCGAATGTTGGGGTGCAGGTTGCGTTTGCCGATATTGGCGGCTGGGATCACCACGTCAACGAAGGCAACACGCAGGGACAGATTGCGAACGTGCTGGGCGAGTTTTCGCAATCGATTGCGGCGTTCTGGACCGACCTGGGCGATTTGGGCGAAGACACGGTGATCGTCACGATGTCGGAGTTTGGGAGAACCGCGCGGGAGAATGGCAACCGCGGGACGGACCACGGACACGCGAATGTGATGTTCGTGCTGGGAGGCCCGGTGAAAGGCGGCCGCGTTTACGGCAAATGGCCGGGATTAGATCAGTCGCAGTTATACGAAGGGCGCGATCTGGCGATCACAACCGATTTCCGGCTGGTGCTGAGTGAAGTGGTGGCGCGGTATTTGGGGAATAAAGACTTGAAGGCAGTGTTTCCGGGGTTTGAGCAGCAGGGGGAGTTCCTCAGGTTGCTGGCGTAGCGCGGGCGCAATTCAAGCGGAGACCCCCGTACATTCCCTAGTTCATCGCTCGGATGACCGCGGGAACCGTCTGCGGAGTGTCGCCACAAACGCCGCGTCTGCCTTCTGCGAAACCATTTCCAGGGGCGAAAATCCTCTCGCCCAGGCCAGATAGAACGTTACCAGCAGCAAAGCGATCGTGATCGCGAAATTGGGCCAGGCGTTCAGCGCCCATTGTCCCCTCCAAGTGAGGGCTCCAAGATGCGAAAAAGGCATGAGATAAGGAATCGGCCACTGGTAACCGTCAGGGCCCCGGCTGCCTAGCAAATCCTCGAAAAGATGCAGATGAAAACTCGCCAGCGCCATCGCCGCCGTTTTCCAGCGATTCGTCGCCAGCAGAAATGCGCACGCGCTCACGATCAGCGCAAACAACAGCGTGTGCAGTGAGTGATGATAGGTAGCAAACCAATCGGTAGGATGCTGCGAGTGCCGGGTGAGCGCGTCCGCCACGATGCCCAGACCATCGACATCAGGAACCACTCCGGCCCACGTGACGATCGCGCGATCTCTCCGGTCAAGCGCGACCGAATTCGCGAAGACCCAACCGGTCAGGAAATGGGTAACAGGGCTCAAGGAATCAGATTTCGATCAGCACTTCCCCATTCTCAATCCTCACCGGATACACAGCGATCTTCGCGTCCGGCGGATCGGCCTCGCCCGTCTTCGGATCCCAGGCCCAGCCATGCCAGGGACAGACAACTTTGCCGCCTTCGATCACGCCCTGGCCGAGCGGGCCTCCACGGTGAAGGCAGGTGTTTTCCATAGCGCAGATTTCGCCGTTAACATTGGCGACGCAAATCGTTTTCCCGGCGGCGGACATTTCTTTCACTTCGTTGATAGCGGGGAGTTCGGATTGGGCGAGCTTGGTGAACATGTCTTAGTCGTTCGTCGTCGGTCGTTAGTCGTTCGGGGAATCCAGATCCTTCGCTCCGAGCCTGCCCTGAGCTTGTCGAAGGGATGACGCCAGCGGGCTCAGACGCCCGCTAAGCGCGGTCATTTTGGCTGCAGGGTCTGCGCGACCATCACCTGGCGCTTGAAATTCTCCATCATGCTCTCGTCGAGGCGCACTTCGGTGGGCTTCCTGGCGAGGGTCATGGTGTCGATTTTGTCCTGCAGGCGGAGCAGCGCGTAAAACAGGTTTTCCGGGCGCGGAGGGCAGCCGATGACATAGACATCGACTGGAACGATGCGATCGACGCCTTGCAGAACAGCATAGGTATTGAACGGGCCGCCAACCGAAGAACAGGCACCCATGGAGATGACCCATTTGGGCTCGGGCATCTGCTCGTAGATCCGCTTCACGACC
>Ga0187784_10001313_pt1 | contig 19546 bp, 8 predicted proteins | sample 1015_SJ02_MP15_2_FD_132964 | JGI IMG/M metagenome (GOLD analysis project Ga0187784, IMG submission 132964) | Tropical peat soil microbial communities from peatlands in Department of Meta, Colombia - 1015_SJ02_MP15_20_MG | ecosystem: Environmental > Terrestrial > Soil > Wetlands > Peat | place...
AGCTTCCCTGAATTCCTCGGCGGCCTCGCTCTTCCGGTTTTGCTTTTCCAGGACCAGTCCCATATTGAAATGAGCGGAAGCCAATTTGGGATTCAAACGGATTGCCTCCCCATATTCTCTGCTGGCGGCGGAGAGATCACCTTGTTCGAGATATACACTGCCCAGCGTATTATGGGTTTGAGGATCGTCAGGGGCAGCCTTGAGAGCAGCCTGGAGATGATCCTTGGCTTGGTCCCAATTTTTTTGCGCGGCGGCCAGCGTCCCCAGATTGTAATGGGCGTAAAAATCGTTCGGCTCAACGGTGAGTACGTGACGGAAATGTGACTGGGCCTGCTCGAAATCTCTTTTCTGCATACCCACGCTTCCGAGCAGATCTTCGGCGTTAGTATAGTTGGGAGAAATGGCCAGAGCTGCCTGGACTTCCTCAGTTGCCTCCTCAAGCTGGTGGAGAACGACGCAACTGACGGCCAGGTTGTAGTGAGCACGGGCATTCAGGGAGGATTTTTTCAGAACTTCCCGAAAACACTGGGCCGCTTTTGCGTGCTCTCCGACCTTTTGGTAATTTAAGCCAAGGGTCATGCGTGGTTCTTCCAAGTCGGGGTATTTTGCCAACAAACGTTCGAGCAACGCGTCCGACTCTTCGAGACGGCCGGAGGATGCCACCGCGATTGCAGTTCCGTACTCCTCGTAACTGTTGAGGCGGTCTTTCGGATCGACCCCTGTTGAGGAAGACTCGCTATGGGGCCCGCCGACGGCAACGTATCCCAACGACATGAGCCGCGCGACGGCCTCGGCATCCAAGGGCCTTCCTGCCGAGAAACTCGCAAAATGGGAGTGCAGCTTCAACAGCCGTCCCCGCAAAGCCAGAGCAAGGGATTTCCGTTCCCCGTAAAGATTGTGTTTTTCGCCCGGATCCCCACCCAGATCATAGAGTTCGGGTTTCGGGGTCTCGATGTACTTGTACCGGCCGACCCGCAGGCTCCGCAGCGGACTGCACCCGAAATGGTAATCCGCATACAAACTCTCGCTATAGATTTCGCGTTGCGCCCTGTCGGGGCCAAATTGGAGCAAATCGATCAGTCCTTGACCCTGAAATTGCGGTGGCCGAGGCACGCCGGCAACCTGGAGAATGGTGGGCGCCACATCGAGCAAGCTGGCCGGCGTGTCAACTCGCTGGGGAAAGGTTCCCGCTCCCGCCGGCCAGTGGATGATGAGCGGTACCCATAAGGTGCTCTGATAAATGAAATAAGCGTGGGTGGTTTCTCCGTGGTCGCCCAAACCTTCGCCATGGTCCGCAGTCAGTACTACGAGGCTCTTTTCCAGAAGACGCTGCCGAGAGAGGAACTCCCAAAAGCCCTCCAGTACCTGATCAACGTACCGCACCTCGGCGTCATACCCGGTCTCGCCATTCCGGCGGCGAAAAGCGGCGGGAAAGTTGTAAGGGGTGTGGAGATCGTAGAGATGAAGGAAAAGGAAGAAAGGGCGGCCTGAGTTGGCTTGGAGCCAGTAGGTGGCGGCTCGGACCACATCCTCGCCGAGGCGCTTGATATCACCGGCATCTTTACCCGCCTGTTGGCTGAGATCAAAGGTGCTGTCATATTCGTCGAACCCTTGATTCAGCCCGAAGCGCCGGTCGAGGACGTAGCCTCCGACAAAGGCCGCGGTGCGGTAGCCGTGGGCTTTCAGTAGAGTAGCGAGGGTAACAGTATTCGGCCGAAGTTCCTGGCCGTTGTCCTCGATTCCCGTCACAAAGGGATAATTCGAAGTGAACAAAGATGTATGCGAAGGAAGCGTCATGGGCACCTGCGAGCTGATCGCAAAAAACAGGGTCCCGCCCTTACTCATCGCGTCGATATTCGGCGTTCTGGTGCGCACAGAGCCGTAGCAACTCAACCGGTCGGCGCGCAAGGTGTCGACTGAAATGAGGATGATCGGGGGATTGGGGCCAAAGCTCAAGGGACCTGCGGCGGCGCAAAGTCCCACGCTGCCCGCGACCCCCCACAACAAGCTCAGCCACAGCTCCGCAGTGGTTCGCGAAACTGCTGAACGCATTGCATCCCATTTAGCCATTGATGCTAGGACCGTCAGAGAGAGTCAGCAAGTTAATGCTGCCCTCATGATTGGGGAACAAATTGTTCCACCCTTAGGGAACTTTCAAATTGCGCCTGTGATCGTTACTTCCTTAGATTTGCCCCCAAGCCGGAATGTCCATTCTCCATCTTCGACCGACAACATAACACTCAACTACCTGCGATTGCAATCTTCCGGTGGGCACTTGCTCATGACCACCTGCGCGGATGTTTCGTCGAGGTCCCCCATATTTAATATCCCTGCCTTGCCTTCCAAATGGTCGCGGGAGCGGTGGAGCCCGCGCATTGGCTTCGATTTGGCTTGACATGAGAAAGGTGAGGTGCTAACTATCACCCAGAACCTAAAAAGGGGCGATTCATCCGGTGGTGTATGGCATTTCCCCTTTCCTATTTAAACAGACGATTCGGACGGAGGAGGTCGGCATGTCGCAACGGCAGTCTCTGCTTCGGAAATTCTGGTCAACAGGACGAAGTGTTGTAATTATCAGATATAGGCGGCTCCCAGGCTTGTATCGAGCAACCCTGATGGTGCTGCTCATACTGGCTGCTGGCCTCCCGTGCGCCGGCCAAGTCGTGAACGCGTCCTTGACAGGGACGGTCAAAGACACCACTGGCGGAGTTATCCCGGGAGCCGCGGTGAAGGTTACCAACGTGAGCGAAGGAGTTACTACGTCAACGGTGTCCGATGCGTCGGGAAACTACAATTTCCCCTCGCTGCCTCCTGCCAACTACACTCTTTCTGCGGAGAAAAGCGGCTTCAAGACCACCGTAGTCCCCCGCATTACTCTGGAAGTTTACCAAAAGGCCTCGATGGACGTGGTGCTGAGCGTGGGAGCGTTGGTTCAGACGGTGCAGGTCCAAGGGGCGGCATCGATGGTCAGCACCACCAGCGCCAGCATCGGGACCGTCATCAACCAGCAGCAAACCACCGACCTCCCGCTCGACCTGCGCCGAACCAGTGAACTGGCCCTGCTGGTTACCGGTATCACCAACACCTCGGGAAACTCCTTAACATCGTCGAGTGGCAACGGTTCGGGTTTCAACCAAACCAGCTTCAGCGCCGCAGGCGCCCCGTCTTCCAGCAACCTCGTTTTGATCGACGGGATGCTCGACCGGGCGCTGAACAACGGAGGATTTGCGCTGGACCTCCCTCCCGAGATGGTGGAGGAATTCAGCATCCAGAACAACATCTATGACGCCCAGTATGGCATCGCCGCCGGGGCGGTGATGAACATGGTGAGCACCTCAGGGACAAACCAGTTTCACGGTTCGGTGTGGGACTATTTGCGCAATCGCGAGCTCGACGCGCGCAATTTCTTTTCCCTCAACAATACTAATCCCATTACCAGTGCGGAGATTCCGGGTTCGGCGCGGCCGGCTTATCAACGGAATCAATTCGGCTTTGCCTTCGGTGGGCCGATTCGAAAGGACAAAACCTTTATCTTCGGAAGCTATGAAGGCTTGCGCAATGTGCAAGGCGAGTCGACCCTTTCGGTCGTTCCCGACGCGGCAGAGGCGCAGGGGAACTTCAACTCCTGGCTCACCGGGAACATTGTCAATCTCTGCGGCGCGGGTGGACCGGCCAACCTGAACTATGATTCGGCGCAATTGTTCTATCCCGCCTCCGAATCGCTGTACACCTGTCCGGCTAGCAGCGCTTTGGCCGGCTCCCAGGTGCTGGTGGGTAACCCCATCCCCAACAATGTTCTCCCGAGCATCAGCCCCTTCGCCCAGAAGGTGCTGTCGCTGTTCCCGGCGCCCAATTACCCTGCGGCCTTCAACAGCGACAACGTTAATTTTATCAACCCGGCGTCTTATACGCAGCAGGATGACACTTTCCTGGTGCGGGTGGATGAAGCCCTCTCCTCGCAAGACAAAATATTCGCCCATTACATGTTCGGCAACTCCAATCAGTTCTACCCCGGCTCGTTTAATCCTTTTAACGAGTCTCAGCATTACCGGGGGCAAAACGCGGCGCTGGGTTGGACCCATACCTTCTCGCCCACGCTGCTGGCCGACGTGCGCGTGGGGATTATGCGCGGTTACCTAAATCTTACCTGTGCCGAATGTCCGTGGCCGCCCGGTAATCTGGCCAGCTTTGGGATGCAAGGGGTAAGCGCGAGCTCCCCCCAGTTTGAACATGATCCGAATATTGCTTTTAACAATTTTGCCACCTGGGGGGACGGGGGTTATATTCCGGACGTTATCCCCGACATGCTGGAAAAGTACTCCGCGAGCCTCACGAAGATTCACGGCCGACACACCATTGTGGCGGGGGTGGACACGAACTTTTATCAAATCCTGGGATATTCTGACCCTAAGCAGCTCAATACCGCAATCACTTTCAACGGGCAGTACTCGGGGTTGGCGGGTGAAACGCCGGATACCGGCTTGATCTCTGACTTGGCGGATCTGGAGGTGGGCGGGAGTTACCCCAACTCGGCCTTCTGGACGGAAAACGCCTTCACCGGCGAATTTGTTGGGGGGGGATGGTTCAGCGGGTTTGCCCAGGATAATTTCCATGTGAGCAGTAATTTAAGTCTGGAGCTGGGCGTAAGGTGGGAGTACCGGAAGCAGCCCCACGACCGGCACGATAAGATTGCCACCATCTTCCCATTGGCCAACAGTTACACGGCGGGAGATGCGCTCCTCCTTACAGCGCTTCCGGACGCGGCCAATGACGCCCTCTGCTCGGAGTCGTATTACATCTCCGCCACCACCGGGCAGTGCGTGGTGATGACCTCGGCGGAGAGAAGGAAATATGGCTTCACGGGGCGTAAGGTGCCGGAAGCGAGTTTGGGAGGGGGTTGGGATAGCTTTGCCCCGCGGCTGGGGGTTTCCTGGCGCCCCACCCATTCCGACAAGTTTGTTGTTCACGCAGGGGCGGGCCTCTTCTATGATTTGCCCGAAACCAATCAGGAAGTAGCTTACGACAACAATAACCCGGTAAATACGCTGTCCCTCGAATACACGCCGGCGACGGGAGCGCCTCCGCCTTTAGTCAACGGGGCTCCCACGACGATCAGCACGGCATTTGTCGGGTCGGCGGCCGCCGCTAATATCAACTCGGTCTACGGGCAGCTCAGCACGTCGGCGACATACTTTACTCCTCCGATCTGGGAATGGAGCGCGACGCTGGAATCGCAGTTTGCGCCGAATTGGGCGCTCGAGGTCGGGTACATCGGCAATCGCGGCTACCACGAAAGCGATTTTTTTCCTCCCGGCAACCAAGCCGAGCCAGGGGTAGGCGATATCCAGCCGCGCCGCGTCTGGCCGGATTTCGGTCCCATGACTTATAACACCTATAACGCCTACTCCGACTATAACGCCCTAATCGTCCGGCTGACCAAGCACCTCTCACAAGGCTTTTCCATGCTTCTTTCCTATACCTATTCGAAGGAGATGGATACCAACGGAGGTGATTCCTCCGAAATCACCTCCCATCAAGACGCCAATCATCCCGATCTCGATTACTCGGTGGGCGATATCGACGTGCCGCAGCAAATGACCATTAGTCCTATCTGGCAGTTACCTCTTGGAAGCGGCCAGCATTTCCTCAACCGCGGGGGTTGGGCGAACGCCTTGGCGGGTGGGTGGGAAGTCACCGGAATTCTCACCTTCCGGTCTGGTCTCCCGATGACGGTGCACACCGACACGGATTTTTCGAACTCGGGTTCCGCTGAGCCGAGACCGGACCGGCTCTGCAATGGCAACGGGCCGCATACTCTCCCCCAATGGTTTAACAGTAGCTGCTTTAGCACCACCCTGCTCGCCCAGGACTTGGAGATTGGAACGCCGCGATTCGGCAATGCCGGACGTAACATCTTATTCGGGCCGGGCCTCAATGAGCAGGACCTTTCTTTCATCAAGCGGACGCGCCTCAACGAACGCTATTCCCTGGAATTTCGCGCCGAGTTCTTCAACATCTTTAATCATCCCGAGTTTGGGAACCCTAACACGATTTTTGATAGTGGGTCATTTGGCACGGTCACCTCAACGGCACCCTCAGGGGAACCATCCCGCACGATCCAATTCGGGCTCAAGCTCATCTATTAAGAGCCTCGGCGAGGAAAGGAGGCCTCGCATGGCAAGCGAAGGTTCAACCGTCCTGGCGGAAAGAGCCAGACCGGAGGCTGCGGCCGAGGCGCCCGCAAAAGTGTCCCCGCCTTCGTCACCTGCACAAGGCCGGCTGGTGTCCCTGGATACCTTCCGGGGCTTCATCATGTTTTGGATTGTGGGTGGGACTGGCTTGGCGGCTGGGCTTCATGCGCTGTGGCCCAACGGCTTGTTGGATACACTCACTTACGAACTCAATCACACGGATTGGGTGGGGTTGAGGTTCTACGACTTAATCTGGCCGTCCTTCATGCTGATGGTGGGCGTCTCCATTCCGCTGGCATTCGCCAAGCGCGCGCGCACCCAGACCTACCCCGAAATTCTCGGACATGCGCTCTTACGCTTCGCCGTCCTCTTCCTGCTCGGCTCGCTGCGGGAATCGATCCACAAAGGCGCGCCCTACTGGGTGGAACTCTCGAGTGCCCTCCAGCCGATCGCTGTCGCCTATCTGGCTGCTTTTCTGCTGGTGCGAAAGTCGCAGCGGGTGCAAGCGGCGGTGGCCGGCTTGATCTACGTGGCCTACGGCTTAATTCTGGCCTTTGTTTCCGCTCCCGGTGTCCCAGCAGGCAGCTACGAGCCGGGTGTCAACCTGGTGAGGTACATTGACATCCGGTTGCTGGGAAGAACCTTCCCCGTTACGGATGCTTGGGGAACCATCATATGCACTCTGCCGACCATCTCGACGACCATCATCGGCATGATCATTGGCGAATGGCTGATGAGCGCGCGGTCGAAGGACGACAAGGTGAAGATGCTGGCGGGAACGGGTTTCCTCTGTCTCGCCGCGGGTTACTCCTTGAGTCTCATCGTGCCGATGATCATGAAGATCTGGACAGTTTCCTACGGTCTGACAGCAACCGGATGGGCCTGCGTCATGTTCTTGCTCTTTTATTGGCTCATCGACATTCGCGGTTACCGGAAGGGGTCTCTGTTCTTTGTAGTGATTGGCTCGAATGCGGTCTTCATCTACATGTTCAGCAGCATTGTACCCTTACGTCAATGGGTGGGCATTTTTTTTGGCCATGGCGTCGCAAGGCACGCCGGACCTCATGCGGCGTCTCTCCCCGCGGCCATCGTAGTTATGACCGTCGAATGGCTGATGCTGTTCTGGATGTACCGAAACAAGATCTTCATCAAAGCTTGAAGGTCCTCCCGACTAGATTCCGGACGGTCAATAGTGCAAAGGATTCGGGCCATGCGGAAAATGAGGATAGTTCTGTTGTTACTCGGCGTCTGCACGCTCCACGCTGAAGAGAATCCGGGAACGCTGATGGGAATGCGGATTGAATCCGCGAGCCAGCGAGGCGGCACAATCGAGGTGGTAACGACGGGCGCGAGGTTCAAGTTCGAAGGGCAAGGAAGCATCCAGTGTTGGCAGCGCATTCCTCGCGAGCGGCACGTCCTCCAGATCAGCTTCGCCCCGGCCGCGGGCCCCTTCCGCATCCAGAAGCAGGACGGGTTTTCATGCACGGTCTCTTGCCCCGCCGGCATGCTGATTATACAAGGCGATAGCTCGATCATTCTAAGAACTGACAAGCAGACCAGAGCCAGCTTCGAGGGTTTCTTCAAGCCCGCTTATCACTTCCAAAAAGAAGGCAAATGGATATTCATCGATGCCGATGGCGGGTTTGGAATCTATCCCGTAGCAAAGAAGCAATCGTCTGTCCCGGTGTTGGCCAAGCCGACTTGGGGCGTCGCGTATGAGCTTGCCGAGCGCGAGGAGACGTGGGTCTCGGTTTTTCCTCCGCGACCGTTTGACTGGCAGCGGGCCTTAGCCGCGATTGAACACGACGGCCTGCCCGCGGAATTTACCACTGCACAACTTGAGGGCGTGGGCGCTTATCCCAGCAAGGACATGATCGAAGACGCGGCCAAGCACTGCAAGGTTTACAACTTGCACGCTTACATCTGGCAGGACGCTCCCGAGGAAGTCAAAGAGAGGTTAACTCCTATTAAGCATACCGAAAAGTATATCGGCTATCCTCAGCCCTGGCTGACGCCTAAGCATGTGCCTCTCAATATGCCGGAATTCATCCGCGTGCGCGATCAGGTTCACGCGTATGGAATGAATTTGGTGGTTTATCTGAGTCCGGAGTACTCCTCCGCTCCAGATATTTTTGCCGAGATGCAGCGGGTTCTGGACGAGTACAAAGTGGATGGCCTGTATTTCGATGGCATCTCGGATGACTTCCGCAAGTCCTATGCGGTGATCCGTCGAACGCGGGAAATCCTGGGGGACAATCGGATCCTCTACGTGCATTGCAGCGACGATCCCCTGGATGATGGGCGTATATATTGTCCTTTCATCGACACGTACGCGGACTACATTTTGCGCGGCGAGGCGGGCGTTTGGGGCCTACCGTTGGACGAATTCCTGAGGTGGACGGTGAGTGGCTATAACATCAGCAACGCTGTGGGTTACTGGTGCTACTATGGGTCGAACCACCAACAGGGCTGCGGGCCGGGCGCACCGCCGTCGGGCAAGTATTTCGATACCGTCCCAACGAAAGAGGCGGTGGATGCCGCACTCCGTAATAAAGTCTTCATCTGGCGGGAAGGCCAGCAGTGGAGTCAATCGAAAGCCGCTTTGGCGGAATTCGACGACTATTATTACAGCAGGGTTGAATCGCTTCGCCCGGCCCACGAAAGTCGTTAATCTCCATATTCGGTGTTGGTATGACCGGAGGGATTCATGATAAGAGAAAACAGCCTGACCCGACGTAGATTTCTCGCTTCTGTGGGCGCGATCGCAAGCCTTGCAACTAAAGTGGAAGCCGCCGGCCGCGGCGCTGGGATGACCGGCAGCGCTCCTTCGGCTTCGGGTGTTCAAGTGGCGGTGTTTACTTGCGATATCTCTCCTCCCGTTGGAAGTCCGCTAATGGAATGCAATCCTCCTGTGGCCACCAGCATCGATATGCCCCTTTTCGCCAAGGGAATCATCTTGTCAGACGGCAGGGCGCGCTACGTCCTCTGTGGTTTTGACTACTGTGAGTTACGCGTGGGAGCGCATGATTTATTCCGGCGTAAGATTGCCGATGCGGTAGGCGTCAACGAGCTGCAAGTCGAGGCACACTGTCTCCACCAACATGATGCCCCTGTCTACGATACGACCGCCGATATGCTGCTGGACTTGGTGCCCGAGCCTCCGTACCTGGGAGACCCGGCGTTTAACGAATCCTGCTCGGACCGGGTTGCCGCTGCTGCCCGCGACGCCCTGAAACGGCTCGAGCCTTGCACCCACGTCGGTTGGGGCAAAGGGAAAGTAGAAAAATTTGCCTCTAATCGGCGCGTCCCTATGCCTGATGGTAGCATTGGCATCCGCCTGAGCCACTGCACTGATCCAGTTCTGATTGCCGCGCCGGAGGGCTTGATCGATCCCTGGGTGCGGACGATTACGTTTTTTAATCATGACCGGCCGCTGGTGCGACTGCACTACTACGCCTCGCATCCTCAAAGCTATTATGGCCAAGGACACATCAATCCCGACACGGTAGGTTTAGCGCGAGAACATATGGAGAAGGAAGAGGGAGTTCCGCAGATTTATTTTACAGGCTGCGCCGGCAACGTCGCGGCGGGGAAATACAATGATGGTTCTCATGAATTCCGGGGCCAGCTTGCCGACCGGCTCCAGCAAGGCATGAAAGCGGCCATCGCTGCGACTCAAAAAGCCCAGCTCACAGAAATCGGGTGGCAAACCGCGGAGGTCAGGTTCGCCAAACGCAATGAGCCAGACTTTTCCGAAGCACATTTCCGCGATGTGATCCGCGACCCCAAGCAACCCTACCAACGGCGCGCGGGGGCCGCTCTGGGGCTGTCTTGGTACGAGCGGTTGAAAGTGCGCCCCGCCCTGGTTATAAGCTGCTACCGGCTGGGGCCCGCCCGGATCCTGCACCTTCCCGGTGAGGCATTTGTGGAGTATCAACTATTCGCCGAAAGCCTGCGTCCCAACGACTTCCTTGCCACCGCCGCCTACGGGGAGTTGGGTACGGGTTATATCTGCATGGACAAGTCGGCGGCGGAAGGGGGGTACGAGCCCACGGCCTCCTTTGTGGGTCCGCCGAGCGAGGAACTCCTGAAGGCTGCGATCGAAGAAGTCTTGGCGTGAGTGCCCTTACCCCAGGGCTCGGAACATGTAAAAAAATCGCGCTGTAGCGGCGGCCTGTAACCACAGCTTTCCATCTATGGTTCCTCAGCGGAATTTGTGGGTAACCCGTGAAAGAAAGAAACGGGCAGCACATCCTCTCCCTATATCAAGGATTTCGGCCTATTCTCTCACTGCGAGCGCATAACAAAGATACCCAGGATCAAGCCTTGGTGAGACTTAAAAATCCACTTTCGCGCCGAACTGAATATCGCGCGGCGTTGCGGCACTCGTGAGCTGTGCGGCTGTACTGGACAGGAGAGTATTACCAACGGAACCGAAATTTGCCGTGTTGAAGATGTTGAAGAACTCGAACCGCAGTTCGAGGGTGAAGCGTTCCGTGAGCTGGGTCTTCTTGATGAAGGACATGTCCCATTGATGCAGGCCCGGCCCGGTCAGGATGTTTTTCCCCGAATTCCCGAAACGAGGGACACCATTCGCGAGGGCCGCCTGCAAGGCCGTTACGGAAAAACAACTGGTTTGGAACCATTCCGCGACCGTCTCGGGTCCCTTCCCATTGCAGACGCGGTCCGGCCGGGGAGATGTCGACTCCGTGTTCGAAAAGTCCTCGTCCGCCAGCACGGTAACGGGGAAACCCTCTTGAAATGTGAGGATCCCCGCCAGTTCCCAGCCGCCGGCCAGGGCGTTGGTGACACGGCCGTTACTCAAGTAAGCCTGCCCCCGCCCGAAGGGCAACAGCCAAATGCCGCTGATGGACAGCCGCTGCTTGATGCTGAGGTCCGACACGCCGTAGTCCGCCCGGGGGTCGTTATCGTTCTGGGCGAGGTTTTGGAAGTCCGTGTCCCCCCCGTTCAAATCCATTACTTTGCTGTAGGTATAGGCAACCAGGGACTGGAAGTTGCGCGCGTAGCGTTTCGTCATCTTTACCGTCAGGGCATTGTAGTTGGAGATGCCATCAAAGCTGTCGTAGAGGAGTTGATTGAAATCCGGGTAGGGGCGCCGGGGCTGGTAGTCGCCTGTTCCGGGCTTGGCCTGATTGCCAAGCAGGTGAATGTAATCCATGTGGACGCCGCGATTGCCAATGTAGCCCACCTCCAATGCCCAGTTCGGTGCCAATTGGGCTTGCACTGTGCTGCTCCACTCGTACACCGTCGGGGTATGATAGTTGGGGGTCGGCATCAGTTGAGAATAGGCCGCAGCCAGGCCGGCGGCCGGGGCGTTGGCGAACATCGTCTCGGTGGTAGTAGGGACACCGCTGGTCAGGGGTGGAGGCGCTCCGACGGGAGGTTCATAGGTCGGCGTGCGGGTATCCACGGGATTGTTGTTGACGAACGAGCTGATGAGGTTCGTGATCGGCAAATCGTTGAACAGTCCTCCCCCCGCATGCAGGACCACGCTGCCGGATTTGGTGAGCCGCAGCGAAACGCCGAGGCGGGGATCGAAATTCCCGGCCCCCGGTCCAAAGCTCAACTCGCTCAGCTTGCCGCCCGTCAGCCCCCTTTGCGTCCTCATGCTGGAGCTCATCACCAGGCATTGCCCGGAGCTGTTAAGAAAGAAGGATTCTGAACAAAGGGCGTCGTTTTGCGCGGCTGGCAGAGGCGTCACCAGAAGCGCGTCTCCCGAGGTATAGCTGTTCGACAAAGGGAAAATGGTGGCGAGTTTGTTGTTGCTGTCATGGGGCTGCTTGCGATACTCCCAACGGATGCCCATCTCGAGGGTCAGGCGCGGAGTGACGCGAAAGTTGTCCTGCCCAAAGGCGCTGAACCAGCCGCCGCCGTGGAGAAAGTTTTCAAAGGGGTACTCAGTGTAGAGGCCGTAGTTGGGATAACCCAATTCCAAATCCGCCAGGTCGCCAAAGGTGCTGGCGGCTGAGGATTCCCCGTTTAAACTGGAATACTGCCCGTTAAAGCTTATCGCCCCACCCGCCACTTTCGGGTCCTCTACCCCCGGATCCGACCAGAAGTTAAAATCGGCGCCAAAGGCGAGTGTATGCTTTCCGGAGATCTTGGTGACCGTATCTTCAATTTTCCAAATGCGGTCGGTGAGGATGTCCGGGATGTATTCACCGTCCCCCACGCCGGCGAAATTGACGAAACTGAAATTGGGATTGAACTCATACTGGGAGGAATCCGCCACCAGGTTTTGGATACCATAGCTCTCTATCGTTCCATGCGGCCGGGGACAACCCTCGCATTCCCGGTCCAGGTAATCTCGCTGGTAGCCAATGCGCAGGTCGTTCAGCAGGTTTCCGCTGAAGGTCCGCGTCCAACCGCCCACCACGTTTTGACCCCGAAAGTGCTGGTAGCTGTTAAACAACGGAATGGCGGTGGGGAACAGTTGATTGTCATTGCCGAACAAGTAGCGCACGAACACGCGGTCTTTTTGGGATAGGTTTTCGTCGAAGCGGACGTCAAACTGTTCGTCCGGGCGCCGCAAAGGAGTTTGGTTGACATAGTTCAAACTTCCGGGACTGTTGGGTGAAGGAAACAGCGCCAGTACTTTCTGGCCCACCGGGTTGAGGCTGGTGATCTGATTTCCCGGGACTGGCGTGCCCACGAGGACCTGGGACCCGCCCGGGCAGGTGTAAAGGGACTCGGTCCCGGGTTCAAATAATTGACCCGTATCGAAGTTCAAGTTGGCAGGACCGCCTGGGCCGCAAAGATTTGCGGACTGGCCGGTGAGAAAAGAACTGAAGTCTCCTTGTTTCTCAGCCGCCGTCGGGACCACGGAGGTGACGGATTCGCCCTGAATCAGCCGCAGGCCTTCGTAGCTGCCGAAGATGAATGCCTTGTCCTTGCGGATGGGTCCGCCCAACGCGAAGCCGAATTGGTTACGCTTATAAGCCGGGCGCGCCGTGCCCGGAATGTCCGCGCCGGTGATCGGATTCGTCTGATCGACGGCGAAAAAGTTGCGGGCGTCGAAAACCTGATTTCTTACATACTCCCACGCCGAACCGTGAATCTGGTTGGTTCCCGAATTGGTGATCAAATTCATGGTTGTGCCGGAACTGAGGCCGAACTCTGCATCGTAGGTGTTGCTCTGGATCTTGAACTCCTTGGTCATTTCCGGAACCGGCTGCAAGGCGAACCCGCCGTTATTGAGGGCGCGGGAAACCATCCCATCAATCAAAATCAAATTGCCTGAAGACCGGCTCCCGGAACCGCTAAAGCTGTTGTCGTTGAAACCGGAGCCGTTGCCGGTGGAAGAGCTTAACGACCTGCCCGTGGTGTCAATGGTTGCGGGAACCAGGGTCGCCAGTACCCCCGTCCGCCGCAAATTGAGCGGCAGATCGAGAATCGGCTGTTCGGAAATGGTCGTTCCGATTCCGGCGGTGGTAGTATAGACCAGGGGCGCCGATCCTTGGACCTGAACCTCCTGGGTGAGGCGACCGATTTGCAGCACGAAGTCCATGGTCGCTTGCTGGTCGACATTAAGCGTGATCCCGGAAATCACTTTGGTCGTGAAAGAGGCTTTTTCCACCGTGAGCTGATAGTTTCCCGCCACAAGCGAGGCGAAAATGTAGTGACCGGACGGATCGGAAGTTACGCGCGTAGCGACGCCCGTGCTGACGTTCAGCGCCGTCAGGTTCGCTTCCGGGACGACAGCGCCCATGGGATCCGTCACCGTACCTTGCAAACGGGCGGTGACCTCCTGAGCCAGACCGGAGACTGCGGAAACCGGAAGCATAAGAAACAAGAACAAGACACGGACACGTCCGCCTGACATTCTTAACATGGGACTGATCCTCCTGTTCTCCCTAAGTCCGACGCCAATCTGCGCTCAACCCCGAGTGGTCGATGAAAAAGGCGATCCTGGATTCTTTTTGGTATTGGCTCCGACCGCTACAAGGTTATTCGACAAGAAATCCTTTTGTCAAGCTGGTTTTGCTTTTTCTAAATTTTAAGGAGGATCAACCCACGGAGCCCATCAAGGTTCCTGCGCCACTAACCCCCTGGTGCCAGCAAGTGGAATCCTGTCGAGCATCGCCTGTTCAGTTTCATCAGCCTGGAGTGGGCCGGCCACCCGCTCCGATCTCTACAGCTGATGATGAGGCACATTGAAGGCACAACCACTAAAACCGGCCTTCAAGTCAAAGCGTTTCTCAAGGGACGGCAGTACGTCAAAGGCAAGACGCTGCCCGATGAACTGTTCAAAACGATTCCCTTATCTAGACACTCGGAACTTCCTGCATGGAACTTCACGCTTCGTCCCAACGAGACTATGAAAAAGTGTGGGGCGGTCACGCCGCGATGACTGGCCGGAAGCTGGCGTACCGCGTGCGAAAGACTTGTTCAAGTGTACCGTTCAGGACTTGGACTCGCACCGTGATGAACGGCTGAACGGCCTGTGCCAGGAGGCCGCTGTTCGTCTCCGCACGCTCTATAACCCCTCTGACTACCCGCCCGTGGACGAGGTTCGCGCCTGCTTTACCTTGAGCTGGCAATACATCAGCTACGGGGTGCCGGAGCAATTGGGAGAAATCTCCGCCCGCATCTTCGAGACGGAGCGGGAAAAGGCCGCAGAAGCCATGTCCCAGGCCTGCGATGAGATCCAGCAGGTGATGCGTGCTTCATTGCTGGAGATGGTCAACCACCTGCGCGACAGGCTGGCCGACCAGCCCGATGGCAAGCCCCAGCGTCTGCGGGAATCGACAGTGCAGAAGCTGCGAGACTTCCTGGCTACCTTTAACTTGCGCAACGTGGTAGACGACCAGGAATTGAAGGAGCAAGTGGAAAGAGCACGAGCCTTACTGGAAGGCGTCAGCACGGATGAGCTCCGAAATATGCCGCGGGTCCGTGCCTCTGTCCGGGAAGGCATGGCCAGCATCGCTGCTCAGATGGACGTACTCGTCAACGATCGCGTGAACCGTAAGTTCCGCTTTGATGAGGCATGAGGTCAGATATGAAAGGAGGTAATCACGACAATGTTGAATAAGGTTTTGCTAATCGGATACGCGGGTGCCGATTCAGAAATGAAGTTTACCGCTGCCGGGATACCGGTGGCGAACTTCTCTCTGGCCGTGAAAGAGGTCTACAAGAACGGTGATGGCGAGAAGAAGACCAACACACTTTGGATTCGTTGCGTCGCTTGGCGCCGCTGGGCCGAGATCGCAGGCGAGTTCGTGACCAAAGGGAAATTCCTGTTCATTGAAGGCAGGCTGCAATTCCGCAGTTACGAGGACCGCGAAGGGAAGAAGCGCGACGTGACGGAAGTCGTCGTTACTCTGCTGCGACTGCTCGGGCCGGCCAAGAACGGGAATGGGGCAAAGGCGGCTGAATCCGCGAAGGCCACTGAGCGGGAAGACGAGAGCGACAATCCATTCAACAAGCCTGGGAGCGAGAGCGCTGACCAAGACATTCCGTTTTGATACGGGGTTTCTGGGGAGTGTCCAATTTCAAGGAGTATTCCTCCTGTCTCTTCCATTCTTGGGCTTTTCTGGTCCGGCTCGCGAAGCGCAGCGACATCCTTCGGACCGGCCGGGTTCATCTTGCTTCGGTATAGGCTAAGCGACTCGCCATTGATTCTGGGCCGCTCCTGACAGTTTGTCGGTGGTGGCACGGTGTCCGTCTTGGCTTGCTCTTGAATACGAGGGCTGCCGGGCCTGTCCGAAAGTGGACAGTCGAATCCCGGAACCGGACACTCCACACTTCACAACTGTCTAGGCAGGTCTTGTAACTCCTTTCTATTAAAGGAATTCCACTGCTCTGCGATTGGTCCACTCCTTGCTAATACAATGGCTACTGGCTTATGACTTGGCGCTGCGTGCAGCTACTGAGCACGCTCTCGAGGCGGGGAAAACGATGAGCACTCTGCATCAAGATCTGCGTTTTGGCCTTCGGATGTTAGCCAAGAATCCGGGCTTCACGGCGGTGGCGGTGCTCACGCTGGCTATCGGGATCGGCGCGAGCACTACCGTCTTCAGTTGGATTGACGGTGTCCTGTTGCGACCGCTGCCCGGCGTCGAGCGGCCCAACGAATTGGTGGCCGTCGAGAACTTCGCCCCGGACGGTGCCTTCCTGGACACGTCCTTTCTCGACTACCGCGACTATCGCGACCATTCAACCTCTCTGGCCGGCGTCGCTGCGACTCAGATCGAGCCGCTCAGCATCGGAACCGAACCGCACACGCAGCGAGTTTGGGGTGAGATGGTGACGGGGAATTACTTCGCCGTGCTCGGCGTCAAACCGATTTTGGGCCGCGTTTTTTCCCCGGATGAATACGGCGATAAGCCGAACGGCTATCCCATTGCCGTGATCAGCTCGCGTCTATGGCAAATCTACTTTAATAGTGATTCGTCGATCCTGGGCAAAATGATTCGGGTGAACCAGCACGACCTGACGATTGTCGGCGTGGCACCGCCCGATTTCCGCGGCACGCTCTCTGGCCTCGCCTTTGACGTCTGGATCCCCTTCATGATGCACCCGCAAATCCAGGGCGTTGAGGAATGGATGCTGCGCGACCGCGGGACGCGGCAACTCTACTGCGTGGCGCGATTGAAGCCCGGCGTCACCCTCGAACAGGCACACTCGGAAATCTCGGCTCTCGCCCTCTTCATGTCCAAAGCGAATGTCCCGGAGGACGCCGGCGTCAGCGCCACCGTGCTGCCCCTTTGGCAGTCGCACAGCGGTGCACAGAATCTGCTGTTGAAGCCGCTGGAAATCCTGATGGCGGTGTGCGTCCTCGTTTTGTTGATCGCCTGCGCCAACGTCGGGAACCTGCTGCTGGCGCGTTTCACAGCCCGCGAGAGGGAATTCAGCCTGCGCTTGGCGCTGGGCGCCGGGCGCGCCCGCCTGGCGCGGCAAGTGCTCACAGAAAGCCTGCTGCTGGCGGCGGCCGGCGCCCTGGGCGGAGTAGCTTTGGCCGCCTGGACCGGCGGCGCTCTTCAGTACCTGGTGCCGCCAATTCCGTTCCCTGCTGCGCTCGACGTTCGCGTTAACGGCCAGGCGCTTCTGTTCACTCTCCTGGTGTGCGTCGGGGCCGCCCTGCTCTCCGGCGTTGTGCCCGCCCTGCAGGTGGCGCGCACGGATTTGAATGAAAGCCTGAAAGAGAGTGGACGTGGCGGGTCAGGAGGTGCGAAGGGGCATCGCCTGCGGGGCGTGCTGGTGGTCGCGGAACTCTCGCTCGCCGTGCTGGCCCTGGTCAGCGCCGGACTTCTGCTACGCACCTTCGACGCCGCCCGCAGAACGAATCCCAAGTTCGATCCCGACCATGTCCTCATGTCGCGCTTCTTTATCAGCACGAGCGGCTACAACCTCGAGCAGCGTAAACAGTTCTGCGAACGGCTCAGCGAAAGGCTTCAGGCGGAACCGGGCGTCACGGATGTCGCTTATTCCGACGTCGAGCCGCTGGGGTTGTTTTCAGGCTGGTGGGAGCCCCTGGAAGTTGAAGGGTACGTTCCAAGCACCGGCGAGAACATGAAAATCTATCGCAGTGTAGTCTCTCCCGGCTACTTCCGGCTGATGCGCATCCCGCTGCTCGAGGGCCGCGACTTCACCGAGCAGGACGACGAGACCAGGACGCCGGTGATGATCGTAAATCAGACGTTCGTCAAGCGGTTCTTCGGGGGCCGCGATCCTGTGGGGCGCAAGGTCCGCGGTTTTGGCGAATGGTTCACGGTGGTCGGTGAGGCGAAGGACAGCAAGTACAGGAATCTCACCGAGGCCCAGCTTCCCTATTGTTACGTGCCGTTCCGCCAGGTCTACCGGGCCGATATGGGGCTGGCCTTCTACATTCGAACCCTGACGGAACCGAAAGATGCCATCGCCACCATGCGGCGTGACGTGCGAAGCATCGACCCGAACGTTGCGATCGTAGGCGCGGTGCCGCTCGCGCAGCACGTCGTCGAAACCCTGTTCGCGGCGAAGGTAGCCGCGAGCCTTTTGAGCACGCTGGGCGGCCTGGCTTTGTTGCTGGCGGCGGTCGGCCTATATAGCGTGATGGCATATTCAGTCGGCCAGCGGACACATGAGATGGGCATCCGCATGGCGCTCGGCGCCGAACCCGCGCACGTTCTCAAGCTCGTCGTCACCCAGGGACTAACACTGACGCTCATTGGCCTTGGCGCGGGGCTGTTGGCGGCCTTGGCGTTCACCCGATTGCTGGCGAGTTTTCTCTATGGCACGACGAACACCGACCCAACGACGTTTATCGCAGTTTGTCTTTTGCTCGCGAGTGTAGCCTTGCTCGCGACCTACATTCCGGCCCGGCGAGCCACCAAGGTGGACCCCACGGTGGCGCTGCGGCATGAGTAACGCACCGGGCTTTTCGCCGGCCCACGAAAGACGAAAGCAGCTGATAAGTCCACACCGTGAATTGAAGGCGTAGAGCGGTACTTTCGGATAAGTGATTGGTCTTAAGCGCTCTAATTTCGCTTGTACCTGCGGCTCTCGTCTCTTTGATCCCGCAATTTGCGGAAATCGATTTCGTGGTCGCCGCCGACCTTGTAAACGTTCAGTGGAGAGCGTGACCGTCGACGACGATGTTAGGGGTTCGGCCTGGAAAGTCGACTGCCTGACAAATGCCCACCGGCCAACATAAATCCTGGGTAACGGCCTAGCCTTTACCCTTCCCTTAGCTCTCGATGTTCACACGTTGCAGGCATGTCCCTGCTTCTCCCGTCTTCTCGCTAGAGGATAAGACGCACTGCTCGTAAGCCTCTCATTTTAGGGCAAATATAGTCTGTCTCCCGTCTGATTGCCCGGCCCCGGCGGCTTATACTAACCAGGAGTGCAAGACAATTCAGCTTTCCCAGCTTCAGGGCCGGATGCGGGTAGCTTCCGGCCTCCCCTCTACCCGAGGGCAGAGAGACTGGGAAACCCGGGGAAGGTTGAATGCGCACCCCAGTTCGATCCCATCGACAGTTAACCGCATTTGGTTTGTTCCCGGACCCATTGCAAGCATGCCGGCGATGCCTGGATGTACATTGCCCGTATGGTATAATGTATCTAGGGCTGAATTAACTTTTAGCTTACTGCCCCTGGCTGAACAAGCTCTTGGAGCACGTTCGGTTCAGCCCCGATTAGTCGGGTGCCAGCGGCTGGCAGCTGGCGATCGTCGGCGACGTAGGGGCCGATCCAAAGCGGCCCCTTTGGCCGCCGTCTTTGGAGACGAACATGAAGACGATTGGAAACTGGAAGATGGTAGACGCCTGCTTTGACATTTCGGTGAGAGGCCCGCAAAAGATAATCCTGATGGCGATCTGCCGCCATTACCCCAAATCATTCCCCAGCCTGTCAAC
>Ga0187784_10001314_pt1 | contig 19545 bp, 24 predicted proteins | sample 1015_SJ02_MP15_2_FD_132964 | JGI IMG/M metagenome (GOLD analysis project Ga0187784, IMG submission 132964) | Tropical peat soil microbial communities from peatlands in Department of Meta, Colombia - 1015_SJ02_MP15_20_MG | ecosystem: Environmental > Terrestrial > Soil > Wetlands > Peat | place...
CCAGCGCCAGCGCAAAACACGAAATCCGGCCGGACATTGCCCTAGCCCCTTTTGAGCCCCTCTTCCCCGAACGGGCGCGCAAGCGTGCCGCGCCGCCACTTGCCGGTCAAGGCCGCAACGGGGCAACCCCGCGAGTTGCCGCCGACCGTGACAATCGCGCCACGCTCGCCTCGCCCAATTGGCGTTCGGCGCCTGGACTCTGGCTCGCCGCGGACGCGCCTCGTAAGGTTGCGCGGGCTGATTCGCTGCTACGGGCCGGGATTGAGCCCGCGGCGCTGGGTTGCGAAACGGAGAGTGACCGGACATGGCCGGGGCGCGTCGACTGGCAGCTTCCGAGCCGTCGTTCGGCGTGCAGGCGGCCGGGCGCCTGATCAACCGGATTTTCGCGCCTTGGGTGCAGGACCTCGACTTGCTGGTCGAAACCGTCGAGGCGATACGACCGCCCGGGGCAAGCGAGGATTGGCAGCCGGGCGCCGTGGTCCGTCTGCCGTATTCCGAGAAGATCTGCGGCGATGGCAATGTAGTGTGCAGCCAGGCGCTAACCGCGCTCGCCGACACCGCCATGGTGATCGCCTGCTCGGCGGCCTGGAACGGCTATCGGCCGATGAGCGCCATCGATCAGACTACGCATTTTCTGCGGCCGGTCAGTTTTGACGTCATCGCCGACGCCCGCGTCGTGCGCATCAGCCGCAATATCGGCTTCGGCCGCGTCACGCTTCTTGCCGCGTCGGATAAGCGGCCGGTGGGCACGGTCGCGAGCGCCTATGAAATGGTGTTCGACAGCGCGGCGTAGATCGGTAGGGCGCTTTTCATTGCCGGCTCGAAGCTCTAAGGTTAGGCGGGATGTCAGGGGAGCGCTGGTGAGGGGGAGATTTGCCGTGATCCGACGCAATCTGTGGGTTCTCGTCGCGCTTGCGCTGTCGCTGCCAGGCGTCAGCGGTGCTGCTTTTGCCGGCGCGATTTTTGTCGGTCCGTGGACGGGGCTCACGGGCAACGATACCGGCGGCATCATCCAATACGCGCCGGATATTGGGACCGCGGCCTACCGGGAGATGGCGGCAACTTGGTGCGCGCGCTGGGACCGGCTCTCGCACATTACGAGCTACCACCGCCACTATGGCGATTACATCAGCTTCGTCTGCATCGACCGGCCGTGGATGATCCACTGATCCGGATCGACGCCGGCGCTCAGCGCCAATCGCCGATGACCGCTTGAACGAGCGCGAGCGCGGCGACCGCCGCGGTATCGCCGCGCAGGATCCGCGGGCCGAGCGAGAGACGCACGACGTTCGGCAGCTTGAGCAGCGCGTCGCGCTCCTCCTCGGCAAAGCCGCCTTCGGGACCGACCAGCACCGCAAGCGGTGAGCGCGGCAGATCGGCGAGCGCGGCGATCGGATTGCCAACCTCAGCCTCTTCATCGCAGAACACCAGGCGGCGGGCCGGATCCCACGCGCCCAGAAGCGCCGGCAGCGCCGCCGGCGGACGGATCTCCGGCAGCGAGAGGATGCCGCATTGCTCGGCGGCCTCGATGACGTTGGCGCGCATCCGCTCGAGATTGACGCGGGCGACCTGGCCGTGGCGGGTGAGGACCGGCTGCAGCAGCGAAGCGCCCATCTCCACCGCCTTCTGCACCATGTAGTCGTGCCGCGCGGCTTTAAGGGGAGCAAACAGATAATGCAGGTCCGCGGCAGCGGTCTGAACCCGCGTGCGCGCGCCGACGACAAGGCTCAGCGCGCGCTTTTGCGCCGCGATCGCCGTGCTCCACTCGCCGTCGCGACCGTTGAAGGCGAGGACGCGAGCCCCGGGTTTGAGGCGTAGCACCGCGCCGAGATAATGCGCCGCGGCGCTGCCCAACGCCACCGCTGCCCCCTCCCCGAGCGGAGCATCGACGTAAAGGCGGGGGCTGCGAAAGTCGTATCGAGGCATGGAAAACGCTTGCGATATGGGCGATATTGGCGCGACGACAGCCGGCGTTAAGATTCGGGCGAGGCGGCGGCGTCGCACCCTTAGCCTTGCGGACGTTCTGCCGCCTTGTCGCCGGAATCAACGCGTTTTCTCGCGGCCGCGACACGGCGCAGCCGAGTCGCGGGGACAGCGGAAGAGGTAGGAAAGCATGAAGCGGAGCCTGGCCATGGCGCTGGCCGTCGCCCTCGTCCTGATCGGAGGCCGCATCGCGGCCGCGCAAGCCCCGCCGCAGTGCAACGATTTTCTCAAGCTCAGGGCCGAAGCCGAGCAAAAAGGCATGGCGGTGCGCAAGGCCGGCGAACGCAAGGCCGATCGCAAGGAGATTTGCACGCTGGTGACCGGCTTCTACGCCGCCGAGGGGGCTATCGTGAAATTCCTCGAAGACAACAAAACCTGGTGCGGCATTCCCGACGAGGCGATCAAGTCGGCCAAGATCGGTCACGAGCGCACCGCGAAATTCCGCACCGCGGCCTGCACCGAGGCGCCAGCCGCGCAGCGCAAACAGCCGACGCTGAGCGACGCCATCGGCACGCCCACGGTTGACAGCGCCGGCAATACCAAGACCGGACGCGGCACCCTCGACACGCTCAACGGTAACCCGCTGGCCAAATGAGCCGGTCGTCCGGTTCGGTCGCCGACGCGACTGGCAATTGGGTCGATACGCTCGCACCGGCTTGGTCCCGTCCCTACCTGCGGCTCGCCCGGCTCGATCGCCCGATCGGCTCGTGGCTGTTGCTGATGCCGTGCTGGTGGTCATGCGCGCTCGCTGCGATCGCCGCCGGCGACGCGGCGCCGAACCCGACGCACCTCGCGCTGTTCTTCGTCGGCGCCTTCGCGATGCGCGGCGCCGGCTGCACCTGGAACGACATCGTCGATCGCGAGCTCGACGCCCGCGTCGAGCGCACGCGTTCGCGGCCGATTCCCTCGGGCCAGGTCAGCCTCGCGCAGGCTGCCGCGTTTCTCGTCCTGCAATCGCTGATCGGCCTTGCGGTGCTGCTTTCGTTCAACCGCTTCACCATCGGACTTGGCATCGCCTCGCTTGCGATCGTCGCCGTCTATCCGTTCATGAAACGGATCACATATTGGCCGCAGATCGTGCTCGGCCTCGCCTTCTCCTGGGGCGCGCTGATGGGCTGGGCCGCCCAATTCGGCGGCCTCGCCTTGCCCGCGTTCCTCCTCTATGCCGGATCGATCGCCTGGGTGATCGGCTACGACACGATCTACGCGCACCAGGATCGCGAGGACGATGCCCTGATCGGCATCAAATCGACGGCGCTCCTTTTCGGCGAACGCACCAAGCCGATGCTTGTTCTGTTCTACACGCTTGCCGTGCTCGTCATCGGCGCGGCGGCGCGCGCCGCCGGCGCCGGGCCGGTGTTCGCGCTTGGCCTCCTCGCCTTTGCCGCGCATCTCGGCTGGCAGGTCGTGCGCCTTGACATCGCCGATCCGGACGGCTGCCTCGCTTTGTTCAAATCGAACCGCGATGCCGGACTGATCCTGTTTGCCGGATTGCTGCTCGACGCCGCGGCGCGGCGCCTCGCTTAGCGGCCTCGTCCCGTTCAATTCCGGGCGATGATCTCGCGCTCACCACGGTGCACGCCCGCGATCTCAGGCACGAGGACGCGGCGGCGCCGCAGATAGGCCGGGCGCCGGCGCGCGATCACGGTGCGGCGGCGGCGGCGCCAGGTCGGCGCCTCGATCCGGAGGAGGCCAAGCCGCGCGAACGGCTCGCGCGGGCTGCCGTCGCGCTCGCCGATGAGGAGCGGCAGCCCGAGCACCCGGCCCCACGACTGCCATTCGGCGACGATCTCGTCGCTCTCGCTCGAGGAGAACAGCGGCAGCGACAAAGCCGGGTCGCCGTGCTCGAGCACGACGGCGATGGCGCTCGCAGGTTCGCCTGCTTTGCCGCTCAGACGGATGGCGAGGCCGCGGAACGCCGCGACCGGCAAGTTTAGGGCCATGCGCATGCCGCGCACCGACCGGCGCAGCACCACACGCTCGCGATAGAGATCGATGATGCGCAGGCGCTCGTCGGCGGTCTCATCCGCGGCCGCAAAACGCACGGGCAAGGAGAAAGGGTCGAGCCGCGCCATGCGGCTCGACCCGGCGGCGATCCCGCCGGCTTCCATTTGACGCCCCGAAACTTGCGCTCCCGCCGGGCTGTGGCCGCCCGGTTGTCGCGCCAGGATGCCGGAGCGCAGTCGCGATCGGCTTAAGAAGGCTGGTTAATCGCTCGTCTTGCCGGCACGAACAGCTCGCATGATTGACGAGCGGTTGCCGTGACGACCCGGCTTTGTCGCGATTGGTGCGCGCAGACGGCGGTTCTGCCGGTTGAACCGCTCGCCACGCGGCCACATCTTCGCCTTGTCTTGATTTGCCGGCACGCATAAACCAACCAGCAACCTACATGGCCTCGCTCCTCGACCAATCCGCCCTCACCGATCTCGCCGAACGTCTGGTCAGCGCCGCCCGGCGCGCCGGCGCCGATCAGGCCGACGCGCTTGCGGTGCGCTCGGTCTCGCTCGCGGTTGAGGTGCGCGACGGCGCGGTCGAGGAATCGCAGCGCTCGGAGAGCGACGATCTCGGGCTGCGCGTCATCGTCGATCACCGCCAGGCGGTGGTCTCGACCAACGACCTCAAGGGCGACGGCTTCGATGCGCTCGCCGAGCGCGCCATCGCCATGGCGCGCGCCGCGCCGCAGGATCGCTTCGCCGGGCTTGCCGATCCGGCGCAGCTTGCGCGCGCGCTGCCGGCGCTTGACCTTCTCGATCCCGACATGCCGGAGGTCGGCGTGCTCGAGGCCCGCGCGCGCGAAGCCGAGGCCGCCGGCCTCGGCGTTGCCGGCGTCACCAAGTCGGACGGCGCCTCGGCCTCGGCCGGAGTCGGCGGCGTGGTGCTGGTGACGAGCCACGGCTTTTGCGGCGCCACGCTTGCCTCGCGCCACAGCATTTCGATGTCGGCGATCGCCGGCGAAGGCACCGCCATGGAGCGCGACTACGACTACTCCTCGACCTTGCACGCCGCCGACCTCGACGGCGCGGCGGCGATCGGACGCCGCGCCGGCGAGCGCGCCGTCAAGCGGCTCAATCCGCGCAAGGTGGCGACGCGCCGCGTGCCGGTGGTGTTCGATTCGCGGATCTCGGGCGGGCTCGTCGGGCACCTCGCCGGCGCCGCCAACGGCAACGCCATTGCGCGGCAGACGAGCTTCCTGCGTGACAAGCTCGGCCAAAAAATCTTCGCCGTCGGCATCGACATCGTCGACGATCCGTTGCGGCCGCGCGGCTTGCGGTCGCGGCCGTTCGATGCCGAAGGCATCGCCGGTAAGCGGCTGAACCTGGTCGAGGACGGCGTGCTCAAGACCTGGCTCCTCGACTCCGCGACCGCGCGCGAGCTCGATCTGACGACGACGGGCCACGCGCAGCGCGGCGTTTCCTCGACGCCGGCGCCGAGCGCGAGCAATCTCCACCTTGCGCCCGGCGATAAGACCCCGGATCAGCTGATCGGCGAGATCGAGGACGGTTTTTACGTCACCGATACGATCGGGATGGGCGTCAACCTGGTGACCGGCGACTATAGCCGCGGCGCGTCCGGGTTCTGGATCGAGAACGGCGAGTGCACCTATCCGGTCAGCGAGGTGACGATCGCCGGACATCTTCTGGAGATGTTCGCCAGTCTCACGCCGGCGAACGACCTCATCTTCCGCTACGGCACCAACGCGCCGACGGTTCGCGTCGAGGGATTGACCGTTGCCGGCCATTGACGGCCTCGATCGCGTGCGCGCTGCCGAACGCCTCGCTGCGGCCGTGCGCGAAGCCGGCGCGCTGGCGCTTTCGATGTTTCGCCTCCCGATCAAGACCTGGACCAAGGGCGGCTCGTCGCCGGTCAGCGAGGCGGATATCGCGGTCGATGGCGTGCTGCGCGAGCGGCTCGTCGGTGCCGGCGATGGCGTCGCCTGGATGTCAGAGGAGAGCGCCGACGATCCGGCCCGGCTTGCCGCGCGCCAGGTCTGGATCGTCGATCCGATCGACGGAACACGCGCCTACCTAGCCGGTCTGCCGGACTGGAGCATCTCCGCGGCTTTGGTGGATGACGGACGGCCGGTCGCAGGCTGCCTCTACGCTCCAGTGACCGACGAGTTCTTCCTGGCGGTCGCAGGTAAGGGCGCCACCTGCAACGGCGCCCGGATCGCAACGACAGGCGGCGCAACGCTCGCCAATATCCGGATCGCCGGACCAAAAGGCTTCCTCGACAAATTCGCCGCCGTCGCGCCGCCCTTCACCATGATGCCGCGCGTGCGCTCGCTCGCGCTGCGCTTCGCTCGCGTCGCGCAGGGCGCTTTCGACATCGCGATTGCCGGCGAGAACAGCCACGACTGGGACCTTGCGGCCGCTGACCTTTTGGTGCACGAAGCGGGCGGGGCGATGAGCCATTTCGAGGGCAGAGCCGTCAGCTATAACCGTGCCGTGCCGCGGCACGGGATGCTGATCGCGGCCGGCCGAGAGCGGCATGCGGCCTTCGTCGATCTCATCAGCGAGCGACGGATCGCATCCGCCTGAATGCAGATCGAGCGCGTGGATTAGGTCGCATGCCGGATACCGCTGCAAAAGCGCCATCGAAGCAATTGCTGCATCTCGTCTTCGGCGGCGAGCTCGACGATCTGCAGGACGTCGCGTTCAAGAATCTCGACAGGCTCGACATCGTCGGCATCTATCCGAACTACGCCAGCGCCTATGCAGCGTGGAAGGCGAAGGCGCAGGGCACCGTCGACAACGCCGAAATGCGCTATTTCATCGTTCATCTGCACCGGCTGCTCGATCCGCAAAGCCAGGCGCCGCAGCGCTGAGACTTGAGATGCGGCTGTGGAAGGACATCGGCCGACAACGATGGGCCAAGGTTGCGCTCGGCGTGGCGGCCGCCGAATATCTGCGCTTCGTCGGATTGACGAGCCGCTTTGCCGTCGAGCCGGCGGACATCTACGAGCGCGTCGCGGCGGATCAGCCGATCATTCTTGCGCTCTGGCACGGGCAGCACTTTCTCCTGCCGTTCGCCCGCGAAGCCGGCGTTCCCGCGAAAATACTGATCTCGCGTCACCACGACGGCGAAATCAACGCGGTGGCGGCGGAGTGGCTCGGCGTTGGCACCATTCGCGGATCGGGCAACCTCGGCAAGACCTTCGTGCGCAAGGGCGGCGTGGTGGCCTTCCAGGCCATGCTCGATGCGCTCGCCGAGGGCTTTTCCGTGGTGCTTTCGGCGGACGTGCCGAAGATGGCGCGGGTCGCCGGGCTCGGCATCATCAAGCTCGCCCAAGCCTCCGGCCGCCCGATCTACGGTGCCGCCTACGCCACCAGCCGCCGTTTCATGCTCAACAATTGGGACCGCACCACGATCAACCTGCCCTTCAGCCGCGCCTCGGGCGTCGTGACCGAGCCGGTGCGCGTCACTGCCGACGCCGGCGCCGAGGAGCTTGAAGCTTGCCGCAGTCTGCTCGAAGATCGCTTGTCGGCGGCGACGCAACGCGCCTATGAGATCGTCGATCGGCCGCACCGGGGAGTCTGAGTTTGCGTGATCGCCTGCCCCTCGCGCTGCGAGTCTATCGCCTCGCGTCCGCGGCGGCGGCGCCGATTACGCCACGGTGGCTCGCCTGGCGCCTCAAACAGGGCAAGGAGCACCCGGTCCGCCTCGCCGAACGCTACGGCGAGACCAGCCTGCCGCGCTCGCCAGGACCGATGATCTGGGTGCATGCCGCAAGCGTCGGCGAGTTGCTCGCAGTCATTCCGCTGATCGAGCGCATCCGCGCGCGCCATTTCGGCGTGCTGGTCACCTCCGGCACCGTGACCTCGGCCAAGCTTGCCGAACAACGGCTCCCCGCCGGGGCGGTGCATCAGTTCATTCCGCTCGACGCGCCGCGATTCGTCGGTCGCTTCCTCGACTATTGGCGCCCCGATCTCGCGCTGTTCGTCGAATCGGATCTGTGGCCCAACCTGGTGTTGGCCTGCGCCGATCGCGCGATCCCGATGATTCTGGTCAATGGCCGCGTCTCCGAGCGTTCGTTCGGCCGCTGGCGGCTGTTGCCGCACTCGATCGCCGCGCTCCTCGACCGCTTCGATCTGTGCCTGGCGCAGTCGCGGGCCGACGCGCAGCGCTTCGACCAGCTCGGCGCGCCGCGCGTGAGCAGCATCGGCAACCTCAAGCTCGACGTCCCCGCCCCGCCGGTCGATCAGCCGACCCTGCAGAAATTGAGCGCGATCATCGGCTCGCGCGTGGTCATCGCCGCCGCTTCGACCCATGCCGGCGAGGAAAGCGCGATCATCGCCGCGCACCGCCGGCTGCGCACGAAATGTCCATCGCTGCTGACTGTGATCGCGCCGCGCCATCCAGCGCGCGGCCCCGGCATCGCCGAGATTGCGCGCGCGGCGGGCCTTACCGTCGCGCTGCGCTCGCGCGGCGATCCGCCGAAGCCCGACGTCGATATCTATGTCGCCGACACGCTCGGCGAGCTCGGCCTGATCTACCGGCTGGCGCCGATCGTGTTCATGGGCGGCTCGCTCGCCACTCATGGCGGCCAGAATCCGATCGAAGCGATCGGGCTCGGCGCCGCCATCGTGCATGGCCCGCATGTCTGGAACTTCGCCGAGATCTACGCCACGCTCGACGCCGCGCATGGCGCCGAACTGGTCGGCGACGCCGATGCCCTGACTGCGCGTCTGGCGGAATGGCTGGCGAAGCCCGCGGTGCGCTCGGCCGTGGCCGATGCCGGCAAGACCACGGCGGCAAAGCTGGGCGGCGCGCTCGAGCGTACGATCGCCGCGCTCGAGCCTTATCTCGTCAGGCTTCGGCTCGAGCAGCAGGCGTCGTAGATTGCGCGTGATCGCCGGCGACCATCCGTTTCCGTCCGGCATGAAGCGGGAGCCGGCTTGATCGGGATCATGCGGTGATGCGCGAGCCCGCGTTTTGGTGGCGGCCCGGAACCGGAAGTCTGCTCGGCCCGCTCGCCCGGCTCTATGGGGTGGCGGCAGCGCTGCGAATGCACCTGCAAGGCCGCAGCGTTGGCGTGCCGGTGATTTGCCTCGGCAACCTCACCGTCGGTGGCGCCGGCAAGACGCCGGCGGCGCTTGCGGTCGCGCTGCTTCTCCTCGCCGCGCATGAGCGGCCGTTCTTTCTGAGCCGCGGCTACGGCGGGCGCCAGCGCGGTCCGGTGCGCGTCAATCCCGCGCACCATTCCGCGGCGGAGGTCGGCGATGAGCCACTGCTGCTTGCCCGCCTCGCGCCGACGATCGTGGCGCGCAACCGCATCGACGGCGCGATGGCCGCGGTGTTCGGCGGCGCCGGCGTCATCGTGATGGATGACGGCTTTCAGAATCCCTCGCTCGCCAAGGATCTTTCGATTCTCCTCGTCGACGGCCGCCGCGGCATCGGCAACGGCCAGGTCATTCCGGCGGGGCCGCTGCGGGCGCCGCTCGAAACGCAGATCTCGCGCGCGCACGCCCTCATCATCGTCGGCCCGCCGGCGGGCGCCGCCCCGGCGGCGGAGGCCGCGCACCGGCGCGGCATGCCGATCTTCCACGGCCGCCTGATACCCGACCGGGACGTGCTCGCCGCCCTCAAAGGGCGCCGGGTGCTGGCGTTTGCCGGCATCGGCGATCCGCAGAAATTCTTCGCGACGCTCGAGGAGGCCCGGATCGACGTCGCCGAGCGCGCGGGCTTCGCCGACCACCACCGCTACACCGCCACGGAAGCGCAGGCGCTGGTCGCGCGCGCGGAGGCCGCGAACCTCGTCCTGCTCACCACGGAAAAAGACGCAGCACGGCTTGCCGGCGACACCCGCCTCGCCGCGCTCGCCGCTCGGGTAACCGCGCTGCCGGTGCGGCTCGCGATCGAGGAAGCGGACGCGTTCGGCGACATGATCCGCAACGCCGCGAAGCGCAGTTGCCTCGCTCCGGACGCCGCGAACCGCTAAGCGCGGAGGGACCGGTCAGGATTTCCGCATATACGCGGCAGCATGCCGCTGCAACACCGCCTCGGGAGTGGAATAGGCCTCCTGGAGGTCGACGCTCCAATATCTGAGCTCGTCGAGCGGGATCGGCGTGCCGGTGACCGCGCAGCGCACGAACGCCCCCGGCCGCACCACGCGGAAATCGCCGTCGAGGTATTTCACCTCGGCCTCGCCGGGCATCGGGGACGGACGATCGGTACGGTTGAGCAAATCGAACCTCCTGCGAGAACAGGCCGCAGAGCGCCGAACATAATCACTCACGCGATAGGACGAAACCCGCCTCGCGCCTGCGGCGACAAAAAATTGCCGCCGAGCCGCGTCTCCGCTCGCCTAGAACAAACTCCCCTGCCCCGGATCGCTGCTGCGGCGGCTGCGCCGCCTCGGCGGCTCGACCCGCGGCGTGGTCGGCACGTAAACGACCTCGGCGCGCGCGCCGACGCGGCCGTCGGAAAATTCGATCTCGATCGGCGCGCCGGTGGTCACGGCGGCCGCGGTGCGCAGCGGCCGCCGCGCCTTGTCGCGAACGAGCGCGAAGCCGCGCGCCAGCACGCCGCGATAGGAAAATGCCGCGAGCAATTGAGCGTCGCGCTCGCAGCGGGCCCAGCGCGCATCGAGGATGTTGTCGATCGCCCGCCCGGCGCGGGCCGCGAGAGTGTCGAGGCGCTCGCGGCGGCGCTCGACCTGGATGCGCAGAAGATGCGCGCTCAGCCGGCCGCCGACGCGGGAAAAACCGACGCGATGCATATGCGCATTGGCCCGCAGTCCACGCGCGAGTCGCTCGGCGGCATGGTCAAGCCGTTGCCGCGGCAGCGCCAAGACCTCCTCGGCGTCGGGGAGCGCCCGCGCCGCAGACTGCAGGGCGTTGCGCCGCGCCTCCTGATTACGCCGCCAAGAAGCGAGCGCGCGCCGGCCGAGATTGGCGACGTCGATCATGAGCTCGGCGCGTACCGGCACCGCCATTTCGGCGGCCGCGGTCGGCGTCGGCGCCCGTCGGTCGGCGACAAAATCGATGAGCGTCACGTCGGTCTCGTGGCCGACTGCGGCGATGAGCGGAATGAGGCTCGCCGCCGCCGCGCGCACCACGATCTCCTCGTTGAACGACCACAGATCCTCGAGCGAGCCGCCGCCGCGCGCGACGATGAGAAGATCGGGCCGCGGCATCCGCCCGCGCTCGGGGAGCGCGTTGAAGCCCTCGATCGCGGCGGCGACCTCGAGCGCCGACCCCTCACCCTGCACCTTGACCGGCCACACCAGCACGCGGCGCGGGAACCGGTCGGCGAGCCGGTGCAGAATGTCGCGAATGACCGCGCCGCTCGGCGAGGTGATGACGCCGATCACCGTCGGCAGATGCGGCAGCAATTGCTTGCGCGCCTCGTCGAACAGGCCCTCGGCGGCGAGCCGCTTCTTGCGTTCTTCAAGGAGCGCCATGAGGGCGCCGAGCCCGGCCGGCTCCAGCGTCTCGACCACGATCTGATATTGCGAGCGGCCGGGATAGGTGGTGAGCCGCCCGGTGATCACCACCTCGAGGCCGGCTTCGAGCTTGAGCCTGATGCGCTGCGCGGTGCTGCGCCAGATCACGCCGGCGATGCAGGCGCGCTCGTCCTTGAGATCGAAATAGACGTGCCCGTTGCCGTGATAGCTGACCTTGCCGAGTTCGCCGCGCACCCGGACATAGCCATAGGCATCCTCGATGGTGCGCTTGAGCGCAGCCGAGAGCTCGGAAACGGTCAGTTCCGGCAGATTAAGGCGCGGTTCATTCATGGCCGGCCACGAAGCCTTTGGTACGAGGCGCAACTGCAAGCGAAAGCTAATGGTCTTTATCGCCGGCGCGGGTCAAGACCCCTGGACAATTGCGGCGGCCGCCTTGCGCCGGCTTCTTTGCGTGCTACAGGGGCCGCAGCAAGGCGTTGCAGGCCATGAATATTCTCATTATGGGCTCTGGCGGGCGCGAACATGCGCTGGCCTGGAAGATCGCGGCAAGCCCGCTCACCGACCGGCTCATCTGCGCGCCGGGCAATGCCGGCATGGCGCGCGAGGCCGAGTGCGTTGCGCTTGATCTTGCCGATCATGCGGCGGTGATCACGTTCTGCCGGGAGAATGGCGTCGATCTCGTCGTCGTCGGACCGGAAGCGCCCCTATGCGCCGGGATTGTCGATGATCTCGAGGCGGCCGGCATCAAGGCCTTCGGGCCGAGCCGAGCCGCGGCCCGGCTCGAGGGCTCGAAAGCCTTCACCAAGGATTTGTGCGCGGCCAATGGCATCCCAACCGCCGCTTATGAACGCTTCCGCGCCGCCGATCCGGCCAAGGCCTATGTCCGCGAATGCGGCGCGCCGATCGTGGTCAAGGCCGACGGCCTTGCCGCCGGCAAGGGTGTCATCGTCGCCGACGACCTCGCTATCGCCGATGCGGCGATCGACATGATGCTCAGCGGCGGCATCGGCGAGGCCGGCGGCGAGATCGTTATCGAGGAATGTCTCACCGGCGAGGAGGCCTCGTTCTTCGCGCTCTGCGACGGCGTCAGCGCCATTCCGCTTGCCTCGGCGCAGGATCACAAGCGCGCCTTTGACGGCGACCGCGGACCGAATACCGGCGGCATGGGCGCCTATTCGCCGGCGCCGATCGTCGATGCCGCGATCAGCGCCCGGGTCATGCGCGAGATCGTGCAGCCGACCCTGCGCGCGATGAGCGCGATGGGCGCGCCCTATAAGGGCGTGCTCTACGCCGGGCTGATGATGACGGCGCAGGGCCCGAAGCTGATCGAATACAATGTGCGCTTCGGCGATCCGGAATGTCAGGTGCTGATGCTGCGCTTGATGTCGGATCTCGTCCCGGCGCTCGCCGCGAGCCGTGACGGCATGCTCAAATCCTTCGATCTGCGCTGGTATCCCGAGGTCGCGCTCACCGTGGTGATGGCGGCCAAAGGCTATCCCGGTCCCTATGACCGAGGATCGGTCATCGAAGGTCTCGACGCGGCCGCCGCGGTCGAAGGCGTGGAGATTTTCCATGCCGGCACCAGATCGGACGGCGAGCGCATCCTCGCCAATGGCGGGCGGGTGCTCGACATATCGGCGCTCGGCAAGACCGTGAAGGAGGCGCAGGCGCGCGCCTATACGGCGATCTCGCGCATCCAGTGGCCCGAGGGCTACTTCCGGCACGACATTGGCTGGCGCGCCGCCGAGCGGGAAAATTAAGGCCGGTCAGTAAGCTGGCCTCGCGACCGCGTTCGATATATTCGTTTCGTGGAGGCCATCGCCGCGGCGCTCATCGCGGCCTCCCGATCAACGAACAAACGAACCGGAACGGTCGCCGAACGGAGTACTGGGGATGAACGCCACCGACCGCCAGACGACCTTTTCTGGCACCAAGGAGGTCGCCGAGCGCCTGCGCTTCGATGTCGGCCGGCTCGAGGCCTATCTGCAGGGGCAGGTAAAGGGCTTCGCCGGCCCGCTTACCGTCAGCCAGTTCAAGGGCGGCCAGTCGAACCCGACCTATTTCCTGGAGACGCCGGCGCGCCGCTACGTGCTGCGGCGCAAGCCGCCGGGCAAGCTCCTTCCTTCGGCCCATGCCGTCGACCGCGAGTATCGCGTCATCGCCGCGCTTTATCCGCAGGGCTTCCCGGTGCCGGAGCCGGTGCTCTACTGCGCCGATGAGAGCGTCGTCGGCACCGCGTTCTTCGTGATGGCGCATGTCGAGGGCCGGGTGATCTGGGAGCCGCGGATGCCGGCGTCCAATCCGGCCGAGCGAGCCAAGGTCTATGACGCCATGAATGCGACGCTGGCGCGGCTCCATAGTTTCGAGCCGGCGGCGATCGGGCTCGCCGACTATGGCCGCGCCGAGAACTATGTCGGGCGGCAGGTCGAACGCTGGTCGAAGCAGTACCGCGCCTCGGAGACCGAGAAGATCGAGGACATGGACCGGCTGATCGCCTGGCTGCCGGCGCATCTGCCGCCGCCGCAGCCGGCGCGCCTCGTCCATGGCGACTACCGGCTCGACAATATGATCCTGGCGCCAACCGAGCCGCGGATTGTCGCGGTGCTCGACTGGGAGCTGTCGACGCTCGGCGACCCGCTCGCCGATTTCACCTACCATCTGATGCAGTGGAGCATGCCACCGTCGGAGGCGAATACCGGCTCGCTCGTCGGCGTCGATCTGGCCGCGCTCGGCATTCCCTCGCTGGAGCAATATGTCGATGCCTACGTAGCGCGCACCGGGCTTGATCCGCGCCCGCACCTCGCCGCCTACTCGGCCTATAATTTCTTCCGCATCGCCGCGATCCTGCAAGGCATCGTCGGCCGGGTGCGCGACGGCACCGCGACCAGCGCCCATGCCGCGGCGCGCGCTGAGCTGGTGCGGCCGCTCGCGGCCACGGCATGGAAATTCGCCAGCAAGGCGTGACTGCGTGACGGGTAAGCGGACGAAGACCTTTGCGCTCGCGCTCGGCGGCGGCGGCGCGCGTGGGCTCGCGCATATCGCCGTCATCGAGGCCCTCGACGAGATGGGCGTCAAGCCGGCCGCCATTGCCGGCACCTCGATCGGCGCGCTGATCGGCGCCGCTTATGCGGCCGGAATGCGCGGCAAGGACATCCGCCGCCACGTCATCGGCATCGCCCACAATCCGGGCGAAATCACGCGCCGGCTCCTGGCCGCGCGCGCCGGCACGCTCGCCGACCTGTTCGTCGGCGCCTTTGGACACGCGACGCAGATGAACGCGGAAAAGTTCTGCGCCCAATTCCTGCCGGAGGCGATCCCGCCGGATTTCGCGTCGCTGCAAATTCCGCTGACGGTGGTAGCGACCGACCTTTATCGGCGGCAGGAGGCGGCATTTGCTTCCGGCGCCCTCATACCGGCGCTTGCCGCCTCGATCGCGATCCCCGGACTGTTCCGGCCGGTCAGCGTCGAGGGCCGCATTCTGGTCGACGGCGGCGCCTCCGATCCCCTGCCCTTCGGCCACCTGCGCGGGCGCGCCGACATCATCGTTGCCGTCGACGTGTTTGGCGTGCCGACGCCGGAGCGCTCCGACATGCCGGGCCCGTGGGAGACGCTGTATACGACGGTGCTGGTCATGGGCAGCGCCATCGTCGCCGCCAAGCTCGACCATGCCAAGCCGGATCTCCTGGTCCGGCCGAATATCGGCATCTTCCGCACCGCCGAGTTTAATCAGGCGAGCGCCATCCTGCGCGCCGCCGAGGCAGTGAAGGCCGAAGTGAAAGAGGGGCTCGGCGCGTTACTAACGGCCTAAGAAATCCGGTTGTAAAAACCGACTGTCCGAAAAGATCAGGCTCCGCGCTTCACGTCTTTTTGCTTTTGCGCAGTTTCGTTCGAGGACCCGCAGGCCCTTTCCGCTTCGATTTGGTTTGATTGTAATCGACGGCGGCACGGACAAGATCTTTCAGCGCACGCTCGTTGATCCTGTCACCCTCGAAAAAATCGATCGCTCGTCTCGCGTTGCCTTCGAAGCCCGCATTGAAGAGCTTGTCAGGATCCGGGAGACTCGCGCCGTAGGCAAAGGTAAGTTTCACCTTCCCTTTGTGGGCGTTGGCGACCGCGATAAGTCCATCGCGCGACCACACCGGGCTCCCCATCCACTTCCATTCCTCGATGATCTCCGGGTCGGCCTCGAGGATGATCGAGCGGATGCTGGCGAAGGTTTTGCCGCGCCAGTCCGTGATTCCGGCGATCAGCCGGTCGATCCGTTCCGATGGATTCGTTGGAGCTTTCATGCCTCGAATTCCGGTTCCGTTGTACGCGACCACGCTGATGACGCGGCAACCACATTATTGAGCGAGACGCCGGCAGCAAGAGGCCATAGCCGGTGCCGGCATTAATCCATCTGTCCTAAAACCTGTTCCAGCTTTGCGAAGACCTGCCGCCATCCCCCTTTGGCGCCCCCGTAGGCCTGCTTCTGATCCGGCCGGAAACCCGACTGCTCCATGCGCAGGCGGGTCCCGGTGCTCGTAGGAGTGAGCGTCCAAGTGATGACGCTCTCAAGATCAAAGGCCGCCCACGTGTAAGACAGCGTCTTGTTCGGCTCGACCACCAGGACCCGACAGTCGACGACGATGTTCAAGCCAGGTTGCGGTGTCCTGCGAAGATTGAAGTGGTGACCCACGACTGGCTTGAAATCGTTCTTCATGAGCCAGTCTTCGATCAGGTGTGGTTGCGTGAGCGCGCGCCAGATCTTTTCTGGCGGAAAAGGAAACTCGCGTTCGACGACGACGGAGCGCGTTTCGGTCGATGGTTCGTTCATCGGGTCGATTGCTTTTGCCGCCGCCGTGGATAGCCGCTGCTGAAAGCGCGCCCTACCAGCGCACCAGCTGGGGTGATTTGAATGAGGTTGCCGCAGGTGTCGTTGAGCTTGGCGATGATCGAGCCGGTCACCTCGGTGGGCGGCATGGCAAACTCGGCGCCGCGCGCCTTGATGCGCTCGTAGTCGCCCCTAACGTCATCGGTAAAGAACATGATGGCGGGCTGACCTTGCTGGAACATAGCTTGCTGGTAGGCCTTGGCCGCCGGGTTGGCGTTGGGCGCGAGCTGCAGCTCGGTGCCATCCGGCTCATCGGGTGAGGCGACGGTCAGCCTGCGAAACGGTCCATTGCTGAAATCGGCCTTCTTGGTAAAGCCCAGCATTCCGGTATAGAAGCGCAGCGCTTGTTCCTGGTCGTCAACGTAGACGCTGGTCAACTTGATCTTCATCGGTGGTCCCTTCTGTTGGCGACGTTCGTGCGGTGCGCCGCGTCGTTCACCGGCGGTTATTGGTCCATCCTTTTGAGCAGATCTTCGAGATGGTCGAATCGGCCTTGCCAGAACCCGGCCATCTGGCTGGTCCAGTCGATCAACGGGGCCAAGGCGCCGAGCTGCGCGCTGTAATGCGTCTGGCGACCTTCGTGGCGGTCGCGCACCAGCCCGGCCTGCTTCAGAACCCCGAGGTGCTTGGAGACCGCCGGCTGCGAGACCCCGGCCTGAGCCGTCAGAGCTCCGACCGTCTGCTCTCCTTCCCGGCATAGTCGTTCGAACAGAGCCCGCCGGGTCGGATCGGCGAGCGTTCTGAACAGGAGATCGTGAGCGTTCGGCATTTGCGATCAATAACCTGCCGGCTATTGATCGACGTATAACCGCCGAGATATATATCGTCAAGCGCCTCTAGCGCCGCGCGGTGAAGAAGCGCTTGAGCAGCGCGGCTGCTTCCGCCTCCGCCAGGCCGCCATAGATTTCGGGCCGATGATGGCACGACGGCGAGGCGAAAAATTTCACGCCATTGTCGACGGCACCGCCCTTGGGATCGGCGGCGCCGTAGTAAAGCCGGCGGATGCGGGCGAAGGCGACCGCGCCGGCGCACATCGCGCAAGGCTCGAGCGTGACATAGAGATCGCAATCCTCGAGCCGCTCGGTGCCGAGGAACGTCGCCGCGCGGCGGATGGCGACGATCTCGGCATGCGCAGTCGGGTCGCGGTGGGCGAGGACGCGGTTGCCGGCGCGTTCGATCACTGCCCCCTCGCGCACGATCACGCAGCCGACCGGTACCTCGCCGCGCTCGCCGGCGGCGCGGGCCTCCTCGAGCGCCATGTCCATGAAAGACGCCATCAAAGTGTGTCGTCGTCATGCCCGGCCTTGTGCCGGGCATCCACGTCTTTATACACCTCGCGCCCAGACGTGGATGGCCGGGGCAAGCCCGGCCATGACGAATAGAGGCATAAGCACAGAGCCGATGGCGGACGAGCACAAGCAAAACCCGGGCGAACGCATCGCCAAGGTCATCGCCCGCGCCGGCCTCGCCTCGCGCCGCGAGGCGGAGGAGTGGATCGCCGCCGGCCGCGTCGCCGTCAATGGGGCGGTGATCGCAACGCCGGCACGCAACGTCACGTCAGCCGACCGCGTCAGCGTCGATGGCGAGCCGCTGCCGCAGCGCGAGCGGACGCGGCTCTTCCTCTATCACAAGCCGCGCAGGCTGGTGACCACGCATGCCGACCCGCAGGGCCGCCCGACGATCTTCCAGCACCTGCCGAAACATCTGCCACGGTTGATCAGCGTCGGCCGGCTCGATTTCAACACCGAGGGTCTCATTCTCCTCACCAATGACGGCGGCCTGGCGCGCGTCCTCGAACTGCCGGCGACCGGCTGGCTGCGCCGCTATCGCGTGCGCGCCCACGGATCGGTGACGCAGGGCAAGCTCGACGCATTGCGCCGGGGCACGACCGTCGACGGCATCCACTATGGGCCGATCGAGGCGATGATCGACCGCGTCCAAGGCTCGAATCTGTGGCTCACTCTGACGATCCGCGAAGGCAAGAACCGCGAGGTGCGCAACGTCCTTGGCGATCTCGGGCTCACGGTCGCGCGATTGATCCGCGTCTCGTTCGGCCCGTTTCAGCTTGGCGAGCTTCCGGAGGGCGCGGTCGAGGAGGTGCGCACCCGCGTCCTGCGGGAACAGCTCGGCGAGCGTCTGGTCGCGGTCTCGGGCGCCGATTTCTCGACGCCGATCACAAATGAAGCTGTCCCAGCACCGCCTGACGTTCACCGTCATCCTGAGGTGGCCGCGAAGCGGCTCTCGAAGGATGCACGGCCGGAGCGCACGGGCCGTCGCCCTTCGAGGCTCGCGTCGCTCGCACCTCAGGGTGACGGTCCACGCGAGGTCACCTCCCGCGCGGCCCGCCGATCTAAATCGGCTCAACCAAGCCACACCTGGCGCGCGCGCGAGGATGAGCGCCCGGCAAAGAAGCTGCGCCGCAAATTCCGCGGCTCGCGCCGCGATGACGGCGCGCCGGCGCAGGAGGCCTCAGCCAAGCCGCGGGCCGGATTACTGACCGACCGCAAGGGCCGCAGCGTGGTCGTCGAGCGGTTTTCGCAGGAATCGCAGGCGCCAGCACCGCGGCGCGGAGCCCGCAAGCCGCATCGGGGACCGCCCAGTCGGCAGCGGCGCGGCCGCTGATGCGCGTCGTCGGCGGCACTTTGCGCGGCCGCGCGCTCGCCGCCCCAAAATCGGGCGCCATCCGGCCGACCGCCGACCGGCTGCGCGAGTCGCTGTTCAACATTCTCGCGCATGCTTATGGCGATCCGATTGCCGGGGCGCGCGTGCTTGACCTCTTTGCCGGCACCGGCGCGCTCGGCATCGAGGCGCTGTCGCGCGGCGCCGCGTTCGCCTTGTTCATCGACGAGAGCGCGGAAGCGCGCGCGCTGCTGCGCGAGAACGTCGCCGCGCTCGGGCTCGGCGGCACGTCGCGCATCTTCCGCCGCGACGCGGCGAAGCTCGGCCCGGTGCACCCGCTGGCGCCGTTCTCGCTCGGCTTTCTCGATCCGCCCTACGGGCAGGGTCTCGCGTTGAAGGCGCTCGCTTCGGCGCGCGCCGGAGGCTGGTTCACGCCCAATGCCCTGATCGTCGTCGAGGAAGCGGCGAAAGCACAATTCGCGCCGCCCGAAGGATTCACCGAGCTTGAACGGCGCCGCTATGACGACAGCGAGTTCGTGTCCTTGCGCGCGAGCTAGCGCCGCCCGAACAGCCGCTCGATGTCGGCGAGCTTTAATTCCACATAGGTCGGGCGGCCGTGATTGCATTGGCCGGAATTGGGCGTGCGCTCCATCTCGCGCAGGAG
>Ga0187784_10001316_pt1 | contig 19544 bp, 21 predicted proteins | sample 1015_SJ02_MP15_2_FD_132964 | JGI IMG/M metagenome (GOLD analysis project Ga0187784, IMG submission 132964) | Tropical peat soil microbial communities from peatlands in Department of Meta, Colombia - 1015_SJ02_MP15_20_MG | ecosystem: Environmental > Terrestrial > Soil > Wetlands > Peat | place...
AAGAATTTCTCAAATCCGGATTGGACGTCAATGAAGATCGTTTTGAATGGGAGGGGAAATCTTATAAGAATATTGTGGCAGAAAAGAGAGGGATGACCTCTCCTCATCGGGTTCTTATCTTGGGGGCTCATTACGACACCGTTTCGGGTTCTCCCGGGGCGGACGACAATGCCAGTGCGGTGGCTTTGCTTCTCGAGGTGGCAAGAAATATTCAAGCGGTCCCTCCCGAAAATACTGTAAGACTGATCGCCTTCTCCCTCGAGGAATATGATTTTGCCGGCAGTGCTCATTATGTGGGCAATCTGAACAAGGGAGGAGAAGAAATCCTCGGGATGATTTCAGTGGAGATGGTAGGATTCACTGGTTCAAGGCAGGATTATCCTCCTTATCTCAATCCCAAACATTATCCCAACGTGGGAGATTTCATCGCCATCATTGGAAACGAGAGGTCGAAGGAGTTATTGGAAAAAGTTTGTCAATCTTTCAAAACCAATATCCCTGAACTTCCTTTAGAATTCCTTATCGTGCCCGGGAATGGGGAGGGAATGGACGATGTGAGGCTGAGTGATCACAGTGCTTTCTGGGATCAAGGGGTATCAGCCCTGATGATCACAGATACTGGTTTTCTGAGAAACCCGAATTACCACCTGGCCTCGGACAGGATGGAAACGCTCAATTTCAAATTTATGCAGAAAGTGGCCATCGGGGTCTATCATTCGGTCGTGGAGTTAGCGAGACTTGCGGACACGAAACCCGAGACACGGAAAACGAGATGATGAAGATCGGTGTCATTTCAGATACCCACTTGAGGGAGCCTCACCCTGAATTCAAGAGAATAATCGAATTCCATTTCAAAGACGTGGAAAAGATATTTCATGCAGGAGACTTTGTGGACTGGAGCATCGCAGAATATCTTTCAAGCCTGAAAGAGCTGATTGCTGTCTGCGGAAACATGGATTCTCAGGATATTCGAAAAGCATTCCCTCAGAAGAGGATCGTTGAAATAGAAGGATTTAAGATCGGCTTGATCCATGGGGGAGGCCCTCCGTTCGGAATTGAGTCACGCATCCGAGGAGAATTCGACGAAGCGGACGTTATCGTTTATGGCCACACCCATACCCCGGCGAATCATCAAGTCAAGAATATCTACCTTTTCAATCCCGGCTCCGCCACCCGCTCTTTTATTAATCAAACCACCCTTGGGATCTTACACCTCGGAGAGAAGATAGAAGGAGAGATCATTAAAATCTGATTCCCTCCCCCTCTCCCCACCGGGGGAGAGGCAGGGGGTGAATTTATCGGGGCGAAGGGTCTGCTGCTCCGCCGGTCAAGGTGCATTTTGTAAAGTCAATCTCCTGACGGCAACCTTTACAGGTGTGCTTCCTGTCGAATTCATCCGAGAAGATCTCAACTTTCTTTCCGCAGTTCGGACATTTGCACACGAAGGATTTTAGATCCTTGAACTCCTCAAAACCTGGACAATGTCTCGGAATATTCATCTTGACCTCCTTTTTTGAACGACGGACCATGAACGATATACGATAAGCAAAGGGTGGCTGAAGATTTTGCTGCCCGATAAAAACAGCACTCCCTGAATCGAAAAAATGCTTTCCTTTGGTCCATCGTTCATCGTTTAAAGTTCATCGTTCTATTTCAGTTTCTCCAGCGCCCCCATCAGATCCTCAAGCGCAGGCCTCTTGTTGATATCATGTACGTCAATATAACGAAGGATTCCCTTCTTGTCGATGACAAACAAAGCCCGTTCGGATACTCCATTCGACCGCAAGACACCGTATCTTTTGGCTACCGCTCCATGGGGCCAGAAATCGGAAAGGACCGGAAACCAGACCTGGCCCATCTGGTTGGTCCACGCAAAAAGGGTAGGAATGTTATCTACCGTAATCCCCAGGAGGATAGTGTCATACTGGTTAAAAATATCTTTTGCAACATTATATCCAGGCCATTGGTCTGAACAGACGGGTGTCCATGCCGCAGGAACGAAGGAAAGGACAGCGTTCTTTTTCCCGAGAAACTGGCTCAGAGAAACCTTCTCGCCGGAAACGGATGGGAGAGTGAAATCAGGAGCACGATCTCCAACTTTCACTCTCAAAACGCTGTCAATCGGTTTGAGCGTCCCCATCTGATAAAGATTCCCTTTATAGGCGTCCGAAACAGCACGGGCAAGCGGAACAGAGACAACAGCAGATAGAAGCCCACTAATCAAGATGAATTGGGCGAGCCTTTTATCCTTCATAGTCTCTCCTTCTCCTCTCTATTTAACCCCGAAGCTTCGAGCACGACTCCCAGAAAAGGGTCAGCCCCTGGATAATTTCCCAACTGAGTGTGTACGATTTGGTGGGTCCCATCTTCATTAATCTTGACAACCATATAGTACGGCGTCCTCACTTCCCCGCAGACCTTGTGGATCACGAAATCCTTATCCGGAAAAAGCGGAAAGGGGATATCATACGTCTTCTTGAACACCTCCACCTCGTAAGGCGAATTTCCCAAACCGATCCCGATCAACTTAATTTTGTTTTTAAGGAGAGGATTGCTTTCAATGAGCCGGTACAGCTCATTCACTCTGGCCGCATCCTTCTGGCAGAAAGGGCAGTACATGCTAAACAGTTCGACAATCACGGCACGGGCTTTGATCTGAGGGATTTTGAAAAGGTCGCCCCCGGAAAGCCCCAAATAGTTTCTCTCCTCTGCATTTTTTGGGACAGGAAGGTTGATAACAGGAAGCGCTTCGCCCTTTTCCGGCGGCTTGTTGGCAGCCAAGGCAGGAAGAACCTGGATTGAAATGGAGAAGGTGATTAAGACGAGGGCCGTTAAGATTATCTTCATTCTTTAATCTCCGTCCTCAAAACAGCAATCGTGGCCCCCCAGGAGCCTGCCTCGGGCGGAGCTAGTCTAAATGATTCAACAAGAGGGCTCTTCTCGAGAAAGGAATGGACAATGTTCATCTGCACCCCCTTCCCTTTTCCATGGATGATGCGGACCTCCCTGAACCCTCTCTTCTCGCATTCCAAGAGATATTCCTCTAAAAGAGAGGGGATCTCTTTCGGAGAGAAAGTGTGAAGGTCAATCCAATTCTCAATTGGAATATGGACAGCCATAAGCTAAATGTCAAATTTCAAAATCCAACGTTCAAATCAAAAACTCTTAAGCCCCTCACCCCACCCTCTCCCCATCGGGGGAGAGAGTGGGGTGAGGGGGCGAATGTCAACTCTTAACCTCCAGCTTCTTCCGGGCTATTTTGAAGATCTTATGAAACATCGGCCTTGTGAGTTTACCAGTCTGAGTGTTTTGCTGGCTAGGATGATAGGTGGTGACCAAAGTAATAGTTCGGAGTGATGAGTTCGGAGTTCGGAGCGGATACACCTTTCCGTGACCAAAGGCCAATGCGGGGATTTCCAACCCATGCAGCCTCAGGGATTTCAGGCTTTGCGTAAAGGCGATCTGACCCAGCGGGATGATGATTTTTACCTTCTTCAAGAGGTCAAGCTCAGTCAAAAAGTACGGCTGGCAGTTCTCAATTTCTTCTGGCAAGGGTTTATTTTTGGGCGGAGCACATCGAATCGTCGCAGTAATATAGCAATCGTCCAATTTGAAGCCGTCATCCCTCCGAAGGGAGTTGGGTTGATTGGAAAAACCGAACTGATAGAGTGCGTGAAATAACCACTCTCCGCTCCGATCTCCTGTAAACATACGGCCTGTCCGATTCCCCCCTTGCGCAGCAGGGGCCAGGCCTACAATCAGAACCCGGGCATCCGGATCTCCAAAACTGGGAAGGGGTTTTGACCAATAATCCCAGTCCCGATGCCTTTTGGGTTTATGTTCGGAAACCTCTTTCAGGTAACCCACCAGCCGAGGACACTTACGACATCGAAGCACAACTCTTTGGAGTTTTTCTAATTCTGTGCCGGGTTTCATGGATAGACGAATACTTTCACCATTTTCATCATATCTATTTCCATCGTGCGTTTTCAAGTAAAAATATGAGTTTTGACAGAACCCCTTTTTCTTGTTAAAAATAATCCATATAGCCCGTCCATAAGAGATCGAACATGAAAGGGGTGAACGATGCCGACCTATTCCCACTCTCAGCTTTCCACCTATGAAACCTGCCCCCACCAGTACAAACTCGCCTATATCGACAAGATCGAGGTCGAGACAGAAGGTATTGAAGCGTTCATGGGCTCGAGGGTTCACGAAGCCCTGGAGAAGCTCTACCGGGATCTGAAGGTGATCAGGCTCAACACCTTGGAAGAGCTCCTCAACTTCTACCGCCAGAGTTGGGAAAAGAATTGGAACGGCATGATCCAGATCATACGGAAAGATTACAGTGTCGAGGACTACTGCCGTCTGGGAGAAAAATGTATTACGGATTATTACAAGCGTTATTGTCCCTTCGACCAGGGAAAAACCTTAGGTCTCGAAGAGTATATCTATTTTCCTCTGGAAGAAGGGAGGAGTTATTGGATTCGAGGCTTTATTGACCGTGTGGCTCTGGTGAATGGTTCTATCCTCGAAATTCATGATTATAAAACCTCCAACAGTCTACCGACAAGGGAAGATGTCGAGTCAGACCGGCAATTGGCTTTCTATCAAATGGGGGTGGCGGAGAAGTGGCAGGGTATCCAGGAGATCAGATTGATCTGGCACTACCTCACCTTCGATACCGAAATCCATTCCTCAAGAACACCCGATAAGCTTCATCAACTTCGGAAAGCCACGTTAGAACTCATCCAAAGGATTGAAACGGACAGACGATTCCTTCCCAAAGAGGGACCTCTTTGTGATTGGTGCGATTATCAGAGTTTCTGCCCCCAGAGAAAACATCTCATCGCTGTGGAGAGCCTTCCGCCCAACGAATACCTTAATGAGGAGGGGGTGGTCTTGGTCAACCGATATGTGGAGATAAAAGAGAGGAAAAGGCTCTTGAATGAGGAGATCGACGCTGAATTGGCTAAGATAGAAGAAGCTCTCTATGCCTATGCTCGGAAGGAAGAGCTCGAGGCGATCTTCGGAAGCGGCCACGTGGCGAAGATTAAATTTGAGACGAAGGAGAAATATCCTTTAAAGGGAGACCCCAATCGAAGAGCATTGGACGAGATGATCAAGAAGGCTGGAAAGTGGATGGAGGTCTCTGATTTAAACCCATGGATGTTGGCAAGGATCATGAGTCGAGGAGGTTGGCCTTCTTCCTTAGTGAATAAGGTTAAGGAGTTTTCAACGGTGGAGGAGAGCCGATCCGTCACGGTAACAAAATTGAAAGAAAGAGAATAATCGTTGATAAAGCAATGTCAAATGTCGAAACCCAAAATTCAAATCAAATCTAAAGCAAATGTCAAGAATGTTTTGGATTTTGGACTTTGACATTCATTTAACATTTGGATTTTGAAATTTGAACTTATAAGGTCAATAAGCGAGAGGGGAAACCTATGGAGATACGGGTTGAAAAGGGCAAAGCCGATAAATTTCCCTGTGAACTTCTTCTCCTTTTTTCTTTTCAATCTCCCGAGCGGTTAGAAGGCCCTATCCGCGATGTGGATTCGGAGTGGAAAGGGTTTATCTCGACTCTGATAAAACAGGGAGATTTTAAGGGCGAGTTATTCGAATGCCACTTCCTTCACACCCAGGGTGCTCTTCCCGCCAGAAGAGTGTTCTTGACCGGCTTGGGCAAAAAAGAGGAATTCGATTTAGAAAAATGGCGAGGCGCTGCGTCGAAAGCCGGCCAGTTGATCCGGAATGCCGGGATGAAACAGTTTGCTTTTCCGATAAGAAAATTCGATGGCCATTCAGAGGAGAAACTGGCTGAATCTTTTGTGACTGGGCTTTTCCTCGGTGTCTACCAGTTCAATGAATTTAGGACGCTTGAGCGGGATAAGATTAAAGAGATTGAAGAGATCATCCTCCTTGGAGAGAAGGACAATGAAATCAAGTTGATCGGCGAAGGTCTGAGGACGGGACAAACTATTTCAGAAGCGGTTTATCTGGCAAGGGATCTGGTGAACGGACCCAGCAATGAGGTAACCCCTTCTCTTTTGGCCGAAAAGGCTAAGCGGATTGCGAAAGATTGTGGAATGGGGATTGAGGTGTTGGAAGTGGATCAGGCAGAATCCATGGGCATGGGAGCGTTTGTAGCCGTGGCCAAGGGCAGCCAGGAGCCCGGGAAGTTTATCGCCCTGGAATATAATAAAGGAAAAGGATTGGATACGATTGCGTTGGTAGGGAAGGGAATCACCTTTGATAGCGGGGGGATTTCGATCAAACCTTCAGAGAATATGGAGCGGATGAAAGACGATATGTCCGGAGCCGCCGCGGTCTTGGCTGCCCTGCAAGCTGCCGCCAAGCTCCAACTTCCTCTTCATCTGGTTGGGATCATGCCGGCGACGGAAAATCTTCCGAGCGGAAAGGCTTATAAACCCGGTGATATTTTGAAGACGCTTTCGGGGCAAACCGTAGAAGTGATCAGTACTGATGCGGAAGGAAGACTGATTCTTTCGGATGCCATCACTTATAGCTTGCGGTATCAACCCAAGGCGATCATTGACCTCGCGACATTGACAGGAGCGTGCGTGATCGCTTTGGGAGATTATGTAATTGGACTTTTCGGTAATAGCGATACCCTTTTAAAACGGATCGAAGACGCCTCTTCCAAGACGGGAGAAAAGGCCTGGAGATTACCTCTCTGGGACGAGTATTTCGATTATCTGAAAAGTGACGCGGCTGATTTCAGGAATGTGGGAACACGGGCGGCGGGTGCCATCATCGGCGCGATCTTCTTGAGCAAATTTGTGGGAAAGATTCCGTGGGTTCACCTCGACATTGCTGGTCCTGCGTCGATTGAAAAAGAGAGACCTTATATCCCACGCGGGGGGACCGGAGCCGGGGTAAGATTGCTTATTCAGATGCTGAGGGATTGGAAGTGAAAAGCAAGCACTAAATCCCAAGCACCTGCCTTCGCCGAAGCGGCTTCGCGCAGGCAGGCCAAATCACAAACAAATTCCAATGACCCAAATCTCAAACATCTATTTCCGACATTGGTCATTGATGTTTGGAGCTTATTTGGTATTTGGGATTTGTGATTTGGAATTTGAATAGCTCGATCGGTGAAGGAGATGGAAGAATATCCATTCTTGAAGGCTTGCCGCAGAGAACGCACGCCTTATACGCCCATCTGGCTGATGCGCCAGGCCGGACGTTACCTGAAGGAGTACCGGGCGCTTAGGAAGAAACACTCTTTCTTGGAAATGTGCAAGAATCCTGAGCTGGCAGCTCAGGTAACGCTTCAGCCTATTGAAAAGTTCAAACTCGACGCAGCCATTATTTTTTCGGATATCCTCATTCCCCTGGAGCCAATGGGGGTGGAGTTTGAGTTTGCCAAAGGGGAAGGCCTTGTTTTCCGTCATCCCCTCCGGGAGAGGAAGGATGTGGAGAGGTTGAGGGTCTTCGATCCGGAAGAAGAAATCTCTTTTCTCATGAAGGCGATTCGGATCGTCCGAAAAGAATTGGAAGGAAGGGTTCCTTTAATCGGGTTCTCCGGCGCTCCTTTTACGCTCGCAAGTTACGTCATTGAAGGAGGTCATTCGAAGAATTATGCTCTCACCAAAAGCCTGATGTACCAGGACCATCCCGCCTGGGATGCTTTGATGGAGAAACTCTCAGAGGTGCTCATCCGGTACGTAAACGCTCAGATTCGATCAGGTGTCCAAGCGCTTCAGATGTTTGACTCCTGGGCGGGTTGCTTGAGTCCGGGCGATTATGAAGAATATGTCCTCCCTTATTCCAGAAAGGTGATGGATGGTGTTAGCAAGAGCGTCCCTCTCATCCATTTTGCCACCGCCAATTCAACGCTTTTGGAATTGATGAAACGGGCAGGAGGAGATGTCATTGGAGTGGATTGGCGAGTGGATATTGGCGAGGCCTGGGCACGTCTTGCGTACGATGTCGCCATTCAAGGAAACCTCGACCCTGTGATTCTATTGGGCCCGGTGGATTTGATCGAGAAGAATCTCAAGAAGATCCTTGCCAGAGCAGGGGATCGGCCTGGTCACATCTTTAACCTTGGTCACGGAATCCTTCCCAATACCCCTCCCGATCATGTCGCCGTTTTGGTGGACATGGTACATGAGTATAGCTCCAGAAGATGAAATCCCAATTACCAAATTCCAAATACCAAGTGAATTTCAGAGGCATGCATGAGAGCCCTACTTCTTTTAGCCTTTGGAGGACCCCGGTCTCTCGACGAAGTGGAACCTTTCCTAACCCGTCTCTTTCGGGGCCGAAAGCCTTCTCCAAAACAATTGGGAAGAATTAAGGAGCGCTATCGACTGATTGGCGGCTGTTCTCCTCTGCCGGAGATTACGTTCAAACAAGCAATAGCCCTGGAAAACAGTCTGAATGCGAAGGGCTACCCGTTCAAGTCTTACGCAGGCATGCGTTACGGACATCCTCTGATCGAAGAAACGTTGAAAAAGATTATCGAGGATGGAATCCGTGAGATCGTCGCTCTTCCGATGACGCCTTTTCGGTCCCGTGCGAGCACAGGAGCCTACGTCGAAGAAGTAAATCAACTAAGGGAGAGTATTGCAGAGAAGACAGAAATTTCGTTTGTTGAGGGATGGCATTTACATTCTCTCTTTATCGAGGCGATTCGGGGGAAGATTGAAGAGGGATTGATGCAATTCGTTCCGGAAGAGAGAAAGAAGGTTCATCTCATTTTCTCCGCACACAGTCTTCCGAAATCTCTTGTTGAGGATGACCCTTACGTCAAAGATATGGAGGAGAGTGTAAAAGAAGTCCTTAAAAAGGTTAAGCCCCTTCCGTGGCATATCGCTTTTCAGAGCAAAGGGATGGGACCCGGCGAGTGGTTAGGCCCGGATGTGGAATCAGTCTTGGAGGAACTTTCCAAGAAGAAAGTTTGGGAGGTTCTGATCGATCCTATTGGATTTGTTTCAGACCATATAGAAATCCTTTACGACGTTGATATCGTTTACCGGGATAAGGCAAAATTATTAGGGATGGAGTTGAAACGTACGGCTTCCCTCAATTTTTCCAAACAATTTATTGAGGCTCTTGCAGCGATTGTCGAAGAACATATAAAAAAAGGAGTCCAGGGGCCAAGGGGTCAAGGGGTCGAGCGAAGATCCTAAAATTTAAACCCTTGAACCCTCGGCCCCTCGAATCCTTGACCCCTTTTCTATATTTTAAGGGAATAGCATGAAGCGAATCATCGTCATCGGTGGCGGCGTTGCCGGGCTTGGAGCAGCCTTCAAAGTCAGGCGAGCTGCATCCCGGGGTTACGACGTTGAGTTTGTCCTGGTCGAGAAGGACCGGCGTCTCGGGGGCAAGATTCAAACCGAGATGGTCCTCGATCCCTCGGAGCAGGGCAGGTTCGTCGTAGACGGCGGCCCGGACTGTTTCTTGACCGAGAAACCGGCATGTCACCGCGTCGCCAAGCTGACAGGAATCTTCGATGACGAATTGCCGACCGACGAATCCCGGAAGCGCACGTGGATCCTTTCTCGTGGCAAGCTTCATCAGATGCCCGACGGGGTGATGATGTTCGCCCCCACGAAGTTTGTTCCCTTTGCGACAACCAGCCTCTTTTCATGGCCTGGCAAGATCCGCATGGCGATGGATCTCTTCATTCCGCCGAAAGAAGTCGCGTCTGGGGAGTTCAATGACGAGACACTTGAGAGCTTTGTGGTTCGCCGCATGGGTCGCGAATGCCTCGATCGCCTTGCCGAACCGCTTGTCGGCGGTGTTCACGCATCCGATCCAAAACAGATGTCACTTGCGGCAACCTTTCCGCGCCTCCTTGAGATGGAGCAAGATTACGGGTCGCTGTTGAAAGCCTTCATCGCCATCCGCCGCAAGGTCGAAGAGATGCGCCGAAAATACCCGACCAAACCAGGGGAGAAGCCCCGTACGTTCTTCACCTCTTTTGCGAATGGTATGCAGCAACTCACGGATAGCATAGCCGATGCCGCCGGTCGTGAGAGCATCCATACGGGAGCAGTGGTCACCTCACTCCAGCGTATCGCCGGAGATAGATGGCGCGCCTCGCTCTCCGGCGGTTCCTCCGTCGACGGGGACGCAGTGATCATCGCAACGGAATCATGGGCGGCTGAGCCGCTCATTCGCCCCCATGACGAGGCCATTGCAGATGCCCTTGCCAATATACCGACTTCTTCCTCCGCAACGGTATCCATCGCGTTCAAAGAGAGCGAGGTCGGCTTTGATCTGAATGCGTTCGGGGTGTTGTGCCCCCTTGTAGAAGGCCGCGCCCTTATGGCAGCAACTTACTCCTCCACTAAGTGGCCGGGCCGGGCACCGGCGGGCAAGGTACTGCTGCGCGGCTTCGTCGGAGGCCCCCACAACCAAGAGATTGTGAAAGGCTCCGATGAGGAACTTGTGCAGATAGTGCTCGACGAGTTTTGTGACATTCTTGGTCTTAAGCCTTTTGCAAAGCCACTCTTCTCACGCGTCTTCCGGTGGCACCGCGGCATGCCGCAGTATACACTCGGGCACCTCGACCGTGTCGCACTGATTGAAAACCGCAATGCTCAGATTCCTGGCCTCGCACTTGCCGGCGGCTGTTACAGGGGGGTGGGTGTCCCGAATTGCATCGAGAGCGGTGAGAAAGCTGTCTCAAAGATACTCCGTGAGTGGGGAATCGATCTCCATGAAGATCACGTTGAAGAGAAGCGCTACTACTAATAGGCCAAAAGTTCAAAGCGGAAAGCAAACGATATTCCCCTCTCCCCTTGGGAGAGAGGGATAGGGTGGGGGGCCGATGATGGAGTTAAGAATCAAGCTAAAGCTTATTCAAACCCTTCTGATTTTGATATGTCTTGTGATTTATTTTGTCCCCCCATCTTTTTCTGCAGAAAAGATTGTCACAAAAGTAGTCGTCCGTGTGGTTGCAAGAGATGCCCAGGTGATCGGGTCGGGGGTTGGGGGTGCACTCGTTCGAATCAAGAATCTGGAGACCGGAGAAATCCTCGCAGAGGGAAAACAGGAAGGAGGAGCCGGCAGTACAGACCGTATCATGATTCGACCGCACCAGCGTGGAGAGACCATCTATGGAACCTTTGGTGCAGCCTCCTTCGAGGCCAAGATTCTACTGGAACGACCAACTCAAGTCGAGATAGATGCAGAAGGCCCTCTTGCCTATCCTCAATCCATTCAGAGAGGCTCAAAAACGATGCTTCTCATTCCCGGAAAGCATATCACGGGGGACGGCGTAATCATCGAGTTAAACGGATTGATTGTCAACATCCTGAGCCCTTCCCCCAAAGAAAGTTTAAAGGCAGGAGAAAAAGCTTTTGTGAGGGCTGAAGTCAAGATGCTTTGAGGATGCCCCATCACTCCCGGAGGTCTCTGGGATGCGAATAAATTTGAGATATGGGGACAGTGGCTCGATAGTGACAGGACTTCGGGAAAATTCAATTTGAACTATGCAGGGAAGCCAAGCCTCTTCGAAGGGAAGGCATCCCCTTCAGGAAACTTTGATCAGGTGAAGCTTCAGATCCTCGCCGTCGATCAAGCAGGCAACTTCGGCCAGCACATTCTTTTCTATCGAGTAGGTCCTTAAAAGAAAGTTGTTCTAAATAGGTCAATAGAGACAAAATGCAGACGACCCGGAAAGTTAAAAATCGACATGCAGAACACCTGCCCTATTTTTTAAATACCTATGATTTTATCTAAATCCAAATCGTCCAGGACAACGATCCCCCTCGCCTTCATCTCCTCAATTGCCTTTTGAGAAGTATCCGGTGCCACTCCCCTGCTCAAATTTTTGATAAAAATCACTTTGTACCCTGCGGCGACAGCATCCAGAGCCGTTGCCCTCACGCAATAATCCGTCGCTATGCCATAGACCACTACCTTACGGATCTTCTCCCTTCTAAGGAGTTTGTCCATATCCGTCTTCTTTCCACCGTCGTCTTGAAAGCCAGAATAACTATCATATTTGGAATCCACTCCCTTTTTCACGACTGCCTTAAACAATTTCTCATCCAGCAGAATTTGGGCCCCAGGGGTGTTTTGCACGCAATGGGGCGGCCAGAGGACTTGGTCTCTTCCATTAAGTTTGATCACATCAAAGGCTTTTTTCCCTTGATGATTAGTAAAGAAGGATACGTGATCAGCAGGGTGCCAATCCTGAGTGGCGAAGATAGGGAACCCTGCCTCTTTCAGTTTCCTCGTATTCTCTTCGACCGTTTTCATGTAAGCCTCGTCCGTCCCTTCCACGGCTAAGGATCCATTCTTAAGCTTGGTGAAGTCTCCCTGGATGTCCACAACAATGATTCCAATTTTTGTTGTCTCCTTTGCCATAGCCATCCCTCCCAAAACCAGTGTGGATAATAATGCCCATGCTAACGTTCTCACCACTAAATTTTTCATACCAACCTCTTCTAAAAATTATAATATACTTTGAACGGCAAGCTCATCGCTCTCCCCTTTATACTCTTTTCATTTCCCGGGCCACGTTTCGGGCATCTTTGATGAATTTTTCGATGTCCTCATCAGAGTGAGCGATCGATAGGCAACCTCCGCCATGCATCACATGAACCCCTTTTGCGAGCATTCGGACTCGAAACTCAACCTCCCTTTTCTCTAAATCGGTGAGGCGATGAATAGATTGCGGAGAATTCAGTGTCACCCCTTTTTCAAAGGGGAAATGCGTTTGGAAAAGCGAGCCTATCCCTGTGACCGCGGCGTTCAACCCCTCCCGGTCGAGCGCCTCCTGGAGCCTTTTCCGAACTTTTTCTCCTTTCGATTCCAGAAGAGGATAGATCGTTTTGCGATGAGCTCTTAAATAGCGGAGTATGGCCAATCCCGCAACGGCTGTCAGCGGATGGGCGGAAAAGGTCCCCCCGCCGATTAAAACTCTCTCCCATTTATTTCCTTTTTTTTCTGGAGAGGACGCCTCCATGATCTCCCTTCTTCCCACCAAGGCCCCGACGGGTAATCCTCCGCCGGTGATCTTCCCCAAGGTCGTCAGGTCTGGCACAACGTTGAACCGTTCCTGAGCACCCCCCAAGGCCACTCGAAAACAAGAAATCACTTCATCGAAGATGAGAAGAGCCTCCAGCGTTCGGGTTTCGGAGCGAAGCATTTGAAGATATTCTTTCGCAGCCGGCGTAAACCCGCCTTCACCGATGACTGGTTCGACGATGATTCCTGCTAAATCCTCTTTGTTTTGATGAATGACCTCGATCGAACCGGAAAGGTCATTAAAAGGGATCACTTTCGTGTATTCCTGAAGTTCGGGCAATAAACCAAGGCTTTCCTCTCTTTCGTAGGGCATTTTAATACCTAAGGAGAGGTCAGAATTGGCTCCGTGCCATCCCCCGGCAGCTTTCAGGATGGTTTTTTTGCCCGTATAACCACGGGCCAGCCTGATCGCATACATCGTTGCTTCCGTCCCAGAGCAGCAGAATCGGACCATCTCTGCACTGGGAACTAACTCTCGAATCAACTCTGCCCACTCGACTTGCGTCCGATACAGGGCTCCCCAGTGAATTCCCTCCTTCAGTTGTTTTTCGATGGCCCGGACTACAACCCGTGGACGGTGGCCCAGAATGTGAGTGTAGTTCCCCATCCAGAAGTCGATGTATTCATTTCCGTCTACATCCCAGATTTTGGAACCCTTTGTTTTTTCGACAAAGAAAGGATAAGGGGGAAAAAAGTGAATGTTATGAGAGATCCCCCCAGGCATCACCTCCCTGGCCCTTTCGAAGAGGTTTTCCGAGCGGGGTGTTTTGAGTCGGTAGGCTTCGGAGAAATGTTTCATCGAGTGACCTTGCCTATTTCATAGCATATTTTTTATTGGATGAAAATGGGATTGCGACGCCACACCGGCAATGCAGGACCATCATTTCGGGCGCCCCCGGCCTTGAGCCGCGGGAGACCCGGATCCAGATAAAAACTACCCTACCCTCGCCGGGGTGACAGGAGTTTATCCCGATGAAAATCAGAGCGGGAATGACGAAGGAATTCTTACGAAAGACCGAGCGATCAATGATTCTCGGTTTTGATTTCAGCCGATAGGGATCAGGAAAATCGGAATCGCCGGAACCGCCGAACTTTTGCGTTGTTGTCTTGGTGCCGTTGCAGTTTCATCAAGCCGACCCTCTAAAGATCACACCGGAGCCATAGTCCTCTAACTATTCTTCAGGGTTCTTTCCAACTCCTTCATAAGATCCTGGAGACTCTCGTCTACATTCTTTTCTTTCTTCATCCGTTTGATCGCTTCGGAGTCATTGATCATCTTGTTTAATCTAACAGCAAACTCATCGAGGGTGAAGGGTTTTTTTAAAAACTCTCGGGCCCCGACAGAAATCGTTGTCCCTTCGGAATATTCTTCGTTAAACGCCGTCATGATCATAATGGGAAGTTCGGGGTATTTTCTTGAAATCTCTCGCGTGAGAGTCATTCCATCCATGTTGGGCAATTTTATATCTGTGATGACGGCATCAATTCTATTTTCCTTGATTTTATCCAGGGCATCCATTCCATCCACTGCTGTCAAACAGGAGTGTCCCAGCTTGGATAAATAGGAAACGACAAGGTATCTCATTAATTCTTCGTCATCCACCACAAGAATGGTATATTTATCAGATTCCATTTTCAAACTCCCTGGTCTTGGCTATCAGTCTATCAATCCAGAGTTGAGAAGTCAATGATCCCAACTCTATGCCTTTGTTTTTGAACCGTAATCACACCATTTTCGAATAGGACAAATGCCGCAGAGTGGTTTTCTTGCGACGCAGGTTCTCCTACCGTGCCAGATGAGGAGGTTCGAGACATGGGTCCACTCTCCCCGAGGGATGATCTCCATCAAATCGAGCTCAATCTTGACGGGATCGTCGTTCTTCGTCAGGCCAATTCTTCGGCTCACCCTATGAACGTGAGTGTCCACGACGACGCCGGGCACTCCGAAGGCATTTCCCAAAATGACATTGGCGGTCTTCCTCCCTACTCCGGGGAGGGCCACCAATTCCTCCAGAGTTTTTGGAACATGTCCTCCGAATCGTTCGACTAGCTCCTGGCAGCATCGCCGGATTGACTTGGCTTTATTTCGATAGAATCCGGTTGGCCGGATCTCCTCCTCCAATTTCGCCAGGTTTGACTCACCATAATCTTTTGCCGAAGGATACTTCTTAAAGAGATCCGCCGTGACTTGGTTCACCCTTATATCCGTGCACTGGGCAGAGAGAATGGTGGCGATGAGAAGCTCGAGAGGATTGGAATATTTCAGTGCGATTTCAGAATCGGGTATGGCCTTGGACAACATTTCAATGATCTTCTTTACTCTCTTTCTTAAATCCTCTTGCTTCTTCATAACTCCCTCCTGTTGAACAATGAACTTTAAACTTTAGGCGTTAAACTCTAAACTCTTCCTTTTTTATCATATTTGCACAATCTCCAATCTATGTCCATACCTCTCCCCGCCCCTGCCCTTTGCATCAGGATGAGACAAGTTCAGCGTTGGGAGGACAAAAAATGTCAGCTCCTTTCTGAAGAATCGAGAGGGTTAAGAAAAATTATAATTAATTACAGTGGGTTAAAGGAAATCATCTATTTTGGTATAGAAAATGCTATCAACAACTGTAAAGTCTAATAGAAAAGGTGGAAAGCTATGATAAGAAATGGTGAAGATACCGTGCTGACGACTCGGGAGGCCTGCCACTACCTTCGAATCTCAAGGCCCACTTACCTCAAGTACCTATACTTAGGTAGAATTAAGGGAACGAAGGCCGGAAAAGGTTGGAAGGTCCTTAAATCAGAGCTGGATCGATTTCTAAAAGGAGAGAATGAACATCCACAGGCAGCCTGAATCTGCTGAAGGGAAGAAGAAATAAGGAGTGAAGCTGGGTGAATAGTTTAGAAGATCAATTGGATATTTCTGAAGAGAAGGAGATTGAGGAGAAGGTTAAGTCAACCAAGGCGTTGATTCAAACTTTTCTTCAGACTTTGAAGGCCTTTCGACTGTATGAGGCCGATCATCCCATCCTATCCAAATTCTTGGAGAGGCTGAGGAGAGATTTTGATCAGTACTTTAATGCTTTCGATTCTTTCTCCCTCCAGGTTGGAGAACACCGGCTCCATTACCGGGGAAATGTCGTCTATGAGAATCAGGACGTGAAGGAAAGTCTAGCCTTTCTTTTCTTTAAAGATGGGATCCGGGAACTCCAATTTTCAAAGGGGTTGGAATTCGAAGAGATGATCGATTTTCTAAATATCGTAAGAAAAAGTGATTTCCTTAATCGCATGGAGGATGATCTTGTCACCCTACTCTGGGAAAAAGATTTCTCTCACATCACCTTTACAACCGTGGATGAATTTTTGGAAGGAGGTGCCACCTTTGTTCCTGCCACAGAGGAGGATCTGATAAAGGCATCAGAGTATAAAGGGCCCTGGGAGGAAGGAGTTCAAGAGAAGTCGGATGAAGGGGGGGCAGAAAGTTCTCAGGTTCCCGTCACAGAGGGGTTGCAGCAGGTGATCAACCCCGCTCCGGGGCAATCCTTGGTCCAGGCCTGTCAGCTCACGCATGAGGAAAGCGAGGCGATCCATCGCGATGCACGACAAGAGGAACAAGCGGACTATATCTATGTCTTGATCGACAATCTGATTGAGATCTTACTTCATCTCGGTGAGGACGTGGATGCTTACGAAAATATGATTTCCTACTTCGATCGGGTTATTCAATACCTCCTCGAACAGAAAGAAGTGGGAAAAGCGGTAGCCCTCTTGAAGAGCCTGAACGAGACGATGGAATCTATTATGATGAAAGACAAGCAGATTTTTGCCATTCAACGCATCCTCGAAAAAACCTCGACGCCCCATTACATTGAGCTATTGGGAAAGGCCATGAAGGAAAAGGGAGAGGCCAGAGCCGACTCCGTCCTTCACTATTTTCGGTTCCTCACGAAGCAGGCTGTCGAACCTCTCTGCCTCTTGTTGGGTGAGTTGGAGTTCGGGAGGTGGAGAAAGGTCATCTGTGACCAGTTGGTGGAGCTTTCTCAAGGTGAAATTCAACCACTGAGCAAATTCTTATTGGATCCCAGTCCTGTGCTGGTCTGCCAGATTCTCTACATCCTTAGGAAGATCGGGGATCCCTCTACACCAAAACACTTAGGAGGTTTGGTGACCCACGACGATTTGAAAGTGAGAGAGGAGACCCTTCAGGTTCTGGACAAATTTGGCGAAAAGGGAAAGGATGTCATTAAGAAATTCTTGACGGACTCCGTATCCGGAATCAGAGCAAAGGCTGCACTCCTCTTGGCGAGGCATGCGAAGGGGGAAGCGGTCAAGCTCCTTTCAGAGATCATCCTCTCTGAGGATTTTTACAAACGGGATTACAGCGAAAAGGTCTCTTTCTTCAGGGCCTTGGGGGAGACAAAGTCGGAAGAGGTGATACCCATCTTGGAGAGGATTGCCAAGAAAAGAACCTGGTTCCAAAGCGAAAAATGGAGTGAGATGAGGCAGTGTGCCATTAATGCGTTGAAAATGTTGGGCACTTAGAAAGCGAGGGGCTTTCAGGAGGAGGGAGACCGAATCCCGTTGGAAAAGGCCGAACATAAAGGAGATAAAATGGATATTTCACCCTCCGCGACCCAACCCAAGACGGTAAGCCCAAAGCCGCCCGACGGCATGGACGCCGAACTCTCGAAATTGGGGAACAACCTTGTGACCAAATTCCATGTACTAATGAGGATCTCCCAGATTTATGATTCTAAGAATGTAGCTCTGAATCAGTTTGTCCAAGAATTTCTCGACACCATAAACGCATTGATCAAGAGGGAAGGAGTGCTCTCCCTCAAAATACGCAAAGATGACTTCTTTCTCAACGACCAACGACTCCGGTATTCAGTGGAGGGATTCACCAGTTTCAAATATCTTCTGACTCAATGGAAAAAACGACTGATCGGCGAAGTGATTTTCAGGACCTCAATGGAAGAAGGGTCGCTGAGATATTTCATCTATACTTTGATCAACTTAGAGGAGGGTCGTGAAGAGAATGCGGATCTTCTCAGAAGACAGTTGGAAAGCCGCAATATCACCTCAATCGAGGCGAATCCTCTGGAGGTAGTCGAGGGCGAAGAGGAGGCCTTCACTGTACAGAAGGAAGACGAGCGGGAAGTGGCCAAGAAAATATTTTTTGAGACCATTGGAACGATCAAAGAAGTGATAACCAATATCAAAGGAAAACAGCATGCCGATGTCAGGAAACTGAAGAGGTTAGCCCAGAAAGCGATCCATCTTGTCATCGAAGACGAATCCATTCTTCTGGGAATGACCATGATCAAAAATTATGATGAATATACCTTCAACCATTCCGTCAATGTCTCAATCTATTCTTTGGCGATCGGAAAACGACTGGGATTTTCGAAAAAGACTCTAACCGAGTTAGGGATTACCGCCCTGCTTCACGATATCGGAAAGTCAAAAATTCCGAGAGAGGTGTTGAATAAACCTGCTGCCCTCAATGATGAGGAATGGGAGATGATGAAGAGGCATCCCTTGATGGGCGTGGAGGTTGTTCTCAATTTAAAGCAGCTTGGGGAAATCAATCCCAGAATGGTAGTCGGTATCTTTGACCACCACTTGATGCCCGATCTTTCAGGCTACCCGAAACTCTTCCGGAAGAAAGAGGTGAGCCTCTTCGGAAGGATCATTCAGATCTCGGATGCCTATGATGCAATGACGACCCCCCGGATTTATAAGAAAATTCCGTATACGCCGGGACAAGCTCTCGCCCTCATGCTGCGAGAGAAAGCAGCTCATTTTGACCCCCTTCTGCTCAAGATCTTCATTGGCCTTGTGGGGGTTTATCCGATTGGCTCCTTGGTTCTCCTCAATACGCACGAAATAGGGATTGTCTATAAAACCAACCTAGAATCCATGTGGCTGGACCGCCCCATCGTCCTCCTGGTCGATCGAGATGAAGAAGGGCATCCGAAGAAAGAGTTGGTTGATTTAACCGAGACGGATGGGGAAGGAGGTTACAAACGAACCATTGTCAAGACATTAGACCCATATAAATACCACATCGACATCGCCAAATATTTTTTATAGAGGCATTTCAGGTTTTAGATTTCAAATCTGCAAATTCTGCCCAAAGCAGGCAAGATAGGCAGATACGTTATGTTCTAGGACGTGCCGCACAGTGCGAAGACCTTTTTTTGACCGTCAAAAGGTGGGATGGCTGGTTCCGAACAACACTACACATCGACGCTTACGAAATAAATGTCTTTGACATCTGAGCTGTCGCCGATAACCTTCCATCCCCAATTCAAGACAGATTCCTTTGTGATTCTTCTTGGATCTTTTCTTCTTTCGGGGAGTATCCCAATAAAGTGCTCACGCCCTTTTTCATCACGGTAATAGAATTCATAAGCTGTCATCCTTTAAGACTCCGCGCGGTTTCTAAACTTTTCGCTGAATCCCGTAAGTCGGATGGTTAACCATTACCTATAGCCTCAACCCGATCGGCTCAAATTTGTAGAACATTTCAAATA
>Ga0187784_10001317_pt1 | contig 19543 bp, 15 predicted proteins | sample 1015_SJ02_MP15_2_FD_132964 | JGI IMG/M metagenome (GOLD analysis project Ga0187784, IMG submission 132964) | Tropical peat soil microbial communities from peatlands in Department of Meta, Colombia - 1015_SJ02_MP15_20_MG | ecosystem: Environmental > Terrestrial > Soil > Wetlands > Peat | place...
ACGGGTACGTCAATGTGGATTCCAGGGAGCTGCCCGGCATCGACGTGGTGGCCGACGCGCGCAACCTGCCGTTCCAACCCGAGGAGCTGGCGGAGATCTACTCGGCGCACGTCTTGGAGCACTTTCCGCTCGACGAGCTGCGACGAGTGATCCTCCCGCACTGGGTGTCACTCCTCGAGGACGGAGGGAAGCTCGTCACGGTGGTCCCCGACGTCGAGGCGATGGTGGCCGAGCGCGCGGCCGGGCGGATGCCGTTCGAGGACTTCATCGAGGTCGTGTACGGCGGGCAGGAGTACGCGGGAGACGCCCACTTCAGCGGGTTCTCCACGGCGTCGCTCATTGCCCTGCTCGAAGAGGCCGGCCTGGAGGACGTCAAGGTGGTCGAAGAGGGCCGTCGCAACGGCAAGTGTCTCGAGATGGAGATAGAGGCGGTTCGCCGGGTCCCGTCACCGGATTGAGACGGTGGAGGTGAGTCCCATCCTGGAGTCCACCCGGGGGCAACCGGCGCGGCCCGTTCGCGTGGCCCTCTACGGCGGGATCATCCTGCGGCATGACGCGGTGTCCACCAGCTTGCTGCGGAAGCTCGACGTGCTGCGGCGCGCGCGAGAAGCCGGGGCGCCGCTCGACGTGACCGTGTTCACGCAGGCGAGCGATTTCGACGATCCCGAGATCCACGTGGTCCCACACCTCGGAGCCTTGATGCGGCAGCGGGCTTTCAACGAGGCCGACGTCCACATCTTCGAGTACGGGATGTGGTACGAGCTGTTCAACGCCCTCTTCCTCATCGACCGCCCGTCCCTCGTCGTCGATCACAACACCACACCACCCGAGCTCGTGGACGACCCCGTCGTGGAAGCGGCCTGCGAGAAGGCGATCCGCGAGCGCCACAACCTGCACCAGGCCTCCATGATCGTGACCGTCAGCGAGTTCACCCGGAACCAGCTGGTCGAGATGGGGCTGGAACCCGAGAAGATCTCGGTGCTGCACCTGCCTCCGAACAATGCGCAAGCGGAGCAGCCGAGGCGCGAGTTTGCGGGACGATCACTCGGCGGCATCATCGAACTGCTCTACGTGGGTCGACTCGTCAAGGCGAAGGGTGTCCTCGACCTCCTTGCCGCCATGGACAAGCTCTGGGCTGACGACGTGGACCTCCATCTCACGTTCGCCGGGAGCACGCGGTTCTCGCAGCCCGACGTGCTCGAGGCTGTCGACCGGGCGGTTGCGCGTCGCGGGCCCGAAGGGCAGCTCACCTTTGTGCGCGACGCCGACGACGACGAGATCGCCCGGCTCTATGCCTCCTCGGACGTATTCGTCATGCCCTCGCACCACGAGGGCTACTGCGTGCCCGTCGTCGAGGCTCTCCAATCGGGTTGTTTCGTCATCGGTTCCGATGCCGGGAACATCCCCAACGTGATGGGCGGCCTGGGGATGGTCTATCCAGTGAGAGACGCCGACACTCTGGCCGAGCGCATCTCGCGGTTTGCGGCCCGGGTGCGCGCTGCCCGGACCGACGGATCTCCGCTGGTGCTGCCCACCAGCGCCGGTGACGTCGGGTTGGGGGCATGGCACGATGCTGTCGACCGACATCTGCGCACATACTCGGTGGAGAACTTCGATGCACGGTTCCTCGGGCTCGTGGAGGAGCTCGTCGCGATGGAGATGGAAGCACGTGCCGGATGGCTGACCCGGACACTCCGATCACCCCGAAGCGTGCTCCAACACTCGTGATGAGGTCCATCTCCGTCGTCATCAACACGTTCAACCGCTGCTCGAGCCTCGAGCGCACCCTTCGATCCCTCGAATGGCTCGACTACCCGAACTTCGAAGTGATCGTCGTCAACGGCCCGTCCAGCGACGGCACCGACGAGCTGTTGGATCGATACGGCGGGCGTATCAAACGGGGTTACTGCCCGAACCGGAACCTGTCGGAGTCCCGCAACATCGGCATCCAGATGGCGTGTGGTGAGATCGTGGCCTTCATCGACGACGACGCGTACCCTGATCCTGCATGGTTGGGCCAGCTCGCACGGGCCTTCGACTGGGAGGAGGTGGCGGCAGCCGGCGGGCCGGTGATCGGCCACACCGGCTTCTGGTACCAGGTGTGGCACTCGAGGGCGGACAGGTTCGGCAACTTCTGGACCGACTTCCAGCCGTGCGTGAACCCGACACAGCTGCTCGCCGCGCCGGGATCGTTGCAGTTCACCTACACCATCGGGACGAACAGTGCGTTCCGCCGCCGCGTGTTGGTCGAGCTCGGAGGATTCGACGAGGAATTCGAGTACTACCTCGACGAGACGGATCTCTGTTGCCGCGTCACTGACGCCGGCTACGTGGTCGAAGCGCTCGACGATGCGTTCGTCTACCACAAGTTTCTTCCGAGTGACATCCGTGAACGCAGTGACGTGATCCGTGACTGGTACCAGGTCCTCAAGAGCAGGTTCTACTTCGGGATGAAACACGGTCTCAACGCATCGTCGTTCGCCGAGGTGTGCGCGCAAAACGCGGCATTCGTCGACACGACGCGGGCCAACGTCGAGCTGAACTACGAGGCGGGCGTGCACGACCAGGCGACCAGGGACAAATTCGAGCAGGACGTCGTGAATGCGTCCAACCTCGCCCTGGAGCTGTACGTGGCCGGGGGGACGAGGGAGCGGCCACGGAGCTGGTTCGGCGAGGGCGAGCAGCCGTTCTTGCCCTACGCGACCCGGCGCCCGCCCGGCGGCAAGTTGCACATCTGCTTCCTGTCGGCCGAGTACCCCCCGGACAAGGTCAACGGGATCGGCCGTGTTGTCCATGCCCTGGCGACGAGCCTGGCGCAACGCGGCCACTGCGTACGCGTGCTCACCAAGGGCGAGGATCACGTCCGCGTCGACCTCGAGGACGATGTGTGGGTGCACCGCGTGCCCGTGCAGCCGCACGATCCTCCCCAGGGGGTGGCCGTGCCTTCCCACATCTGGGACTACTCGGCCAGTGTGCTCGACGAGCTGCACCGGATCGAGACATTCGGCCCCATCGACGTCGTTCAGGGACCCAACTGGGACTCCGAAGGGGTGGCCGTCGTGCTGGAGGGCGAGTACCGCTACGTCGTGGGCCTGTACACCCCGCTGCGGACAGTGCTCGGCGTTGATCCCGCCATGCGGCAACAGGCGAAGACCGCCGCCCCTCTCTTCGAGGCCTTGCTCGGGACGGAGACGTTGGTGTACCGCGAAGCGACGGGCTACCTGGCGTGCGGCCCGGCGATCGTCGAAGAGATCGAGTCACAGTACGGCGTGTCGCTCCCGCGAGAACGGCTGGGCTTCGTGGCTCATGGGTTGGAGGATGCCTCGCCGGGACCGCGAGCGGTCGAACCGAGCAGTCATCCTCGTATCCTCTTTGTGGGGCGGCTCGAGGCCCGCAAGGGTATCGACGTCGTCCTCGACAGCGCGGTGCGGCTGGCGGCATCGGGGTACGACTTCGAGCTGCGGGTCGTGGGCGACACCTCCATCGTCGGGCCGACCGGTGCCACCTACCGCGAGGAATTCGAGCGGGGACATCCGGACCTGGCCGAGCAGGTGCTCTTCCTGGGCCGCGTGGACGACGAGGTCCTTCGGAAGGAGTACGCGAACTGCGATGTCTTCGTGGCGCCCTCTCGCTTCGAGTCGTTCGGCCTGATCCTGCTCGAGGCGATGATGTTCTCCAAGCCCGTGGTGGCCACCGACATCGGGGGCATGCGCGAGATCCTGCACGACGGGGAGTCGGGAATCTTGATTCCTCCCGACGATGCCGATGCGCTCACGTCGGCGCTGCAACGGCTTCTCGACTTGCCGCGACTGCGGCGGGAGGTCGGCGACCGTGGCCGGCAGCGCTACCAGGAGTTCTTCACGCCCGAGAAGATGGCCGAAGGGGCGGAAGCCTTCTACCGCGCCCTACGCGAGCAGCCCCCGGGACCCCGGCCGTCCGCCGCGGTCCCGGGCTCCGTGATCCCGGCTCCCGTCGTCTGACTCCTCGAGGTCCTCATTCCCGTTTGCGGGCCGCGATGTGGACGCCGCTCGCCACCGGCTTGAGCTCCTCGTGCGAGATCAACTCGTCGAACTCCTTGAACTCCGTCCGGATGCGGTCGAGCCGATCGACAGGCACCTTCTGGGGAAGGCCCGCCGCGTCGATGAGCCACGAGATGGTCTCGGACAGAGGCCCGAACCAGTCGGCTGCCACGATCTCACAGTCGGCGAAGAGCTCCTCGACCCCCCACAGGGTCATGTTGAAGAAGTGGTAGGGGACAGCGTGCAGCGGCTGGAGGAAGGCCACCTCCGTCAGCACCAAGCCGCCAGGCTTGGTGACCCTGATCAGCTCCTGCGCCGCCGAGAAGGGGTTTGCCACGTGCTCGAACACGGCTTGGCTGTGCACGATGTCGAACGTCTCGCCCCGGAACGGCAAGCGGTGGATGTCTCCGTAGACATCGGCGAGCTCGAACTTCACGTACTCGAAGTTCAGTTGGTTGGCGAGGACCCGGCGACGGTCGCCCCCGCCGATCTCGAGCGCGAGCGCGTCAGGTGCCGCCTCCGAGAGGAACGATTCGATGAACTCGCTGTAGGGGTTCCCGTAGTTGATCGGGGCCGGAGGGGCGAACCCGTCGAGTGCCGGAGAGCCGTACAGCACGAGCTCCTCGAAGAGCGCCGCGGTCCCGAGCGAGGCGGCGGACGACTCGCCGCGGGTGGCCACCACCAGCTCGTGCTCGATGGGTGCCACGTCGGTGGCGGCGACCACCGGTATGACGAAGGACCCCTCCGCCGCGTAGAGGTCGACGGACTCGGCGAGCGTGTTGTCCACGAACACGTCGACGATGCCCCCGTCCCCTTGGGTGCGCAACCGGACCAGCGCGTCGGTGAACGCGCCATGGAAGGTGCAAGTGTCGCCGGTCCGACCCTCCGAGTAGAGGTAGAAGGGAGGAGCCGGCCTCCACCTCGAGGTCCTTTCCACCTCTGGAGAGTCCGCCCGGACACGTCGTTCATGGACGGAGTCCGAGACGCGGGTCGTTCCGTCCCACGGCACCAGGGCACTGGTGGCATGGAAGTCGAACTTGAACTGGCGGATCTCTGCCACCGTCTGCCGGCACGAGGCACAATCGAGCCGGCCCTCCTTGACGACGCCGACACTGCTGCGCACGAAGGCGACCACCGTGAGCTCGCCGTGACAGGCCGGGCAGCACATGACCCCGGTCCAGTCGCGCCGCGCCGGTCCCTCCGTCTCGGTCACCACCGGCGACGCGTCGGGTCCGACCTCTGCGATGCCTGCGGCGGAGCTCTGGGTCATTGGCGGAGCTTAACCACGCAGGTCCGGAGGTCGGGGCACGCGTGTTGGGCGCAGGTAGCCCCGGTGCGGCGGGTCACTCGCGATAGATTCGAGCCCGGCACCCGGTAGCGCCGGGCATCGTCGACGGGAAGGCCACCTGCAAGTGGGCGTGCACACGGAGAGAGCGGAACCCGTCGAGGCGGTCGGTGCTGGCCCGGTGGAGACCGGGGTGGGTGCCGGACCCGATGGTGCCGCCGCCCGGGCGCGTCGGACCTGGCGCGTGTGGGCGCGTGACCTTTCCCGGCCCGCGGGTTACTTCGTCCTCTCGCGCGTCGCCGTGTTGTTCGCCGCCCTCGTGAGCAAGTGGATCTTCCCGCGTCTCGACATCCCCTTCGTGCTCGGCGACAGCTGGGACGGTGGCTGGTACGTGCGGATCGCCGAGCACGGGTATCCGGCGCACTTGATGAACGAGTACCACAGCGGGAGCCGCTGGGCTTTCTTCCCCGCCTTTCCGGCTGCCATCAGGCTCGTGGCGTCGACGACCCGATTGTCCTTCCCCGACGCGGCGATCGCCGCCTCGGCGGTATTCGGACTGGTCTCGGCGGTGGCCGTCTGGCTCATGGTCTCCGAGGTGTTCGGACGGGGAGTGGCTGACCGGACGACCATGCTGTACGTCTTCTTCCCAAGCGCGTACGTGCTCAGCATGGCCTACACCGAGGGTTTGTTCGTCGCCGCAGCGTGTCTCTGCCTGTACTGCTTGTCGCGCCGGTGGTGGATCGCCGCCGGCGTGTTGGCGAGTGTGGCCAGCCTGTCGCGCAACATCGGCGTCGTGCTCGTCGCCTGTGTCGCCGTGGCGGTGGTGCCCGAGCTCGTGCGGCGCCGAGCTGGCTGGCGCGCTGTCGTTGGCGTGGTGGTGGCGCCCGTCGGCTTCGTGTTCTGGTTGCTCTACTCGTGGCGCACGGTCGGCACGCCGATAGCCTTCATCACGGCCCAGAAGTATTGGGGGGAATCGCACTTCGTGTGGCTCTCGACGCCCTTCGAGTCCTTCGGCCACATGTTCACCGGCATGGCGGCTTTCAAGTCCGCGCCCGACGTCCTGGCCAGCGTGGCCCTGATCTTCATGATCGCCGGCCTGATCCTGCTCTACGTGGCCGGACGACGAGGGGTGCCCGTCCCGTCGTTCTGGTGGGTCTACGCCGTAGGGGCCGTGCTGGGTGCGATGAGCACGTACTGGCCGTCGAGCATCTTGCGCTACACGCTCGTCCTGATCCCGCTGTTGGCCGCCGTCGCCTGGAGGCTCCGTTCTTCGTGGACCGGTGCCGTCGTCGGCGCCATGGCGGTGATGCAGGGCGCGCTGGCGATCATGATCTTCGTTGCCACGGTCTACCCGCAGGCGACCTTGCTCTCCCCGTAGAGGTCGGCGCTACGGGGAGCTGGCGGGCGCCCACGGTTCGGGTGACATCGCCAGCGTGAGCGGAGCGAGGACTTCGGCAGCGCCCGAGCACCACAAGCGCGCGTGGACCGCGAAGCGGAGAGTGTCGAAGGTCACACGGCACGTCAGACGTGCGGACCCGGTGGCGCCGCCGGCATGCAATTCGGCCGTGCCGAAGAGCTCGTCATCGGCGACGATCTCGAGCCGACACACCGGTTCCGGACCGCCGGTCCAGTCCGTCCAGGAAACCGGGAGCGTGAACTCGTAGGTCCCCGGTGCGACCGCCATGTAGGGCCCGATGAGGGCATGACCACTGGCACCCCGTCTCATCAGGACGCCGGGGTGGCCGTCCGACGTGACGGTGCTCTCCCCGTCGAGGATCCTCACCCTGGCCACCCGCTCGGGCCACGACCGCTCGAAGATGCGCACGATGGCGTCGCGCAGCGCCTCGGCATCGGGGGCTCCGGTCTTGCGTGCCTCCATCCACCAGATGAACGAGTCATCGAGGCGCGTTGTCGCAAGCGCCATGCGCCGGGCCAGGCTCCCCGGACCGATGGGGGAGGCGGTCGGGGCCAGCTCGAGGAGCTGACCCGATTCACGGCACAGCCATACGCCCTTGAGTCGTTCGACCGAGAACCCGGCCAGCGCGAACAGGTACGTCGCTTCGTCGGGGGTGAGCTCGACTGTGTGCTCGCCCATGCTCCACTGGTACGCCTGCGTCAGCAGCCGGTTCGGGCTGTCGGCGACCAGGAGGCCACCGGGCCTGAGGACCCGGTTCGACTCGCAGAAGAAGGCGACCATCTGCTCCGGCCACAGGTGTTCGAGGTTCTGGCCCGAGAAGACGAGGTCCACGGACTCGGTGTCGATCGCGGCCACTCCGGCGGGGCTGGCCAGATCCGCATCCACCCACTCGACGCTCGCGGGCAAGCCCTCGGGGCGGGGCATGTAGGCCTCGACGCCGATGTGGCGCTCGACGGGTCCGAATTCCTGTTCGAACCATTCGAAGTACCAGAGCCCGTTGACGCCGGCGCCGAGAACCACTTGCGCACCCTTGGGCACGTCGGCCAGTGCGATCGACCGGGCCTCGTGGAGGGCGGCATGGAGCTCGACCGCGTCCGGTTCCGGCTCGTGGGAGGAGGTATGGCTGGTCGGGGCAGCGGCCGGCGGAGCGGGACACTCCACGTGAGGCTCGCCCGAGCGGTCGAAGAGGCGGCGCACGAGGCGCTTGCCGGCAGCCACGAGCCCGTTCCCATCTCGAGCCTGGGCGGGTCCACCCCGTGGCGCATTCACCGGACGGTCCGGGCGCTCCGGCGTCGCTCAGGCATCGAGCATGCTCATGGCGAGGCCGTCGAGCAGGTCGGTCTCGGAGACCAGGCAGTCCTGGGCTCCGAGCAGGTCCATCACGATCCGAAGGATCAGCGCTCCCCCAACGATGACGTCCTCCCGGCCACGCGGGATGCCCGGCATCGCGGCGCGCTCGGATGCCGTCGCCGCGCCCAGCAGGGTGCACCAATGGTTCACCGCGTCGCGTGTGAGGACCGAGTGATGCGTGTGGACAGGGTCGTACTCCTCGAGTCCCAGCTCCAGGGCGGCCAGGGTGGTGACCGAACCGGCGAGCCCGATGAGCCGGCTGTCCGGGCGGGGGCCGTCGGCGCCCCACAGGGAAGCCAGAGAGCCGGACACCACCGATGTGACGTAGGACGCTGCCTGCTGCAGCTCGGGCCCGCGGGGCGGGTCCCCGCGCAAGAAGCGCTCCGACACGCGCACGCAGCCGATGTCGAGCGAGGTCGCAGTGACGGCGCCGTTCCTCTGCACGGCCAACTCCGTCGACCCACCACCGATGTCCAGCACGATGTCGTCGCCAGCATGCGCCTCGAGCCCTCGCGTTGCCCCGGCTGTGGCGAGCTCCCCCTCGGATTGCCCGTCCAGGATCTCCGCCGGCGCTCCGATGGTGCTCGATGCCGCATCGAGGAACGAGGCACTGTTCTGCGCATCGCGGGCCGCCGAGGTTGCCACGAGACGCGTCCGGCCCACACACGCGCGGTCGATCTCATGCCGGAACTCCTGCAGGGCGTCGATCGTGCGATCGATCGCTGCCTGAGCCAGCACCCCGGTGGCATCGACCCCCTCGCCCAACCGGGTGATGCGCATCAACCGCGTGCGGGTCGAGCCGTCCGGGTCGGTGATCAGGAGCCGGGTCGAGTTGGTGCCACAGTCGACCGCGGCAACCCGGTAGCGACCCGTCACGCGCTCGGATACCCAACGACGCAGACGTTCGGTGCGACCGCAGCGGGCCACCGGGTGTTCCGGTTCCTGTGGCCCTGGAGGCGGGGGATCCGCACATCGCCAATCTATCCGGCGCGTGCCCTGACTCCCCACCATGGCCGCGCTGGCACGACCCCGCGCGGACCTGTCACGATGCGCCCGTGGGGATCTCCGAACGCCTGCTCATGGGGCCCGGGCCGTCCAACCCGTACCCGGAGGTCACCATGGCGCTCTCGGGTCCGGTGGTCGGGCACCTCGATCCTCAATTCCTGCGCCTGCTCGACGAGACCAACGACCGCCTGCGTGAGGTCTTCGCGACGTCGAACGCATTGACCCTCCCGGTGAGCGGCACCGGCTCGGCGGGGATGGAAGCCTCCTTCGTGAATTTCGTCCGGCCCGGGGACCCGGTCGTGGTCGGGGTCAACGGCGTCTTCGGGGAACGCATGTGCGAGGTCGCGTCTCGGCACGGCGCGCAGGTGACCCGCGTCGACGCTCCCTGGGGCGAGCCCCTGGATCCCCTCGAGCTGCTGGCGGCGCACCCGGACCCCTCCATCATCGCCGTCGTGCACGCGGAGACCTCGACCGGTGTTCGCAACGACGTCGAGCCGCTCGGCCGCGGCAAGGGCGGCGCCCTCCTCCTCGTCGACACGGTCACCTCGCTGGGGGGCATCCCCGTCGACGTCGACGGGTGGGGGGTCGACATCGCCTACAGCGGCACGCAGAAGTGCCTCGGCGTGCCGCCTGGGCTGGCGCCCCTCACCGTGTCGCCGCGTGCCCTGGAGCGCCTGGTGGCGCGACCTTCGAGCTGGTACCTGGACCTCAACCTCCTGGCGCGCTACGTGAACGACGCATCCGGAGCCGGGCGGGTGTACCACCACACGGCTCCGGTGGCCATGGTGGCGGCTCTGCACGCGGGCTTGGGCACGCTCCTCGACGAGGGTCTCGAGCCCGCCTGGCAGCGTCACGCCGACTGCGGCCGGCTGCTCGCCGGCGGACTCACCCGCCTGGGACTCGAGCTGCTGGTCCAGGACGCCGACCACCGGCTGCCCCAGCTCACGACGGTGAAGGTCCCCGAGGGCGCCGACGAGGCGGCTTGCCGTCGAAGACTCCTCGACGCCTACGGCATCGAGATCGGCGCTGGTGCCGGGCAACTGGCCGGCCGGATATGGCGCATCGGGTGCATGGGGCACGTCGCCCGGCACCGTAACGTCTTCGCCCTCCTCGGGGCGCTGCGCGAGGTGTTGAGCGAGGTGCCGGGGGGGTGAGCGCGGCGCGTGCGGCGCGCTACGCGCCGCTGGAGCTTCATGGGCGCCGCGTGCTGCTGCGTTCGCTCACCGAAGAGGACTATCCGGCCTGGCACGAGGTGCGCACCCGGTGTGCCGCCTGGTTGTTGCGGTGGGAGCCGAGGCCAAAGGGTGCGCCGGTGCCGTCGGAGGACCGGTCCAGCTTCGCTGCCCGCTGCGGCATCCGCGAGCGCGAGCGTCAGCTCGGCACGGGCTACGGGTTCGGGATCTTCGTGGGGGGCCGCTTCGCCGGCGAGGTGACCCTTTCGTCCATCCAGCGAGGGCCGTTCCAGAGCGGGTTCATCGGCTACTGGGTGGACGAGGCGCTCGCGGGGCAGGGGCTCGTCCCCGAGGCGGTCGTGGTCGCCCTGCGGTTCGCCTTCGAGGCGATCTCGCTGCACCGGGTGGAGATCTCGATCATCCCGAGGAACGGGGCCAGCCGGCGCGTCATGGAGAAGCTGAACGTCCGCGAGGAGGGCGTGTCGTTACGGTTCCTCGAGATCGACGGCGTCTGGGAGGACCACGTGCGCTATGCCATGACGGCGGAGGAGTGGATGGAGCGCCGGGCGGACCTGGTGGCGCAGTGGATCGGCGAGTGAGCCTCAGGGCTCGGTCGAGCCGACCACCGACGGGGAGTGGCGGAAGAACTGCTCCACGTCGTGCTCGTAGGTGTAGGACATCGGCCTGCGCCCGGTCTGCCGCCTGAGCCGTAGCTCCCTGATGAAGCGGTGCACCGCGCCGGCGCTCGTCGAGGTGTACGTGAAGCCGGTCGACGCGAAGCGACGGGTGTCCACGCCCCGTCCGTAGCGGAGCAGGTCGAAGACCTCGTCGGGGACCTCAAAAAGCCTCGCCAGCGGACGGATCCCGAAGAGGCCGTAGGGCGAGAGAGGCACCAGTCGTGTCCCGCAGATGGCGGCCACCTCGCTCCAGGGGAGCCGGCCGTCAGCGGCCACGTTGTAGAGGCCGGAGATGCCGCCGCGGGTCACGTGGAGCAGGGCGCGGACGACGTCGTCCTCCTCAACGAACTGGAGCAACGGGTCGAAGCCGAACACCGCCGGGCAAACCGGTCGCGCCAGCAACCGGCTGATCGGGGTGGTCAGGTGCGGGCCCAGGACGTTGGCGAAGCGCAGGACGGTCACGCGGGTGGCCGGGTTGTCCTCGGAGAAGTCGCCGACCAATCCTTCCGCCTCGACCAGCGCCCGCTCGACGCTGTTGCGCACCTGGCTCGTCCGCGGCGTGTCCTCCACGAAGGTGTTGGGGTCGCTGGCGGCGGACCCGTAGACCAAAGTGGAGGACTTGACCACGATGTGGCGGACCGACGCCCCGGGGGCACCGGCCGCGGCCAGAAGGTTCATCGTCCCGATGACGTTGATCTCGTGCATGGCGCGGTCGGGCACGGTGGCCGAGTTGGTGATCATGAAGGTGTGGAGGATGGTGTCGACCTGGGTCGCCTTCACGATGCGCGTCAGGATCGAGTAGTTCTGGTCGGAGCGCACGAACTCGGCCCGCTCGAAGGGCACCGAGGGGTCGCGGGTACCGAGCCCCAAGATGACGTCCATGCCGGGCTCGCTCTCGAGCGCCTGTACCATTCGCCCGCCCCAGAAGGTGTCAGCACCGGTGACCAGGACGCGACGGCCCATCTGACCCTCAGCCGAACCACACGCTGCGCCGGTCACGCAGCATGTCGTAGATGGCCTCCTGCAACTCCGAGCGGACGCGCTCGGACTCCTCCATGACCCGGCTCTTCGAGTAGCGCTCCTGGTCGGGAGACACCTCGAAGTGGATCGGGTCGAGCACGCGCAGCTTGAACTTGGCCGGGAAGGGCACCACGATGCCGAGTGGGCCGAAAGCCAGCAGGTTGGCGGTGATCGGGAAGTAGGGCAGGCCGAGCGCCCGGGAGACCGCAGGCAACCGCATGAGCACGGGCATGGCCTCCTCCGAGCCCACTACGGCGATCGGGATCACGGGCACGCCCGCCCGCATGGCGATCTCCACGAAACCTCCCCGCCCGAAGCGCCGCAGCTGGTAACGGTCGGTGAAGGACTTCGAGGGGCCCTTGGTCCCCTCGGGGAACACGAGCGCCAGATGGTGCTGCTCCCTCAAGAGCCGGTAGGCGTTGGCGGGCCGGGCCGAGACCCCGCCGGCGCGGGCCCACAGCGTCCCCACCACGGGCACGGTACGGAAGAAGTAGTCGGCCATGCCGTAGACAGGACGGCCGAGCTCCTTCTCGATGCCGTGCATGATGACCGGCGCATCCGAAGGGATGGCCCCGGCGTGGTTGGCCACCAGGAGCGCACCACCTTCCGTCGGGATCTTCTCGAGCCCCTCCCACTCGGCGCGGAACCACTTCGAATAGACGGGTTCGTACAGGGCGCGGGCCAGCGCCCTCGTGCGCTCGGAGCGGCCCCACTCGTCGACGTCGGACAGGCGAGGATCCTCAGCCTGCTCGGCGTCACGTGGCATGCGAATGGGGACGATGGCCGTCGTCCGGTCGTGCTGGCCGACCACTTGGCGCCCGCTGGCCACCGAGCCATCGTACCGACCTCGTCACCCGGCGGAGTCCAGGCCGGGTGGCTTGGCGCAGCGGGGGCGGCAGCGTCAGGGGCGGGCTGCTCCGACGAGACCCTCGGTGAAGATGGGCGAGTAGGAGACCGTGGCACCGGTGAAAGGCGCCTGGATCACCGTGTCGGTGCCGTAGGGACCCGAACCGACGTACATGACGACGTGGTCCACCTGGTTGTCGCCGTCGAGGTCGTAATAGAACAGCAGGTCTCCGGGCTGCAGGGCGTCGAGGGAGACGTGCGACAGCGACGGCCACTGGGCCTCGGTGGTCCGCGGGATCGACACCCCGGCCTGCGCCCACGCCCACTGCACCAGGCCCGAGCAGTCGAAGCCGACACCCGGCGTCTCGCCACCCCACACGTAGGACACGCCCAGCTGGGAGACGGCGGCCTGCACCGCGGCTTCCCCGGCGCTGCTGCCCGACGAGGACCCCCCGACCGGCCCCGGTGAGCCGGCGGCCTGGTCAGCGGCCGTGGTCGCCGCCGCTCCGCTCCGGCTGCCGCCGACCGCCCCGGCCACGGTCGCCGCCGCGGCCGCCGCCGCCGCGGCCTGCTGGCGCTGTGCCGACGTGGAGGCGGCTGCGGCTGCGGCCGCCTCCTGTTGCGCCTCCTCGACGGCGGCCTGCGCCACCTCCTGCGCCAGCTGGCCCTGGGCCTGATCGAGCGTCCCCTGGGTCGCCGCCGCCTCTTGTGCGTTCGCCTGCGCCTGGGACTTGGCCTGTGCCGCCGCCTGTTGCGCCTGCGCCTCTGCGGCCTGCTTCTGGCCCTCCTGCGTCTGCAGCTGCGACTCGGTACGTTGCAAGGCTTGCTCGGCGTTGGTGAGGTTGCCGACGATCTCGTCGGTGTACTCCGTGCGCGCCTGGCTCAGCGTGGCCGTGGTGTCGAAGTACGACGCCAGCCCCGTCTCGGGCGTGCCGTAGACGTACGCCGCGACGGCATCGTTGGCCACGAGCCGCTTGTCCACCTCCACCGTCGAACGGGTGTGGAGGAGATCGGTCTCGATGGCCTGCAGCGCGCTCTGGGCGTTCTGCAGGTTCTGCACGGCGGTGTCGTACTGGTTGTCGAGGACCGCAGTCTGCTGCTCCTCTTGAGCCAGCGTGCTCTCTATCTGCGACACCTGCGACTGAGTGGCGTCGATCTGGGGCTGGTTGGGCGCAGGACCGGGCAGCGTCGTCGAAGTCGTGGCTCCCGCGCGCGGCGCGGGTCCCACGGAGCAGAGTGCGACGACCAGTGTGATGACGAGCACGAGCACGAGCACGAGCGGCGCGGCCGCGCGGCCGCGCGGAACCCGGACGCGGACAGTGGCCCGACCGTTCACTGCACCCACGGCTAAGAGCGTACCGGGTGCATGGTCGGCCGCTCTTCCGCGGAGCGTCGTCCGCCCGCGAGCACCGGGAGTTCGCGCACAGTTCACCTAGGTCACAATCGGCAGCTGGGGTGGGCGGCTTTATCGGCCCGATTGACCGGACCCGCGGCCGTTCGTAGGGTGCCCAGGCGTGCAGGGCGTGGTCTCCGTCAGCCAGGGTCGGCTCAAAGGCGTATGGCGCGGCGACCACTGGTCGTTCTCTGGCATTCCCTACGCACGGCCGCCACTCGGCGAGCTGCGCTGGAGGGCGCCGCAGCCGGCCCCGAAGTGGGCGGAGATCCGCGACGCGTCGGCTTTCGGGCCCATCGCGCCGCAGAGCGCAGGGACGGCCGGCGTCATCAGCCCGGCGGACCCGGCAGCGTCCGAGGAGCAGAGCGAGGACTGCCTCTCGTTGAACGTGTGGACCCGTGTGCTTCCCGACGAGCCGGCTGTGGCGGGGGGCCGCCCCGTGATGGTCTACATTCACGGCGGCGGGTTCACGTCGGGGAGTGGTTCGGTCTTCCTCTATCGCGGCGGCGACCTCGTCCGCAACGGCAACGTCGTCGTCGTGACGATCAACTACCGGCTCGGCGCGCTCGGCTTCCTCGCTCATCGCGCCCTGGCCGGTCCGGACGGGTCCGCCGGGAACTGGGGACTCCACGACCAGGTGGCTGCGCTGCGCTGGGTACGGGACAACATCGCGGTCTTCGGCGGCGACCCGGCCAACGTCACCGTCTTCGGCGAGTCCGCCGGTGCCTTCAGCATCGCTGCGTTGCTGGGGGCGCCCGCCTCGACGGGCCTGTTCCGGAGAGCGGTGCTGCAGAGCGGCGCGCCCCACGTGCACACGCTCGAGGAGGCGGAGCGCGCAACGGAGCGACTCGCCACCGTGCTGGAGCTTCCCTCGTGCGAGCGGGGCTCGTTCGAGCGCGTGCCCGCCTCGGAGCTGGTGGCAGCCACCGAGGAGCTCGGTCGGCGGCGGCCGGACCCCGGTGCGTTGCCGCTTCCGTTCCTGCCCGTCGTCGACGGCAACTTCCTGCCCCGCCATCCCCTCGACGCGGTGGCGGGCGGCAGCGGCGCGGGTGTCGATCTCCTCGTCGGCACCAACCGGGACGAGCTCACCCTCTACGGGCTCGGGAACCCCGAGCTCCTGGCACTCGACGAGGACGGCGTGACACGCTGGGTGCAGCACGCCCTGCCCGGCGTTCCGCCTCGGGGGGTGGTCGAGGCGTACCGCTTGGCCCGGCAGGCACGCTCCGAACCTGTGGGGCCGTCCGACGTCTGGGTGGCCGCCGGCTCGGACATCGTGTTCCGCTGGCCCAGCCTGCAGCTGGCGGCTGCCCACGGCGCGACCGGTGCGCGTGCGTACGTGTACCTCTTCGAGTGGGAGTCACCCGCGTTCGGGGGCATCCTCGGCTCGTGTCATGCCCTCGAGCTTCCGTTCGTATTCGGAGCGGTGGAGCGCCCCGTGGTGCAGATGTTCGCCGGGAGCGGGCCCGAGGTCGAGCGCCTCTCCGCGGAGATGCAGCGGGCGTGGCTGTCCTTCGCCGCTGCCGGGGACCCGGCACACGAGGGCATCGGGCCCTGGCGTCCCTGGGACCCCGTCACACGCACCACCATGATCTTCGGCGGTCACACCCGTTCGGTGGATGCGCCCCGCAACGAAGAGCTCGGGGTGCTCGAGGAGCACCGCCCGCTCGTCATCCGCCACCCGCAGTGAGCGCCCGGCGCTGCAGCCGGAGCGGGAGGTGGCGGATGCCGGCGTGGCGGTTGCTGCGCGTCCACTCCACCGGGCCGGCCAGCGCGAAGCCGTCCACCGAGGCGAGCAGCTCCTCGAGGGCGACGCGGATCTCGAGACGGGCCAGGTGCGCGCCCAGGCAGAAGTGGACGCCGTGGCCGAACGACAGGTGGGTGTTAGGGTCACGCCGGAGATCGAACTCGTCGGGCCGGTCAAAGTGCCGCGGGTCCCGGTTGGCCGAACCCTCCCAGACGACGACCTTCTCACCGGCCTCGATGACGTGTCCTCCCAGCTTGCAGGCCCGGGTGGCCGTCCGTCGCTTTGACGGCGAGGGGGTCGTCCAGCGCAGGATCTCCTCGACCGCGGAGGCCATCGGAACCCCGCCCGCCCGCAGGAGGGCGAGCTCTGCGGGCCACTCGAGGAACGCCACCATGGCGCCTGCGACGGCGTTGCGCGTCGTCTCGGCCCCGGCCGAGAAGAGCAGAGAGAAGAAGGCCGACAGCTCGTCGTCGCTCAGCCGTGGCGCATCGGCGTCGGGCAACTCGGCATGGATCACCGTCGAGAGCATGTCGTCGCCCGGGTGGGCCCGCTTGTCCGCGATGAGGGCGGCGCCGTAGCGGCCCATGCGGTCCACCGCATGCTGGCGCTGCGGGCCCATCGACAGCATGTCTGACTCGTCGGGGATGTCGAAGATGTGCTCGACCGCCTCGAACAGCTGGTGGCGGTCGGCCTCGGGGATCCCCATCAGCATGCAGATCGCCTGCATCGGAAGCTCCGCCGCCACGTCGAGGAGGAAGTCGCACTCGTCGCCGACGGTGGCCAGGATCTGGCGCATGCGCCGGCGCAACTCGCCTTCGAGGCCGCGCACCGCGGCCGGGGTGAGGCCCTTCGAGACCAGCCGCCGGATGCGAGCGTGGCGCGGGTCGTCCATCATGTTCAGCACGACGCCGGCCACCGGAAGGTCCTGGATGATGGTCCCCCCGTAGGGCCGGCCGCCCCCCGTCTCCGACGAGAACGTCACGGGGTCGTTGAGCACCTGGAGCACCTCGTCGTAGGTGGCGACCGACCAGAACCCCTCTCCGTCGGGCGTGTGCACGGTCGGCCGGTGCCACCACACCGGAGCCACCGCGCGATGTAAGCGGAAGATCTCGTGTGGGAAGCCGCCAGCGAAGGTGTCCAGGTCGGTCAGGTCGACCTCGCGCAGGTCGTCAGGCACCCGGCCATCCTCGTAGGGGTGCGGCTCTTGGTCAAGAATAGGGGCCAAGGGGGTGTAGCCCAATCGGCAGAGGCAGGGCGCTTAAACCGCCGGCAGTGAGGGTTCGAATCCCTCCACCCCCACTACTGACCCACCTGACGCGTCTTACTCGAACTTCGATCGCTGCAAGTCAAAGACGTTCCGCGTCTGCGCGGATCGGAGTTGACGTCGTGGCTCGGCGGCTTCGCTGTCAGTCGGGCAGTCGCGGAGTTTGTTGACGGCGGTATTCGGTGGGCGAGATGCCGTAGTGGCTGTGCAAGCAACGGCTGGCGTAGTTCGGGTCCGGCCAGCCGACTGTCGTGGCGCTCACGGAACCTCGCGGTATTCGCTCACTGAAATCGCGGTCTGGAGCTGAGCCCGCGCTCCTCCTGGCCGGGTCCAGCGGCCGGGGTCATGGCCCCTCCAACTTGTCGGTGCTGGCAAGCACCCGACGAGCTGGAGGAAGGCACCGAGATAACGCCCAGCAATCCTCGTAGTGGCGTCGGCTGGCCCAGAATGAATCAGCTCCCCGAATCGGAGTTCCTGACCAATCGCCAGATGCCTCGAAGATCGTCTATGGCTGTATTAACGACGCGTACTCTCGAATCCTCATCCTCGACCCATCGGACCGGCACCTCAGTGATCCTAAGCCCGCGTCGCCAGGCCAATACGAGCAGCTCGGTGTCGAAGAACCAACTTTCATCTTTCGTTACAGGAACGATCGTTTGGACGACGTGCCGATTCATCGCCTTAAAGCCGCATTGAGCGTCTCGCACCGGATACCGCAGCATCGTACGGGCTATCCGGTTGTAGGCACGGGAGATGATCTCGCGGCGAACGCTTCTGGTTACCTGCGATTTCGGGAGGAGTCGCGACCCAATCGAGATGTCCGCCGAGCCGGCGGCAATGGGATCGAGCAAAGGGGCCAATGCGTCGAGGTCCGTCGAAAGGTCGATGTCCATGTAGGCCACGATGTCAGTCGTGCTTGATGCCCACGCCGCCTTGAGCGCTCTTCCGCGGCCGGGTTGTTCTAGGTGGAGGGTTCGAACCCTGCTCTCCCTTTGAGCGATGCGGCTAGCGATTTCCCACGTTGAGTCCGTGCTGCCGTTGTCAACTATCGCTACAGACCATTCGTACGGGCAACTCGATGATAACCGAGAGATGAGGGTGCTGACCTGTGTCTCGAGACACCTCTCCTCGTTGAGCACCGGAAGTGCGATCTCGAGCGTGGCGGGACACATCACAGCCCCTGGTTCGACTGAACATTTCTTGTGCAAGCATCCGTGCAAGATCGGGTACTTGCAGACCCTCGCCGAACTCCCGATGTCATCAACTCGAGTGGGCTGACGGCCGGCCGGGCTCGTCCTTGCCCCGGGGGCGCGGTCACCGCACGGAGTATAGGACGTCGCCGGGAATGTCCCCGTACGCGCTCGTCGGGATCTCCATGCCGTGCGTACGTGCCCACTGATCGACTGCCTTGGGTCGCGAGTTGCTTTCCCCGATGAGGCCCGAGAGGGCTTGTGGATTCTTCTTCAACTCGGCGATGAGGTTGTGGAGAAAGGAGGCGGAGATATGCAAGGATGCGCCCCCGAATCCGAAGGACGGGAATGCGCTGCCCACCAAGATGTAGTGGGTTCTTCCCTGGGCCACCACGGTCTTGAACGCGCTCAGGCTCGGCCATGGATCCATGCCGGTGTAGCCACCCATGGCCATCACCGGTTGGCCGGTCGAGATGATGGAAGGCGCCGTCGTCGGGGATCCGGAGACGGCAAGCGGGTATTGGGCGCCTGCCCTGTGCACTTCGAGGTAGCGGACCAATCCAGCGGGGCGTGGGAACGCGGCTTTTTTCGACTCACGCATCGCCGCCACCGAAACTGTCATGCCCGGTATGGGGCTGAGGCCGCCGGCGAGGGCGGGACCGGCCAATGCGAGAGGCCCAGAGGTTCCCTCTTGGATGCTGGTCACCGAGTAGGCGAGCACCGCCCCCGAGCGAGCCCCAACCCGCCCAGGGAGCCCCCTCCTGAGCCGAGGAGATCTCCCTAACCGCATTACCTCCACGACGTCGGTCGCTGTCGCGGCATGCGGCCGACCGTTCCCCGTCGTGACCGACGGCCAGGTCGAGGTGGCGTTGCTGGGTCCGGTCGCCGTCACGGGCGCGGCCGGGATCTTCCGACGTCCCGCCGCCCTCGAGCTCGCCGTGTACCTGACCTTCCACCGGCGACGCGTCGGTCACGCGGAGTGGTCGTTGGCTCTCTGGCCCGACCGGGCGGTCGCACCCTCGACCGTGCACTCGACGGCCTCCGACTGCCGGCGGGCACTCGGTCGGGCTCGCGACGGAGTGCCCCACCTCCCACGCGGCTCCACCCTGCAACTCCGCGACACGGTCACGACCGACGTGGAGCGCTTCGCCTCGCTGGCGG
>Ga0187784_10001318_pt1 | contig 19542 bp, 11 predicted proteins | sample 1015_SJ02_MP15_2_FD_132964 | JGI IMG/M metagenome (GOLD analysis project Ga0187784, IMG submission 132964) | Tropical peat soil microbial communities from peatlands in Department of Meta, Colombia - 1015_SJ02_MP15_20_MG | ecosystem: Environmental > Terrestrial > Soil > Wetlands > Peat | place...
AGCGCAGGCGCTGTACGCCCGCGCATTCTATGCGGCGGGAAACACGCTCACTCCCATGGTGGCTAGCAGCATCGTCACGCTGGCCTCGCTGCCGGTTTATTCCGCGCTATATCATGCGCTTTCCACCGTGGGCCTGGCCATTGCGTCAGATGTAGGCATCGTGGCCAACACGTTGGTCCTGGCATGGCTACTGCACCAGCGGCGACTTATCCCAGCCGGAGAATTACCCTGGGGTGAATTGGGCAAAGCGGGGGCGACCGCGGCCCTCGCCGGAATTCTCGGTCAGCGCGTCGCCAGCTTGGTCGCTCCCGGCAGCCGCAGCGCTGATCTGGCCACGTTCGCACTGGGCGCAATTACCTGGGCCGCGACTGTGACGCTGGGGTTGTGGCTAACCCGTTCCCGGCTGCTTTGGGACTTGCGCCAGCGAAAAGGCACATCCTATCCGCGAGTGGCGGAGAAACAAGCGGAAGACACAAGCAAAGGAATTGAACCGTAGGGCCGTTGCGAGCGACCCTCGTAAGGATCTCGCAAGCGCTTCAGGCAGGATCTCGTCAGTACGGAGGAAGACGGGCGACTTTGCCCGTCCTCCATCGCAAAATGCCCAATCAGGCGCGGGCAGCGGCCGTTTCGCCGGCGGTTGTCGAAGTGCTGGGTTTCGCCTCTTCGCCGTTCGCCTTCTGGCCAGCCTTGCGAATATCAATGCCACCTTTGAAGAACGCGCCATCTTCAATCGAGATGCGCGCGGCCACCACATCGCCGGTAAGGGAACCGTCACTGCGGATGTCCACCCGGTCGCTGGCGGTCAGATTGCCGCGCACCTTGCCTAACACAACAATTTCTCTGGCGTTGATGTTGGCCGAAACCACGCCGTTGCGGCCGATGGTGACCCGGTTGCCCGCCAGGTTGATCGAACCTTCCACCCGGCCGTCGATGTAAAGCGACTCAGAACCGGTGACTTCACCTTTGATCACCAGAGATTTCCCGATGGTGGCTTGGTCCGCCGTGCTCGCGGCCACCGGACGGGAGGCTGCAACCTCTGCAGCAGGCGACAAGGGCGCGGCGCTCGGGGTGCGTTCCGGTTCGCTAGGACGAGTAGGAGTGGTTGAAGGCTGATTCGTGGGCTTCCACATGTTGCGTAGATCCTTTCCTCAATAGGGATTCAAGGTCAACCCGCATTTCGTTGACCTAGCGCATTTTACTCCTGTTATGAGCAGCAAGTCTTGTGGAAAATCAGCATCCTGGTGCCCTTTCCAAGCCTCCGGCCAGTAGCTTGCTTGGTACTGCCCGACAGTTGAAATAACAAGAGCTTTCAACCTAGACCGAGTGTCGAGCCGCATCAGTTATCCTGAAGTCAGATTCGACGTGCTCACAGATTCTGCCATTTTGAAGAAAATCGAACGTCAGCCCCGGCAGACTGCCGGGTTCAAGCAACTGGTGCGTGAGCTGGGTCTGCGCGGCGAGGCAAGGCGCGAATTGTCGGAGCGCTTGCAGCGACTGGTGGAAAGCGGACAACTGCGCGCCATCGATTCCGACCGCTATGCGATTCCAAAAGCTGCCAGCAGTCAGAATCTGGTCGTCGGACGGCTCAGCATGCACCGCGATGGCTACGGATTCGTGATTCCTGAAGCCAACGCGATGGATGCGCAGCTGAAAAGCAAGTTGACGGGCGACATCTTCATCCCGCCGGCGGCGGTTGGATCGGCTATGCACAGCGACCGGGTGGTGGTGGAAGTTGCCGTGATTCGGCCGGATGGGCGGGCGGAAGGGCGCATTGTGCAGCTGGTGGGCCGGGCGCACGCGACAGTCGTAGGCGTATTTCACTACGGTCAGCGGCAAAACTACGTTACTCCGATTGATCAGAAGATCGCGCAGGAGATCGTGATCCCCCGGGGGATGGAATTTCTAGAGGCGAGTCACCCACCTTCTGAATCCCCAAAGAAAAGCAAGCCGCCGGCCGGCCCCCACCGCGTGCTCGGCGAACAGGCTGCGCGCCGCGCCGCGCGGAACGATCTGGAAAATGTGGTGGTAGATGTCGAAATTACCGCCTGGCCCACTGCAACTCAGAATCCGCGCGGGAAGGTGGTCGAAATCCTCGGCTACGAAGATGACTTCGGCGTGGACGTGGAAATCATGATCCGCAAATTTCACCTGCCGCACCGCTTCCCGGCGGAGGTGCTGGTGGAAGCGGAAAATGCCGAGGCGATTATTCCAAGCAGCGAAGTCCGCCGCCGCCGCGACTTTCGCAAGTTGCCAATCGTGACTATCGACGGCGAAACCGCGCGGGATTTCGATGACGCGGTGACGGTGCGGCAACTGGAAAACAAGAATTTTGAATTGCAGGTGCATATTGCCGACGTGGCGCACTATGTTCGCGAGGGTTCCGCTCTGGATCAGGAAGCCCGGCTGCGCGGGACCAGCGTATATTTTCCTGACCGCGCGGTTCCCATGCTGCCGCTGGAACTCTCTACCGACATCTGCAGCCTGCGGCCGCATGTGGACCGGTTGGTGATGTCGTGCATCATGGAAATCGATCATCAGGGCGAAGTGCTTCGCTATGAATTGTGCGAGGGCATGATTCGCTCGGCGGAGCGCATGACCTACACCGACGTGAATGCCGTGCTCGAAGGCGATGCTACTGCTCGCAAATGCTATGCGCCGTTGGTCAGCGCCTTCGAAATGATGCGCGATCTGGCCATGATTCTGAACCGCAAGCGGGAGCGGCGTGGTTCGATTGACTTCGATCTGCCCGAGCCGGTCATCGAGTTCGATGAAGTTGGCCTGATGAGGAGTATCACCCGCTCGGAACGGAACATGGCGCATCGGCTGATTGAAGAGTTCATGCTCGCGGCCAACGAGTGCGTCGCAGGCCATCTGGAAAGCAGGCGGAGTGCGTCGCTGTACCGTGTCCACGAAAAACCCGACGCCAAACGGGTGTATGACTTTGAAGTGATCGCGGCGACATTCGGCTATTCGCTGGGCGTGGGGGCGCTGCCTATTCAACGAATCCAGTTCAAGACTGACCGCCGTGCCAGCTATGGCACCGGCAAACGGGCCCGCGAAGTGGAAATTCCTCAGGAAGTGCACATCACGCCGCGCATGTATCAGAAGCTGACAGAGAAGATCGCCGGAAAGCCTGAAGAGCGAATTCTCTCTTATCTCATGCTGCGCTCGCTGAAGCAGGCGCGCTATTCGGAAGAGAGCCTCGGCCACTTCGCGCTGGCGACGGCCACATATACGCATTTCACCTCGCCCATCCGGCGGTATCCGGACCTGATCGTGCATCGCATTCTGAAAGAGGTGCTGCGAACAGACGATGTAGGCGCGGGCGTCTCGCCCGTGCCGCCCCCGGCCCTGTCTAGACGCCGCGATCATGCTGAAAAGCGGGGAAAGGCCGAGCCGCTGGGTGGCCCGATTTCCCTGGAAGAACTGCGAGAAATTGCCGAGGAGTCCAGCCAGTGCGAACGCCGGGCCGACGACGCCGAGCGCGAGCTGATGGAATGGAAAAAAGTCAAGTTCATGCAGGACCGCCTGGGGGAGGACTTCGACGGCCTGATCATCAGTGTGACCAAGTTCGGGTTCTTTGTCGAACTGACGGATTTGTTCGTCGAAGGACTGGTGCCGCTGAATTCGTTATCCGGCGACCGTTACACCTACCACGAAAACACGCGCGAGATCATCGGCCAACGATCACGCAATACTTATCGGCTCGGTCAAAAGATTCGTGTGTTGGTGGACCGGATTGATCCGGTGGAAAAGAAGATTCAGTTTGCGGTCTTTGAGGAAAGTCCGCCTGAGCGTAGACGGCCTCGACGGCTCGTATAAGGCATCTGAGGCAAGATGGTCGGGACGGGCAGATCTGAACTTGAGGCATTTAGCAGGCGTGAATGAGCCACCGCGAGGCAGGCGAGTGGGAGCCTGCTGCCGAAATCCTGAGCCGCGCTCTTGGCGGCGAAGGATCTCCCCCGCATAGTTGGTCGGGACGGGCAGATTTGAACTGCCGACCCCTCGCACCCCAAGCGAGTGCTCTACCAGGCTGAGCCACGTCCCGACCGTTTAGGACCGCCGCACCCCCAGGCGCAGCGGCAGGGTTACTTGCTAATTTTACATCAGCAGCCGGTCGAATCGGGACAAGTACTCATGCCATCAACAGACCCCTCGCCTGGTCGGAGTTACAAAGGCAACCTGCCGCTCCGCTCACGCCCGCTAAACGCCTCAATGGCCGATCGGCCATGCTAGGCGTGGCACTTTCGTTTGGCATCCGAGTCGCGCCGGTTGCTACAAGTTGCAGCGAACGGGGTTAGCATTAAGAAGACAGTTGGGCGTGGCGGGCGGGAGAGGCTTATGCAGCGAATGTTCTGGAAGATATTGGTAATCGCACTGTTGGTGAGCCTGACGGCCTATGGACAGTCACTCGGCGATATCGCGCGTGAGAACCGGGAAAAGCAGAACGCGGAGAATGCATCTGGGACGCAGCCGACGCTGATCACCAACAAAGACCTTGGCCTGCCGGAGAATCCCGGAGACGATCTGGGGCCGGGCGAGACCCAGCCACAGGCGGGCGCCAGACCCACCAACAGCGCAGCTGACCGCCGCTATGTCGAACAGCGCCGGGCGGAACAACGCGCCGCCGAGCAATGGAAACGGCAGATCCTGGCGCAGGAAAGCAGGGTTGCGAGCCTGCAGGCGCGGATCGACCAGATCAATGCATGGATTCGTGCCGCGGGCGGAACCGTTCAGTACGAGCAACCATACAGCCGGGCTGAGGCGCGGCAACTGCGGCGTGTGGCGGATCTCCAGCAGCAACTCGATGCCCAACAGAGGAAGCTCGATGCTATGCAGGAAGCCGCGCGGCACGCGGGCATGCATACCCTGGTATACGACCCTTAAGCCTTCGAGCTTTTGCGAGAACTTCTCATAGAGCGTTTTCGGCCGCAAGGTCGAAATGTTGCGTCGTCTCCAAGAACTCCTTTAGCGAGCTCAGACTAACCGACGCCATTGCGACCTTGTGAGTGACGGGGAGCGCCACTGCAGCAGAGCTGCGCGCCTGGCTCCTGCATCTCTTGCATCCGCCTGCCATTCTTGTTGACCGGGTGAGCGCTAAGCCCTGTTCATCAACAGCCAATCCGTGGCCCGCTATTGTGGCAGTTTCCCAGAGGTGTACAAGCTCTCTACGCGCCCGTTCCGCATCCACGCAAGAACTTCGGCGCATTCATGCGGCGGCAACGGAACCCGTTTGCTCTCCAGGTCCTCTACCTTTGCGTTGATGTAGGCAGCGCATTTGGCGCGAAGCGCTGATTGTTCCTGTGTGTACGAAGTAGGACGACTGGTCGGGATATCTCCGGGGCCCGGGTTGTAGTAGAAATTGATACGCAGCGCGACATACTCACCGCTGAACTCAGCTGGCAATGGCGGGAACGGGCTCGAAGCGGTGATTCCGTCCCAGGCGCCGCGATCCAGCGCTGCGTACCCCGAGGTTTCGTCCAGTTTCATACGTGCGATCCCGCCACCTTTGAGAATGACGAACTTGGTTGAGACTTTGCCTTTTGTCATGATTGGCGCACGGGCGTCCTCTGGGACCAGCCTGTACCAGTTTTGTTCGATGCTCTTCAGCACAGTTTGCAGATAGGGCCAAAATCTACGCCCTGTGGTCGCTAAGTATGTCGATAGGTCCGTCCGCCCGATGCTTGGGCTCTTGTGTGTTGGAGCGTGATGCCGGAGGTTCTTGCTTCTGTTCAGTTGATGGGGAGTTGCTTTGCGCGAATAGAAAAGCACTGCAAGCCAGCCAGGCCCCAATCTCGAGGCGCAAAGGATACTTCATATAGACTGCTTCTGGAAATCTGAACCACGCTGTATTTTACGCCGAGTCGCTACGCCAGGAGCTTAAATGTCCGTATCTGACCGTCAATCCGCTTCCCGCGATCCACAAGGGAATGAACGCCTGCCGCAGCCTGCGGTTGGCGTTCTAATCGTGCTCTGTGCCGCCAAGTTCCTATTGCACCTGTTCACCAGCGTCCGCCACTATGGATATTTTCGCGACGAGCTCTACTACCTCGACCTGGCGCGCCATCTCGACTGGGGCTACGTGGATTGTGCCCCGCTCATCGCAATTTATGCCAAGGTCGCTCTGCTGATGGGAGGTTCGCTGGCAGCACTGCGGGTGATTCCCGCGCTGACCGGCACGGCTCTGGTGGCGCTGACGATATTCTTGGCCCGCGAACTTGGTGGCGATCGCTACGCGCAATTACTGGCAGGACTTGCCGTCCTGCTTTGTCCCGCATTCCTGGTCATGGACAGTCTCATGACCATGAACGCCTTCGAGCCGTTGTTCTGGATGGGCTGCCTGTTGGTGGTTGCGCGGATCTTGCGCACCGGGAACTCGCGTCTCTGGTTGTGGTTTGGCGTTCTGGCCGGCTTTGGCCTGGAAAATAAACACTCGACTCTCTCCTTCGGATTCGCCGTGGCCGTAGCCCTGCTCCTGACGCATCATCGCGGTGAGCTTACCAGGCCGTGGATCTGGATCGCCTTCGCCATTGCGCTGGCGCTTTTTCTGCCGAACATCATCTGGCAGATTCGCCATCATTTCCCCACCATCGAAGACTTGGGAAATGTGCGGCGCTCGGGGAAGAATGTCGTGCTTGGCCCCGTTGCATTCATAAAACAGCAGATTCTTGTCATGGGGCCCATTCTGCTCTTCGTGTGGTTGCCGGGTCTGGTCTGGCTTCTCCGAAAGCGGATGTGGCGCGTGTTGGGGTTAACGGTTGTGATTTTTTCCGTGCTGATGGAGATTTCGCACGCCAAGGACTACTACTTGTTTCCGATTTATCCCGTTCTGTTTGCCGGTGGCGCGCTTGCAATCGAGGAGTGGCTAACGAATAAGGCCGCCTGGACACGGGCGGCGCTCACAGCAGCCATTGTCATATTGAGTCTTCCACTCGTTCCCATGGCAACGTGGATGCTCTCGCCGGAGCATCTCCTTGCCTATCAAAGCGCGATCGGCATCAAGCCTGCCAAGCAGGAGGTACACCATGAATCGCTTCTGATCCAGCCCGTTGCCGATCAGTTCGGCTGGCCGGAGATGGCGCGTGAGGTGGCTGCGATCTACAACTCGCTTCCTCCGGCCGAGCGCGCCCAGACCGGCATCTTTGCCGGAAATTACGGCGAAGCTGGCGCGATCAATCAGTTCGGTCCCCAGTATGGACTGCCGCGCGCCTGGTCGCGACACCAGAACCATTGGTATTGGGGACCACCGCCGCAAGCCTACGCCAATCTGATCGTGATTCAGTGGAGCCGCGAGGACGTGCAGGACAATTGCACCTCGTTCCAGGCCTTCGAGCACTACCAGCGCTTCGGGATGGAAGAGGAGAATACTCCGATCTACCTATGCCGTGGCGCGCAATTCGACATCCAGAAGATCTGGTGGCACTACCACCACTGGAATTAGCGACGCGAGAGTTCACGTCCAGAGCGGGTACACAAAAAACTGCGGCCCGGGCCAGCCACCCGGGCCGCATCGCAGGTGAATGTCGTTGGCTTGCCGCTCGCGGCACCAGGCCACGAGTGATGCATTATCGAAACCGCGCTCTCGGGGGAGCACTCGTCTCTCAAATACATTTGCCGGGGGAGAGCCACAGGCTTGCACCTGCGAATCCACCGTGGTGACTGCTGTCAGTGGACAGCCAAGTCCGCCCCGAGGGGAGGACTTCTGAGGAGGCCGCAACGCCCAGGTATCCCGAACGCGCCATGACGCAATTTCGGAACCCCCAGCAGTTCACCCTCGAGGAACTGCCGGTCACCGCCGCCTGACATCAATCACGAGCAAGCATCCGACACACACGCATGCATTGGCGGTAATTTGCTTGAACGGTCCTGCCCCTGCAACAGAAAACTGGGTGCCGTTTGTGCAGAAGCTGTGGAGGACGCCAATCTCTTGTGGAAAGCTCAGGAAAAGTCAGGAGATGGCTGGCAGGAAGTCGCTGCTCTCCTAAGGCACGCTAAGATTGCGTAGTGCCCATGTCCTCGTCGGCAAATTGCCAGTAACCAAAGGGAGCATGATCTTTGGAATGCCCAAGGCGATAGGGTCCGCCAGCGCACTACGATAGACTAACTAGGTAATGGCAAAGGCCGCGCCCAAATCGAAGTCCGCAATGGACACGCTGATCGACTCCGTCGCTCGCATCAGGGCTGAAGCAAAGGAGCGCATGTCCGAGGAAGAATTTCGCCAGGCGGAAAAGAAATTCCACGAACTCGCTAACAAAGTCCGCGCTTCTCGCGGGCGGTGCCGCGAAACTGCATAATCAGCGTTTGCAGTTGTTCCTTCCCGATATCTGGCCTAAAGCCGGAACTGAAATCCTACCTTAATCCCTAACCCCATCCATAAAGGCGCGCAGCTTTCGCGAGCGCGAGGGATGACGCAGCTTGCGCAGCGCTTTAGCTTCGATCTGGCGGATGCGTTCGCGAGTCACTGCGAATGACTGGCCGACTTCTTCCAGCGTGTGCTCGCTGCCGTCCTCCAGTCCGAATCGCATCTTGATGACCTTCTCTTCACGCGGAGTCAAGGTGCGCAGAACCTGTCCAGTTTGATCTTTCAAATTGACGTTGATGACCGCTTCCGCGGGCGAGACCACGCCCCGGTCTTCGATAAAGTCGCCGAGATGCGAGTCTTCTTCTTCGCCGATTGGAGTTTCCAGCGAGATAGGTTCTTGCGCGATCTTCAACACCTTGCGGACTTTGGCCACGGGAATGTCCATGCGCTTGGCGATTTCTTCCGAGGTTGGCTCGCGCCCCAGTTCTTGCACCAGTTGCCGCGAAGTGCGGATCAGCTTGTTGATGGTTTCGATCATGTGCACCGGAATGCGGATGGTGCGCGCCTGGTCTGCAATGGCGCGGGTGATCGCTTGCCGAATCCACCACGTGGCATAGGTGGAGAACTTGTAGCCGCGGCGATATTCGAATTTATCCACCGCCTTCATCAAACCGATGTTGCCTTCCTGAATCAGATCCAGAAATTGCAGGCCGCGATTGGTGTACTTCTTGGCAATGGAGACTACGAGCCTGAGGTTGGCTTCGATGAGCTCACGCTTGGCCTGCTCGGCGTCCATATCGCCCTGGATGATCTCGCGCTGCGTGCGCTTGAGCTCCAGGAAGGAGACGCCGGCTTCGATTTCCAGTTTCTCCAGTTCCGCGCGGATGGCGCGCGATTGCCGCCGGTATTCCTTGCGCTGCTCCTCACTGCGGGTGGCTTCCGCCTTCTTCTCCAAACTGGCCGACTGGCGATCGAGCGAGCGCATCATGTCAACCGTCTTGTTGACGCGGTCGATCAGATGCTTGCGCTCGGTGTTGGTAAAACCGAGGTTGCGGACGTGCAGCGAGACATTCACGACCGAGCGGGCCAGCGCCAGCCGGTAGCGGCGAAATTCCTTGGGGCGCTTTTTCTGCGGGACGGCGGCAAACTTCTCCACCAGTTGATTGGACCGCTTGTAGGCTTTGGCCAGGGCGTCGATCTTACCGGTGAACTCCTTCAGGCGGTTTTGCAGGATTTCATCGGTGATTTCTTCCTCGTCGAAAGTGACCACTTCCTTGATGGAGCGGACGCCCTTCTTCAAATCTTCACCCATGGCCAGAAGTTCGTTGATCACGATCGGGGAGCGGGAGAGCGCTTTCAGCACGCGCAGTTGTCCGCGCTCGATGCGCTTGGCAATTTCCACTTCGCCTTCGCGGGTCAACAGCGGCACGGTACCCATTTCGCGCAGGTACATGCGCACGGGATCGTTGGTTTTTTCGAGGGCGCCCGGGGTCAGGTCCAGCTCGACGTCTTCGCCGAGTTCTTCCTCATCAAACTTCCGATCGAGCGCCGAGGAGGGAAGCTTCGGTCCCTCGAGCACATCGATGCCCTGCGTGCCAATGGTGGTCAGCAGATCGTCGAGGTCCTCGGGAGAATGCAGGTCGTGCGGGATCAGCTCATTGACCTGGTCATAGGTCAGGTATCCCTTTTCTTTCCCGGCATCGATCAACTTCTTAATGTCTTCGTATTTGTCGTCAAGAGCCAAAACAGATCATCCTCTAACGTCCCATGGAAGGACAGCAACACCTCATAAAAGCGGCGGGAACGAACCATGGCGGAACCAGCGCCGGCGCAAACTTATGCATTATAGCATCAAACCGCCAACCCATACAGAAGCATTCATCCCTTCGGTCAGATTCCGCGCGGGGTCCCTCCCCTTAAGTATTTAGACGTTAAAGTACCGCCCTAGGTTTCACCGTGTGAGGAACCTTCCAGCCTGCAAAAACGGCCCGGCACCTACCTTTCCAGACCGGTGGATGCTCCTTCCAGCAGCGCTGGATCCATCAGGGCCCGCTTCAAGCGTTCTTTTTCTCCCAACAAAGCTTGCGTGCGACCTGGTTCTGGACTGCGCTGCGCTTGCAGTTCACGTTGTACCTGATCAAGCCTGCGCCGAATTTGGCTGCGCCGCAGGCCTCGCACTGCGCCCTCGACACGTTCCGGCGTCAGTTCTTCCTCCTCTTTCATCAATACTGCTGCCAGAAGATTGCGGCTGCCTTCATCCGCGGGGATCGCCAGCGGGTCCGTGGACTCGGGCGCCGCCAGCAATGCCTCGATTAGCGATTCCGTCGCCAGCCCCACATGGAGCCGCTCGGATTCCAGCGCGAACTTAGCCTGGCGGGCCGGGTCGAACTCTTCTTCCGCGCCGTCCCGGGCAGAAAGATGCTGTTCCAGGATCTGCATCTCCCGTCCAGAAGTTAATGCACGGATGAGTATTCTTTCCGCGTCGGTGACCTGGACTTCCGCTGGCGACTTGACTGCCCCGGCAGAACGACTGACGGCCGCATGTTTCAGCTCCTGCCGCAGGACAGCGGAGTCGATCCCCAGCTTCTGGGCAATCTCCATGCCGAGAGCGTCGCGAACGATCCGGCTGGGCACGCGCTGAATGTGCGGCAAGAGATAGTTGACCGCTTTCACTTTCCCTTCCGGGCTGCGCACCGGGAACTGGCTGTGGGCGCGTTCGATCAGGTAATCGAAGTAGCGCTGCGAATCCTTGAGCGCCCGGCCGTATGCCTCTTTCCCCTTGCGGCGGATGAAGAGATCGGGGTCGAATCCAGCTTCTAAAGTGAGCACCTTGATCTCAAATTCTTCTTCCGCCAGCAAACCTAACGTGCGCTCGGTGGCGCGGGCGCCGGCCGTATCCGGATCGAAGTTGACCACAATCTTCTTGCTGAAGCGGCCCAGCAGCCTGGCTTGCAATTCGGTGAACGCCGTGCCCGAACTGGCAATCACATTGTGATAGCCCGCGGCGTAAACGGAAATGCAATCCATCTGGCCTTCCACCAGGATGGCGTAATCAAGCTTGCGAATCGCTTCTTTGGCCAGATCGAGATTGAATAGCACGCGCGACTTGGAGTAGATCGCAGTCTCCGGCGAGTTCAAGTATTTAGGCCCGGCCTTTTCGTCGGTGGAGAGCGTGCGCCCGGTAAAGGCGACGATGAGTCCTGCCTCGCTCGTGATGGGAAACATCACCCGATTGCGGAACTTCGAGTACATGGCGTGGAGGGCGACTTCTGGCTTGCGGTCGATCGTCGGCTGCTCGATTGCGACCGGAGTCCCCGTTGGAGGCTCCTGACTCCTGACTCCTGACCCCTGACTTCCTTCTTCTTGCTTCCACGAAAACAGCCCGCTCGCTCGCAGCACCTCTTCTTCAAATTCGCCGCGCAGGCGGTCGCGCAACAGAAAGCCGGAATCGGGCGCGAAACCGATACGAAAGACTTTGACGCTGGCATCGTCAAGGCCGCGTCCAGCAAGGTATTCGCGGGCACGGGCGCCTTCCGGCCGGCGCAAAGACTCCTGAAAAAACGCGCAGGCCCGTTCCTGAATTTCCAGAAGCACCGTGCGCAATCCTGCCTCCCGAGCCTCAGCCGGCGTGCTGAAACTCGCCTTGGGCACGGGAATCCCCAGCTTTTGCGCCACGACGCGCACCGCTTCGGGAAAAGTGATGTTCTCCATCTTTTGAACGAAGCTGAAAACGTCCCCCGATACGCCGCATCCGAAACAGTGAAAAAACTGGCGGCTGGCATGGACCGAAAACGACGGGGTTTTCTCGCTGTGAAATGGGCAAAGCCCGGAGTAGTTCTGTGCCCCGGCTTTTCTCAATTTCACGTAGTCACCGACAATGCGAACGATATCCGCCTGCTGCTTGATGGTGCACGCGAAATCGCCGGGGTTGGCCATGAGATAGGTAGTCGGGAGGAATTTTGCCGCAGCCAGAAGCTAAATGGAATATAGCAGCCGGGCCCCCGCGTGGAAAAACTGTGCAATTCCCAAGACTCTGGTGGACGGGAGAGGAAAAAGAGAGGGAGCCCGTTCTAATCGATCCCGAGAGTTTCTTTCTTCGATGGGCAACGTCGAAACAGTACTTCGGATCGTAACTGCACAGAGATCAAGACTGTCGTCGGGTTTTTCGGGACCTCTCACGGAGCGACCGCAGAACTTGAATCTCTAAGGCGGCCTGTTCCTAGGGAACCTCTCGTTCGGATTGAGGCCCACAAACCAGCGGAACAGCAGCTTGTAGTCGATCTGTTCCATCAGTCTGCTGCTCGCCCCCGGCAACCGCTCCGGCGCAATCGAGGGACGCCCGGTTCGCCGATCACGCTGGGCGCCACAAGCTGTATCAGGAAGAGAAGTTTCATCGTCGGCCTGCGCCCAACGCGGTGTCATTCTGTACGTGGCCGAGTATGAGCCCAACCATCGAAAACGCATTCTTAACAATAAAAACGGCGTTAACTGAACAGCTATAGGGCATCGTCCGGTGGCTGCCCAGCCAGTAGGCCAAAGTCAGACTGCCTGAGCCGGCGAGCGCCAGCCCAGCAGAAAGCCCTGTTGCTGAGGGCTTTCTGTGGGACTAATTGAATCGTCTTCCAGTGACTGTCGGTCTAGGTGCCAGTGCCGGTCAAAGCGACCTTCTGGGGAGCATTGAGATCGGCATCGTTGATATAAAGCGTCGATTTCACCTGGCCTTGCTTGGTCGGGGTGAAGGTGACGTTGATGGTGCACTGCCCTCCAGCGGCAAGCTGGGTGGGGCAGTTGTTGGTCTGGTTGAAGGGCGGGGCCACGGTGACGCTTTCCAGGAACAGCGAGACGTTCGAAGTGTTGGTCACGGTAACTTGCTTTGGGTTGCTGGTGTGGCCCACATTCGCGCCCAGGGACAGCGAGTGAGGTTCCTGATTTATGGCGGTTGCTAACCCCACTAATCTGCCCTGATGTGGACTAGCAGGATCGCTGTCCCAGATGACGAGGTTTCCCCTTCTAGATCCGCTGTCAGTTGGCGTGAAAGTGACGGTAATTTGACAACTGTCTCCTGCACCTAAACCGCTTCCGCAATTGTCGGTCTCGGAGAAGTCGCCAACCGTCTGAATCTCGTCGATCGTTACGGAGGAGGAACCGGTGTTGGTAAGCCGAACCTGCTGCTGAGCGTTCGATCCCAAAAAGGTTAGAGGATAGACCAATCCGGGGTAAAGAATAGGCAAATCAAGAAACGTGCCGGTGCCATACAGATTGACCGTTTGCGGACTGTCGGGCCCGCTGTCGTTGACGGTAAGCGTGCCGGAAAGCGGCCCAACGGTTTGTGGTGTAAATTCCACATTAACATGGCACCAGGTCCTGTGTTCCAGCGTGCTTCCGCAAGTTCCACCCACGTAGCTGAAATCGCCTTTGGTGGAAATGTTGCCGATCGACAAAGGCTCTTTCGCGAAGTTGCTGATGGTGACCGCAAGCGTTCTCGATTGGTTTACAACTACATTCCCATAGTGCGCTTCCGTAGCACCCACGACCGGACAGGCGCGCGGCTGCAAATACAGCGGCGGTAGAGGGTTCTGGTTGAAGTTAAACGAGTCGGTGGTGTCGTTAGCATTTTGGTCGCGATCAGTCAGATAGGGGAAGTTAAAGACTTCTTCGATAAACTTCAGGACCGAAGAGAACTCGTACGTCGTGTGCGAAACGTACCCAGGGATGGCATAGGGCGAAATAATGATCATGGGGACACGAAAGCCAAACCCCCACTCGTCGACCTTCGGCGGCGGGACGTGGTCGTAAAAGCCTCCGAAGTCGTCCCACGTTAGGAAAATCACCGTGGAATTCCACTGATCACTTGGCCCTTGCATGATGGCGTTGATTTGTGTCACGGTCCAGTCTTCGCCGTAGCAACTTGACCGAGGAGGATGCTCGTTTTCGAGAGAGTCGGCGATGATCCAGGAAACATTGGGCAAGTTCCCCCCCAGCGCATCTTCGACAAACTGGGTATAGTTAACGACGTTGGTGTTCCAGTAGTTCGAGTCGCGAATGTGTTTGACATAGTCAAACGCGGAATGCTGATAGCCTGCTTCTCCCTCAACGGGGGCATAAAACTTCCAGGTAACTGGGGGGACGGCGTTGTTCGCGCTGTCAGCGATGGTTAAAGGGTCGAAACATGGGTAGGCATCGGAAAATGCGCCTTGAGCATCGAGCATGTGAATCCAAGCCTGCGGAACTGCATCGCACCCCCAATTCGCCGGATAAATGCCCGTATCCATAGGAATGTCGATGGCGCCCTCACCGGTCGCGGCAATGGAATAGAAGTGCGAAGCGTAGCTGGGGGAAAGGTCAGACTGAAAGGTGTGGTCGGACAAGGCAAAAGTCTGGGCGTATGCCCAATAGTTGGGAATATCGGCCTGGGTCATCGCGGTGTAGGACTCAAAATCACCGTTGACATTGGAGATATTGTTCAAGTCAATGCGGTCCATTTTTCCACCGTCATAGCCATCAATCGCTCCCATGTAGTTGTGGTCCAAATCGTGGAACATGACGTCGGGAGCCCGCCAAAGCGGGATGACTTGTCCTGACGAAGTCAGGCCGGTGGTGGCGCCATCAGCTCCTGGAAACAGTCCGAAGTAGTTGTCGAAACTGCGGTTTTCCTTCATGATGAAAACAACGTGTTGGATCTGTCCAGGCGGCGGAAGCTGAGAGGGCACGAGCTTGACCTTTTGCGCATCGGCCCGCGGGGCTTGCCCGTATAAGCTGCCGCATAACAAAACGAACGCGGCATAAACCAGCCCCACAAGGAAAGAAGCTCGGACGCGTTCACGCTGGCGTGGACTGCTGATCTGCATGTTTTCACCTCAGGTTAAATTTGCCTTGAACGGAGGCGCGTTTTGGACTCTCCGCCCTTGCGGTAAGCAAGAATTATGAAGCCCACAATCAAAACTTTGCCGGGGGAACGACGACTGGCACTTAATTCTGATCTGTGGCCCGATTTTTGTCAATGCCAAAGCTTTCGTGCCGGGGGACTGCTGGCAGGCTGGGAGGGGAAACCTCCTGTACGGCGGGTCCGTCCATAGCTGGGGGAAATATCAAGCAATGGCCCCGCCCCCAGCGCCGACGTCTGCGATGGTCCACAAGCGCCCAGCTTTTCTGCACCTTAGGCCCGTGGGCCGGTTCTAGAGTCTTTTGTGCATGGGTATTTTGGGTCCCGTGGACCGGTATTTGTTGAGTACTTTTCACCCCTTGGAATCTTCGACCCGATGTTCTATACTTAAGACTGTTATTGTAATGTCGGCCTCGCTCTGATTCGAGGCGGGATGGCTTCGCGTTAAGGTACTCAATCCCCCAAAGTGGTTTCTAGCAGCACGCTCGGCCGAAACCGACGAGATACCAAACGCGGCTGGAAGCACAGTTTAAGCTATACGAGACGTATGGGTCGCGCACGAGACGGAGAGCGTTCATGAAACAGATTTGGTGGTCGGTCGCGGTTGGGTTGCTTTGCACCTGCGTTGCGATCGGGCAGGACGCGGGTGTAGGTCAAGCCAAGGAAGTGGCAGGGGTGAACAACCCGCCTCCGAAATCGTCCGTAATCACGGGTGACCAGAACACCCCCACCTTTTCGCAACGTTATCCACGTTATAAACTGCGGCCAGGTGACAGTTTCGATCTGACATTTGAGTTCACTCCCGAGTTCAATCAAAGCCTGACCGTACTGCCCGATGGCTTTGTGGCGCTGCGCGAGGCGGGCGAGATCTACGCCAGTGGATTGACAGTTCCCGAACTGACGGAGAAGATCCGGACGGCATACGGTTCCGTGCTTTCGAATCCACGCATATCCATTTTGCTGAAAGATTTCGAGAAGCCATATTTCATCGCTGATGGGCAGGTGGCGCGCCCCGGCAAGTATGATCTGCAAGGGGATACCACACTGGTGCAAGCGGTGGCGATTGCGGGTGGTTTCCAGAGCTCAGCCAGACATTCGCAAGTAGTGCTGTACCGCCGGGTCAATGATGAGTGGATTGAGGCAAAGCTGCTGAATGTGAAGAAAATGGAGGGCCACCGAAACTTGGCGGAGGACCTGCACTTGAAACCGGGAGACATGATCTTTGTGCCCAAGAACACGATCTCGAAGATTCAGCAGTTCATCCCCTCGTATGGGTTCAGCATGGTGCCCCCGATACCGTAGATAAGGCTGTAAAGGAGTTTGCGAACCATGGAAGGACAAGAACTAGTCGTTCGCCGCAACCGGGTGGCGCTTTCTTGGACGCTGCGCGATGTTGTGGCCATGGGCTTCCGCCGCCGCCGTGCAGCGCTGCTGTGTTTTTTCGGGGTGTTGGCGGGCGCCATTGCCTATGCGGTGTTCACGCCGGAGTATCGCGCGCAAACCAAGATCCTGGTCAGGCGGCAGCGCGTCGACCCGGTGGTGACGGCGGAGCAGAGTCCGCCGGTAACGATCCAATCCGACGTCGCAGAAGAAGAGATGAACTCGGAAGTGGAGCTGATCAGAAGTGACGATGTGCTGCGCAAAGTCGTGATCCAGTGCGGACTGGACGACTCGATCAAGCCGGGGTGGTTGCGGCGCCGCACGCCGCAGCAGCGAATCGAGTTGGCGCTGAATAATCTGCGGAACCACCTGGTGATCGAGGCCTTGCCCAAGACCAGCATTATTCGCGTCCAGTACACGGCGAAAAGCCCCACTTTGGTTGCACAGGTGCTGCAAAGCCTGAACGCAGTGTATCTGGAAGCCAGCCGCGAGATGCGACGGCCGGCTGGACAACTCGCGTTTTTTGACCAGCAAACGAAAAACGCCAGCCAGCAATTGCAGGCCGCCGAAGATAAGCTGAAGAGCTTTCCCAAGCAGGGCGGCGTTGCCAATCCGGCGTTGGCGCGGGATTACACTCTGCAGAAGCTCAACGAGTTCAATTACAACCTGGGCCAAACCAAACAGTCGATTGCGGAGACGGAAAATCGCATTGCCTCTTTGGAGCAGTTGGCCAAGAGCACGCCGGCGCGGCTGACTACGCAGATGCGCGAAGCCGAAGCTGGCCAAGTACTGCAACAGATGAAGTCCACGCTGCTGACTTTGGAGTTGAAGCGCAGCGATATGGCTTCCAAGTATCAGCCTGATTATCCTCCGCTGAAAGAACTAGAGCGGGAAATCGAGTCGACCAAATCTGCGATTGCCGGCGAAAGGCCGCTGGGTGACGTGACCACCGACCAGAACCCCGCTTACGTCTGGATCCAGGGGGAACTGGCCAAAGCCAAGGCCGATCTTCGCGGCTTCCAAGCCAAGGCGGCGGAAACGGATAGCATTATTCGCCAGACCATGGACAGCGCCCGCCAATTGGATGCTGACAGCATCGAGCAACAGGACCTGCTGCGTGCCGCAAAAACCGCAGAGGAGAACTATCTCTTGTACTCCCGGAAGCGTGAGGAGGCCCGCATCGGCGAAGCTTTGGACCAGAACAAGATCCTAAACCTGGTGGTGGCCGAACAGCCGGTGGTTCCGAGTTACCCGGCACAATCGCCCTGGATGCTGGGCTTGTTCGGCACCATGCTGGCGTGCGCAGTTACGGCTGGCATGGTTTTCACGCTGGAGTACATGGATCCATCGTTCCGGACACCGAGTGAGGTGCGGGCGGTGTTGAATGTGCCCTTGCTGGCCGCCGTTCCAGACCAAAGCAGTGGCGCGTTTTATCTGGCGACCGACAGTGGGTCGGGAACTGGAGACGCTCAAGGTGGTCCGTTCTCGAAGGGAGAAACCGAGCCCGAGGCAGGGCCGGCCTAAAGGGAACGTGCACGTTTTGGAATTCCCCCAGATTCCAAGCTGAACCGTGGTTGTCCACGCGAGCTTTTCCCTGCGTGGCAGGCACGAAACAACCGTTGGTTTTGTCTACGAGGAGTCATGGCAAATACAAGCATCAGAAGGTTCCGCGCACGTCTTGCCAAGTCCGCCATGCGCCGGCCGGTGATTTGGCTGCGCCACCGGGGTTTGCACAGCAGGGATATTTTCCTGGCTTCGTACCCACGCTCTGGGAATACGTGGTTACGCTTTGTGCTGGGCGAGGTGCTGACCGGAAAGTCGATCGACTTCGACAACGTCGACAACGTGATTCCGGAACTGAGGTGGCACCGCCGGGGCGAACCGGTTTTTGCCGATGGAGGTCGGCTGATCAAGACACATGAGCGGTGGCGGGAGGAGTATTGCAAGGCGATCTACATCGTTCGGGATGCGCGCGACGTGGCTTTGTCGCAGTATGCCCGCAGCGCGCAGCTAGGCATTGCCGGCTCGGACATGAACGAGTTCCTGGTCTCTTTACTGCAGGGCAAGTTCTACGCGTACGGCGCCTGGGGGGGTCACGTCCGCTCCTGGCTGGACAGTCCCCTAGCAAGGCAGAACCGGCTCCTGGTGGTCAAGTTCGAGGACTTACGGCGAGCTCCTGAGGAATTATTGACTCAGATGGTGCACTTCGTGGGTGCGCCCGCCGGGGCGGAGCAGGTCCGTGCGGCTCTGGCGAATAACTCTGTCGATCAGATGCGTGCGAAGGAAGTGCGGTCGAAAAAGTTGGTCCAGAGCACAACTGAGGTTGGGCGGTTCGTACGCAAAGGTGCGGTGCAGGGCTGGAGGAGCGTGCTGACGCCTGCTCAGCTGCAGCTCTTCGAGCAGCACTTGGGTGCAGAGCTGGCACAAATGGGATACCCCAGTGCGGAGGAAGTGGCAATGGCTGCGGCGCAGGCGCAACTGCAACCTGTCAGCAGCTAAGAGCCGGTGGACGCCGAGGGCGGGCTACCGGGCAAAAACTGCGGTATGCCGGGAGGAACTTGAAATGTACATCAAGCACTGTTTGCTGATGGTTGTTGTGTTAGGGGCCCTGAATTCGTTTGCCCAGGCCTGCAAGTCCGGGGATTGCCAGCAGGGAGCGATTGCCGGTCCCTACATTGCCGCTCAGGTGGCGGAGAATACGACGGGAAACTGGGCGGTGTGCAACTCGCCCTCTTGCACCAGCGGCTTCTGGAACACCGATCAGATCGAAGGCATTGACGCCCAACAAAACGTGGGTACGCAGTATCAGTTTTATGATGAAGCCAAACTTATCGACTACAACATTGCAGTGGGCCTAGACGTGACCGGGAAAAATTCCCAGGTGCTGGAGTGGGTGAATAACAAATACGTGCAAGCGTTTGACAAAGTGACAGGCCAGCCCATCTTCACCTCCGCTCATGGAACCACTGCCGTGCCG
>Ga0187784_10001319_pt1 | contig 19537 bp, 17 predicted proteins | sample 1015_SJ02_MP15_2_FD_132964 | JGI IMG/M metagenome (GOLD analysis project Ga0187784, IMG submission 132964) | Tropical peat soil microbial communities from peatlands in Department of Meta, Colombia - 1015_SJ02_MP15_20_MG | ecosystem: Environmental > Terrestrial > Soil > Wetlands > Peat | place...
GAAGGGGGCAGGAGCGTGCCGTTCACTCAGGTCGTGTGCATTTCCCGGGATATCTATTCACAACCACAAAGGACACGAAGGGGCACGAAGGCAAACCGCCGAAGTGATACCCCTCGTGAAACGGAGCCTGCCCTGAGCGAAATCGAAGGGTGCCCTTCGTGGTTCCAGTTTTGTCACTTCGTCGAAGACAGCAACCTACCGCAGCCACTCTTCCAACTCGATTCCGCGATCGGTTTTTTCGTCGCGATACTTTACGATCACCGGTGTGTACAGGGACAGGCCCGATTCCGCAGCTGGGCCCCGCTTCACGGCTCGGGAACCGGGAACCACGACCGCGTTTTCCGGGATCTCCAGTGACTTTTCGCCGCTGGCGCGATACACCTCGCCGCGCACCAGGTCATACAGCGGCGTCGAGCGAGTCAAAATCGTTCCCGCTCCCAGCACGGCGCGGCTGCGTACCAGCGTGCCTTCATAGATGCCGCAATTGCCGCCAATCAGCACGTCATCTTCAATAATCACCGGCGCCGCGTTGACCGGCTCCAGCACTCCGCCCACCTGGGCGGCCGCGCTGATGTGAACCCGCTTGCCCACCTGCGCGCAGGAGCCGACCAGGGCATGCGAGTCCACCATGGTCCCTTCGTCCACGTACGCACCCACGTTGATGAACATCGGCGGCATGCAAATCACGCCCGGAGCCACGTAGGCGCCCAGCCGCGCGGATGACCCTCCGGGTACAACACGCACGCGATCTTCGATCGTAAAACGTCTGATGGGGAACGTGTCCTTGTCCACGAACGACAGGGAATCGTTGCCCATTTGGTTGAGTTCTCCCAGCCGAAAGCCAAGCAGGATGCCTTGTTTTACCCAGGCATTCACGCGCCATTGGCCATCGATTTTTTCGGCGGCACGGATTTTGCCCAGGGTCAGTTGCTCGCGAAATTCAAGAAATGTCTCGCGCGCCGCGGAGTCGCGCTCCAGGTCTCCCAGCGAGGCCAGCCGCTCGATCGCCACTTGCAGGGGATTCATTGCTGGCAAGTATAAAGGAAAGGCAGAAGTTCAAATGCAGAAGTCAGAAGTGAGAATGCAGAATAAGAAACCGGCCTCCTTCAGCGCTATCACTTCTGCCTTCTTAACTTCACACGCACTTGCACTCGCTGCGGATCAGGATCTCCGCCATATTGTGCGCAGCGGAGCGGGCTTCAGCCAGCGTGCCGTATGGCCCGTGCCAGCGGGCGTGATTGGCGTCGTGCCCCGCGGGGCGGCCTTTGCCGTGGTTGCACTGGCCGCAGGTTGAGCGATGCACCACGATTTTATGAGGACCAGCCGACCAGTTCTCATAGATGAAAAACTCCACGGGCGGCGGAGTGGCTACCTGAGGTTTCGCAACCAATCCGGCCTCAGCCACAACCTTTTGCAGTTTCGACCGCGTGTCGCGCCGCATGGGTAATAGCGGCAACCGGTATACTTCTTCGATCTTGCCCATCATGGCCAGCGCGGCTTTCACCGGCAGCGGGCTCGACTCAATAAAGTTGGCCACCATCAGGGGCAGATACTTGCGATGCAGTTCTCGCGCCTTCTGCCAATCGTTGTTCAGCGCTGCCCGAGTCATCTCGGCCATTTCGTGAGGAATTTCGTTCGAAGCCACCGAAATAACCCCCACGCCTCCCAAAGCGATCACCGGCAGGGTAACTGCATCGTCCCCTGACAACACCATGAAATGGGGCGGCACCACATTGCAGACTTCGGCAATCTGCGTCATGTTGCCGCTTGCTTCCTTCACTCCGGCGATGTTGGGCACTTCGGTCAAGCGCGCCAGCGTGGCGGGCTCAAGGTTTGCCCCGGTTCGCCCCGGTACGTTGTACACGATGACCGGCTTGTCCACGGCTTCGGCAATCGCGCGGAAGTGCCGGTATTGGCCCTCCTGCGTCGGCTTGTTGTAGTAGGGCGACGCGCTGAGGATGGCGTTCACACCAGGGCGTGGAGCCACTTCCTTGGCCTTGGCAACCGCATCGTTAGTCGAATTCGAGGTTGCCCCGGCCACGATAGGCACGCGCCCAGCGGCTACTTCAATGGTGGTGTCGATGACGTGCAGCCACTCGTCGTGATTGAGCGTCGGAGTTTCGCCCGTCGTGCCGCACGGAACCAGGAAATCGATTCCCGATTCCACCTGCCATGCCACCAGGTTGCGAAGGGCTGCGTCGTCAATCGAGCCGTCCTGGCGGAACGGCGTTACTAATGCTGTACCGCATCCACGGAGTTGCATTTCAATAAGATAACGCGAATGGGCGCGGTTGCAAAATGGCGGATAGCCTTGACGACGGCGAATCAACGGATTCCTTGTTGGGCCGACGCTAGCGGATTCTGGAGCTTGTTTCCTGGTCAGAAACGCGTGTCCATGCCAGCAGGGCAAATGCGCCCATCACAAAAATGGAGATCAGAGCACAAGTGCCAGAAATGTCTCTGACTCTCCACGAAGCACCTGCTGCATCGGAGATGACCGGCGGCTTGGCGCGGGGAATGACGAGCAAGATATTTCCTCCTGCAGATACAGCATAGAAGATTACGGCGAGATGCCAGTGGCTCGGTGGCAATGTATTGATCCGGGTGGATCGGTTCCGTAGATAAAGAACGAAGAACTGGAAAATGAGATACACGCAGAGATACCAGCCGAAGAAGTTGCTTACCGGCACGCCGAAATAGGCCCCCCCATCCCTCCAGATCCACAGATGGAGAATCGTTCCCCACACAGGCTCCTGAGACAGGTCCCAGGCGACCATGATGAATGCGGCGATCAACGGTAGAGTCACAACTCGCCACCCACTGCGCGAATTCGCCAGGTCGCCCAGAATCAGCGACGCGAGAGTCCAGGAAAGATAAGCCATGCCCACGTACGCGAGCCCGAGGAAAATGGGGACGGCAAACAGCTTCGGACCCATTACGTCTGTAAAGTAGTAGTGCCCAAAAGGAAAACCAGTCAATACGCCTACATTCTCAAACACATTCCCGATCACCAAGCACACAGCAAGGAAAACGGCGATGTCGCGAACTCGGTAAGAAATAGCGCCGTGAATCAGCGCGAAAACCATCGGAAGAGCCACGTGCAAGGCTACGATTGCTAGCGTGGGGACTCGCCCAGGAGAGATCTGCAAGACCCTGGCCGAAGCGTACAGTGCGATGATCATCCAGAGGGCCAAGGTTGCGCTAATACGGTTGCCTGCCATTGTCTGCTCAAGCCTGTTGAGGCGACTCCGGTCGGCGGAAGCACTCATAGTTGTGTGAGTGCGGATTCTTGAGATGAATGCGGGCAATTCCCCAAAAGCCAGCGCCTAACCTGCCTACAGTTCCCGCCACACATCCTTGAAATCGTAGAAGCCTTTTCTTCCCACCAGCCACTCCGCCGCCCGCACGGCGCCCTCGGCAAAGCCTCGGCGCGATTTGGCGTCGTGACAAAGGTAGATTCTGTCACCAACAGAATCGAACAGCAGTTCGTGCAGGCCAACCACGTCGCCTTCGCGAAAAGATGTAATCTCCAGTTCTTTGCCAGCAGCATCCCGCACAATCCGCTGCAACGTCACGGCTGTCCCCGAGGGCGCGTCTTTCTTGTGGATATGGTGCCGCTCAAAGATTTGCCCGGCGTAGTCATGTCGCAGCGCCGCCGACGCAGTCTTTGCGATCTCAAAAAACAGGTTCACGCCCACCGAGAAATTCGCGGCGTAGAGCAAGCCAATGCCTGCATCATGGACAAGTTTCTGCACGCAAGGGATTTCCCCGTACCATCCGGTGGTACCGACCACCATGTTCTTCCCACAGCGCGCGCAGCCTTCGATGTTGCCGAGAACAGCATCGGGAGCAGTGAAGTCAATGACGACAGCGGTGTCCTGCAGGCGTTCGGGCGTCAAGGCGGAGCCATTGGGGTTGTCCAGAACATCAAGGCCTTCGACCTCATGCCCGCGCTGGCGCGCCACCTCCGCTACCAGCGATCCGGTTTTTCCCAGACCGAGAACGGCAATCTTCATGCAAATTCGAGCCTCCTTTGGCTGCGGACAGGTGATTCATAACCACGAAGGACACAAAGTTTCACGAAGGAAAGCGAGAAATACTTTCCTTCGTGTCCTTGGTGTTTCATAACTCCAGTCCCTACGCAAACACTTCCGGATCCGGGTCCGCAAAAAACGTCGAATGCAGACGCTTCACCACCTGCGGCACATCGTCCTCTTCAATTACAAAAGTCAGATTGATTTCCGACGCTCCCTGAGAAATCATCCTGATCTTTACGTCAGAGAGCTCACCGAAAATGCGGGCTGCGACCCCCTCTTTCTGGCGCAGGCTCTCTCCCACCACGCAAACGATGGCTTTCCGGCCTTCATACTTCACGTCGGCCAGCTTGGCCAAATCCGCGGCCAGCGCCGGAATTGACTCGTTGGAGTCGACGGTGACGGAAACGCTTACTTCCGAAGTAGAAACCACGTCCACCGACACCCGATGCCGGTCGAAGACCTCGAAAATTGCTTTCAGGAAACCGTGCGCTAACAGCATTCGCGTGGCCGCTACATCGATGATGGTGATCTTCTTCTTGGCGGCGATGGCCTTGAAAAAATTCCGGCAGGACGGCACCCGCGCGGCAATCCGCGTTCCCTCGCAGCTTGGATTGCGGGAATTCAAGATATACACCGGAATGTTCTTTTGCACTGCCGGCAGGACGGTGGAAGGGTGCAGCACCCTCGCGCCAAAATAGGCTAACTCGGCCGCCTCGTCGAAGCTAATCACCTTAATTCGTCGGGCATCCGGGCACAGGTTGGGATCGGTGGTCATCATGCCGTCCACGTCGGTCCAGATGTCGATGCGCTGCGCGCCCAGACCGGCCCCGACGATGGCTGCCGAATAGTCCGAACCGCCGCGGCCAATGGTGGTGGTGACGCCCGACTTGGTGGCCCCGATGAACCCGCCCATGACCGGAACTTTGCCATCACTGAGCAGAGGTTGGACTTTCGCTTTCAGACGCTCATTCGTCTCTTCCATCAACGGAACAGCCTTCATGTGGTTGCTGTCCGTGACGATGCACTGGCGCGAATCGATCATCACGGCATCGATCCCGCGGGCCGCGAAGGCCGCTGCCGCAATCTTGCTGGAAAGCAATTCGCCCTGCGCGGCCACCTGGTCAGTAGTACGGGGAGTGAGTTCGCCAACCGCAACAATACCCCGCAGGAGTTCATCCAATGCATCAAAGGATTCTTCTAACTCACTGTGAAGATTAGTAAATACGCCAGTTCTCAGCAGCTCTCCAGCGGTTGTGTAATGGCGTTCGCGCAGAAGCCGGGAGTGGTCCAGCGCAATCTTGCGATCGCCGTTCCCCGCAGCCCGGGCCATCGCCAGCAACTGGTCGGTGACCTTTGCCAGGGCGCTGACCACGACTACCGGCTTCAGCTTGAGCCGTTCCTTAACGATGGAGGCGACGCGGTCGATCGCGGTCGAGTCCTGCACCGAGGTCCCGCCGAATTTCATTACGATCATCGGCAGTAACCTCGCCCGGAGAACCCCATGTGCAAAACATCGCCGGCGCTCACGACAGGTATCCTCGCGCCTTCAGTAATTCGGCATTCAGCAGGGCAGCGCCAGCAGCGCCGCGAATCGTGTTGTGCGAGAGCACAGTGAACTTCCAGTCCAAAACGCCGCAAGGACGAAGCCTGCCCACTGTGGCTGTCATGCCGTTACCCGCATCAACATCGAAACGAGGCTGCGGACGGTCCACGGCGCTCAAATACCGCACCGGATGCTGCGGGGCCGTCGGCAAACTCAATTCCTTCGGAACCGGCGGGAATTCATTCCACGCCCGGATGATCTCTTCGGGCTTGGCTTTCTTCTTCAGTTTCACTGAGACGGATTCGGTATGGCCATCCTCAACGGCCACGCGGTTGCAGTGTGCGCTCATGGCGAATTCTGCCGGCGCGATCTTCGATCCGTCGAGCTTCCCCAATAGCTTCTGCGTCTCCTCCTCCATCTTTTCTTCTTCTTTGGCGATGTAAGGAATCACATTGCCCAGAATATCGAGCGACGCAACTCCGGGATAGCCCGCGCCGCTCACGGCCTGCATGGTGACCGCCATGACGGTTTCGAGCCCGAAGTGTTGGTGCAGGGGAGCCAGCGCCAGCACCAGCCCCATGGCGGAGCAGTTGGAATTAGTGACCACAAACCCGCCGGATTTCTTGCGCCACGGTTGAATGTCGATGAGCTTGATGTGGTCGGGATTGACTTCCGGAATGACCAGCGGCACATCACTCTGCATGCGCAGCGCGCTGGAGTTGGAGACTACAGCGCAGCCTGCCTCGGCGAAGCGCGGTTCTAACTCCCTGGCGATGGCAGCATCGAGCGCGGCAAAAATGACCTTGGGAGCGCCCTCCGGCTTGGCCGGAGAAACATGCAGTGCCGCCACCCGTGCGGGCAGCGGAGTTTTCATCCGCCAACGCGCGGCTTCGCCGTATGGACGGCCTTCGGAGCGGTCAGAAGCGGCCAGCCATGTGACTTCAAACCAGGGATGGTGTTCTAGCATCTGCACGAAGCGCTGCCCGACAATGCCGGTCGCACCCAGTATTCCCACGGGTATCTTCTTCGACATGATGTTTTGGATTTTACATCGGTCCGACCCATTTTCAATTTCACATAGTTGCATTCAGTTGCGGGCAGTTGCAGCTTGTCGTCGCGTCTCCCTGTGAGGCCCTGGGGTGCGTTGAAGCGCCCAGGATCTCGCCCGGAGATTCCAGAATAGGGCACCGTCCCACGTTGGGAACAGGTTGATCAGGGTTTCGTGGTAGGTTACGATGGTAAGTGCGATGTTGAAGGAGAAGCTCGTGTATGCTGAACGGTAGTTGGCCCTTTTTCGTTGGCCTCGTCCCACCGATCCCGTAAATGTGAGGACGAAGGGAGCATCCCGATGACCACCGGCGCACAATACACCCAGCCGATTTATCAGGCAGTAGTGTCAAGTCTTGCCCTTGAAAACTTGCAGCGTGAGGAAGCCGAGCGAGAACAGGAGAGGTTTCTCGCAAAGGCATTCGAGTGCCTCACACGTGGTAACGATGTCATTCGTGTCTTCGCTGAAACCGATTTCACCGCCGAACCCTCCAACGAGAGCGTAGTTCCGGTGCACGTGGCGCTTTGTGTTCTTGTGACCGTAAGCCGGCAGGCAGTTGCCAGCACCCGTCGAGACTATCTACCGCATGTCTGCGCCAAGTACCAAGCCGCGTTGGCTAGTGTGCTGGACGATCTGGACGCAATTGCTGATCGTTTGGAGGAAATCGCGGAAGCGTGGGGCCTAGCCTCCGATGAAGCTCTAAGGGCAGAAATAAAGCAGGCGCTCTCCGCGCATGTCAAGAAAGACTCCGAGATCCCCGCTTGGAGGAAGGTGCTTGCCGAAATTTCGGATTGACCTTACGGAGTCCACTTTTCGTCGCGACCTGGAGGCGGCCAGGAAGCGCCACCCAACAATTGTTGAGGATTTGACCGAACTCTTCGAGGCCCTGGAGAACGACCACACGCTAGGAGACTGGATACCAGGACTGAAGGCAGAGGTCCGCAAAGTTAGGGTTGGAGTAAGAAAGCAGAACATTGGAAAGCGAGGCGGATACAGGCTGATTTACCTGGTTGACCGCGAAGCGCAAATCATCAAGCCGCTATTCTGCCACTTCAAAGCCCAACTTGCCGTGGTTCCAAATGAGACCATCCTCAAGCTTCTGAAGACGATCGCTGAAACGCAACCCCCACCTGTCCGGCCCGAACAGACAAACTAGGTACGCCTTCGCGGGCGAAGGCCCGGCTCGGATACGGTGCACTCACCCGCCAGGGTCGAGTCTCAATTCATGCGTTCGCGCAGCCGCCACCGCCTGTTCCGAAAACGGCCACGGGAAGCTGAAGCCCTGGTACCAAGCCTCCCATTCGTCCAAGTAATACGGACTGAGGAAATTGCCGCCCTCGCCGGTTACTAGGTTCAGCGTGGACTGATCGAGATTCGAGAGATCGTCGGTGATTCGCTCGGAAGGCCCAGTCCGGCCGGTGACGGCCTTCACGGTGTAGGCGCTGCCGGACTGCGGCTGCAAGCCCGTGCCTGTCCAGAACTGCAGCAGGGGAACCTTACCCAGCACCGGGTTCTGAATCTCCACCGGGTTGTGGGATCCCCAACTCCAGGAATTCAGATCCTTGGGCGCGTCCGGCTCGCTGACGGCGGCGTCCACGGCGGCGGCCAGCAGTTCGTCGTACGAGCTGTAGTTGTCCGGCAGCCAGCGCCTGGGTTGCTTTTGCAACACGTTGTCGAGCCAAACGGTTTCCATCATCCAGCGATAGCTTTTCCAACTGAGGGCGGGATCAGAACCCGCGGGCGAGGGCGCCCGCGCCACACCTAACTTCGGCTCCAGCAGAAGGCGTTGCAATTCTTCCCGTGCGCTTACCGCAATCGTCGGAGCGGCTGACGAAGCGATCATTCGCCCATCCCACTGCCGTAAAATGTCAGCCGCGCTGCGCGCCCGGGCGGACGGAGATTTCGCGTGGTCCACCGCGTACACCGAGCGTTCTGCCACAAAACGATCGAGCTCGGAATACACGTCGTTTTCGAGCGCCAGCATGTCAGCGGCGGAGAACTTCTTGCCCGACTCCAGCACCCTGTAGATTCGCGCCACGCGCCACGGCGCTTCCCATTCGCTGCTGATCGAATTCGGATAACCATCGGGAGAAATGCGGCTATTGGCTGTCGCGATGATTCCCGACGGCGGATTGAACACGCTGGGCAATTTCTCGAAAGGAATGTACCCGATCCACTCGTGCTCATCGTTGCTGCCATCTTCCGGCAGGCTGCCGTCGCCGGTGGCGCGGATCGGAACCTTTCCCGTTGCCTGATAGCCGATGTTGCCCTCCACGTCGGCATACACCACATTCTGCCCCGGCGCATCGAACTGCGAAAATGCGTGGCGGAACTCGTCCCAGTTTTGGGCTGCATCCACGGCAAAGAACGGATTGCGAATGCCGTCGTACAAGGTCCAGCGCAGGGCCAACTGCCGAGCCTCACCGGGCGCAAGCTCGCTGACAATCGGACCGTGCCGGGTCAGTTGCACCTCCAGCGTGACGTCCGGCTTACCCTTGACGTGGATAACCTCCTGCCGGTGCTCCGGCTCTTTCCATCCATCGGCGGTCAGATATTGTCCCGCCGCATTGAAAGTCTCCACATACACGTCTTCAACGGTCGGTCCAATGTTGGTGAATCCCCACGCAATGCGCTGGTTGTGACCGGCGATGACATAGGGATAACCGGGCAGGGTGACTCCCGCGACGTCGAATTGGCCGCAGCGCAAATGTGCGGCGTACCACAAGTTCGGCATCTGGTGGCCCAGGTGCATATCGTTCGACAGGAGCGGCTTTCCGGACACGGTGTGCGCTCCTGACACAACCCAGTTGTTGGAGCCGATCGCGCGCAGGTCATCGTCGAAGAACCGCTCATCAGGAAAGAATTCCAGACGCGAAGAACCGCTCAACACATGCAGCAAGCGAGCCACGGAACTGTCCGAGTCATCATCCTGTTCTTCTTCGTCCTCGTCATCTTGGGCCGGGCCATTCACATCTAAACTCGGCCGCGAGACCGTGGGAGGCCGCTCGCGCCACGAAGTGTTTACATAAAGGTCCGCCGCAAGTTCCGGTCCCAGCTTGGCCAGGATTTTCTCCCGCGTCAGCGCATGGCGCGGCGTGCTGCTCAGGTCCTGCACCATATAGGCTGCAATCACCAGCGAATCTTCGGGCGTCCAAGGCTTGGGCGCGTAGCCAAGAATACGGAATTCAATCGGCAACCGGTCGCGATGCGAAGCGATGTAAGCGTTCACCCCACGTGCGTAAGCCTCTAATTGCTCGCGGTCCCGGGCCGTCGCCATCGCCAGGTTCTTACGCGCAGACTCACGCATCCCCAAAATCCGCTGCTGCCGGTCGTGTTCGACCTGGCCCTCGCCCACCACTTCGGCCAGTTCGCCGGCGGCGTAGCGGCGCATCCCATCCATCTGAAACATGCGGTCCTGCGCGGTGACGTAGCCCTGCGCAAAGAACAGATCCTCAAGATTGCTGGCTACAATAGTAGAGAACCCGCGCCCGTCCCGTGTGACTGTGACGGAAGCAGAAAGCCCTTGCACCTGCATTGTGCCGTCCAATTGCGGCAACGCTGAGCGCGCGATGGAGTACAGCCAAAATCCCCCGCCCAACGCAGTCAGTACGATCACTGCCAGCACAGCCGCGAGCCAACGCCTGCCCCGTGACCTTGATGCTGAATAGACTGGTGTGCCGGCACTCACCATGATGTGTTTCTTGATTCTAGGGCCAGCCCAAAGGGCAAGACAAATCAACCGGCCAGTTGGCGCAGGCGGGAAAGGCCGGTATGATGCTGGTGGCTGCCGGCAGAAGTGACGATTCGTATCCGGGCATGCCTTCAGGCATACCCTAGGTGACGCGTAGAAGTGCGCCGTCAGGCGCCGGCTTTTTCGAGGATCGAGCTTCAGCGCAGGCCGCCAAGCGTTCCACAGGCTTCGACACCAGGGAACACGATGCTGCAGAAACGAATTGACGACCAACCCAGCCTCTCGCGAGAGATGATCCGCGAGGCGCAGCGCATCCTGCACCAGCATCTCAAACGTGTCGGGCTGAAGCACACCGCCCAACGCGACACCATCCTGCGCATCTTTTTAGAAACCCGCGAGCATCTTTCCACTAACGAATTGCACCGCTTGGTGCAAAAGAAAGACGCGCGGATCGGCTTCACTACGGTGTACCGCACCCTGAAACTTCTGGCCGACTGCGGCCTGGCCAGCGCCGTGGCTTTCCATGACGGAATCGCCCGCTTCGAGCACCAATACAACCGGCGCAGCCACCATCACATGGTGTGCACCCGATGCGGCAGTTCCGTAGAATTTTTCTCGCCTGAGGTGGGCCGCGTGGAACAAGAGATCGGCCGCAAGCACCACTATGAGACCACCCGCCACACTTTTCAGATCTACGGCATCTGCGAGGACTGCCGCAAGAAAGGCACGGGCCAACAGGTGGTCTGAGCCCCGGCTGATTTTGTTTGCGCTTTCTTCTCATTTCTGTTAGTGTGCGCCACGCTAGGCAGAGGCCGCCCCAAGCTGCGCCCTGCGTGTCTCGAGATGAGCTTGGAAGGAGGATGTTATGGCTTTTTGCAGTTCCTGCGGAGCGCAGATTCCTGAAGGCGCAACGGCTTGTCCGGCGTGCAGCCGTGCGACCACGCCGGGCGCAACTTCCACCCAAGCTGCCGCTGGCGGGCTCACCGACAACGTGGCCGGAATGTTGGCCTATTTCACCATCATTCCCGCCATCGTGTTTCTGGTGCTGGAGCCCTTTAACAAGAAACCGTTCATTCGTTTCCACTCGTTTCAGTGCATCTTTTTCGCCGTGGCCTGGACCGTGCTGTGGATCGTGCTGAGCATCATCGCGCACATCCCGATTCTGGGCTGGTTAACCATCCTGATTTGGCCGTTGATCGGACTCCTCGGGCTGATTATTTGGATTGTCTTGATCCTGAAGGCTTATCAGGGCCAGATGTTCAAGCTGCCCATTGTGGGCGACATGGCGGCCAAGCAAGCCGGAATCTAGAGCGCGTCTGCGGTGGGCCGGTCTGGCGCCGGTCCGCCGTGCGTTTCCGTTCGAGGGGAAGTCTGTCTTCCCGAGGAGTCATGTATGCGTCCTATTGGGGTCACGATTATTGCCTATTTGCACTGGTTACGAGGGCTAGCGTACGCGCTGGGAGGCGCCGCGCTCCTGGGATTCATTCATCTTAATTGGCGCCTTGTGTCAGCCATCACGCACGACACCTTTCTGGAGCGTATCACGTCCGCCGCAGGCAAGGCCATGGGCTACGGCCTGCTGATCTTCGCCCTGTTCTGGATCATTCTGGGGTTCGGGATGTGGGCGACAAAGAACTGGGCGCACTCCCTCACCTTGCTGTGCGCGGTGATTTGGGTGGTGTTCGAGGTGGTGAAGGTAGCGAGCATCCCCACGCCCTGGCGCGTCTTTCGGCTGGCGGTGGATGCAATGATCTTTCTCTATCTCCTGCTGCCCGGAGTGAAGCGGGCGTTTAAGTAGGAGCGCGCTCCGCCCAGGTTAGCGCCCAACACCCGGCGCGAACCTGGGGCGCCCGGCAAGCTAAAATTGTTTTAGTGTGTCCTGTTAGGCTACAGCCTCTAAATGACGAAGCGCATTAGCTTGTTAGTTGCCATTATCTGCTGGTTTGTCGTCTTCGCTCACGGAGCGGCATCTTCCGGCTTGACGCCTAGATCGCCCGCAGTGTCCCACTATGAGCGCCCCGCCACAAAGGGCGGACCCTATAAGAGGCGGGTACTCGTGTTCGTGCATGGCATTTTTGGTGATTCGGACGGTACTTGGAGATTCTCCCCCAGTGTGTATTGGCCAAAACTTTTGCTGAGCGACGAAGCCTTTCGGGATTCGGACATTTACGTCGCGAGCTATTCCTCGCCCTACTTCGGAAACACGATGAACCTAGAGGAGGTGGTCACTGGCCTAAATAGTCGGCTGGTCAGCGACGGGGTGTTTTCCCAGCATCGTGAGGTTGTTTTCGTTTGTCATAGCTTAGGCGGTCTGATTGTGCAACGACTCCTGCTTACCTTCAGAGACTATGCTCAGCAGGTGCCCTTCATCTATTTCTTCTCGACTCCTGAAACTGGAGCCCAGATAGCCAATCTCGCCGCGGTGTTCAGTTCAGACCCCTTGCTCAAGGCTCTGATCCCTGGGGGCGGGAACGTCTATCTGCAGAATCTGGAAAACGAGTGGAAGGCTGCGAATTTTCACATCCACCGGTTCTGTGCCTATGAAAAGACGAAGTACATGGGCGTGCTTGTTGTCGACAGGCTCAGCAGCACGCGGAGCTGTGATGACCCGCCTATACCGATCAATGAAAACCACGTCACTATTGTGAAACCCGACGGCCCGAACCACGATTCTTACGTGGCGCTTCGCAACGCCTTCAACAAGTATCCCGTGGCGACAGACAAGTCTCCTCGAGGTCACAAAGCATCCGGAATGCCCGAACCGTTCCGCCCGGAAGAGGTTGGAATTTTAATCGCCGAGGCCCCCGGCGACGAGAACCACGCAAGGCAGACCGCCTACCAGGCCGCGATTCTCCACATGATCGAGGCCACCCCCGAGCTTAAGGACTTGGTGAAGGTTCGTCTACTCGAAAAATTGCTGTCCCCAGACATCGAAGCACAACACGCTGACGCACTCAAACTGGGGCGATCGCTACACGCCTCGTTTGTCTTACAGCCAAACGGGCTCGCGGGTTTTGAGGAGCCCTGGATCACAATCGTCGACCAACCGGCTTTCACCAGTTCGCACGCGTTTATGGGCTCGTTCGCGACCCTGGAGCTCGCTCAACCCGACAAACTGCGCCTTCCGCGAGATGTGATTCAGCTGGCCAGGTGCACGCTGGCCCTGTTGTTATATCGAGAGCACTTGTATGAAGCTGCGGTTCAGAACCTAGATGCGGTATTGGCCTCCCCAGACATACCGAAAGCGGCTCCGTTACAGGCCGACTTGCGCATCGCTTACGGGAACGCCTTGCTGGGCATTAGGCGCGTCAGCGACGCCGAGGTTGCTTACAGAGACGCGATCAAGCTGAATCCTGATAGTGCCGAGGCGCACAATAACCTCGGATGGGCTCTCTGCCTTCAGGAAGAGTTCGACGAAAGTATGCACGAGGCGAGAAAAGCTATCGAGCTTCGGCCGAGCTATGCCGACGCCCACGTTACACTCGGAGTCGCCATGGCGCATACGGGACGGCTTGACGAGGCCATTGCGGAATATAGAGTGGCGGCCAAGTACGGCCCTAATTTGCCATACGTGTACAGCGACCTCGGGAATGCCTTCCGGAAGAAAGGCATGTTGGATAAGGCCATCGCCGAACAGCGACACGCCATCGAGCTCGATCCTAACTATGGTCCAGCCTACCTCAGTCTCGGCGCCGTTTTCGGTGACAGGAAACAGTACAAAGAAGCAATCTCTAACGACAAGAAGGCCATCGAGCTGCTACGCGATAGTCCCCAGTGGACGACGATCTCAGGAAATTCACCTGACGGTAAGCCCCAGGGGCGGGTTTCTTTTCTCGCGGCTGCCTACTTTAGCCTTGCAAGCGATCATCTTGAGCTCGTTAAAGGAGAGAATGGCTCCTATGACGAAGTCATTGCTGAGTTTCGCGAAGCGGTTCGGCTTGCCCCAGGGTTCGCAGAGGCTCACTATGGACTAGGCGACGCGTTAGGCCTGAGCGGCGCGCTCGACGAAGCCGTTGCCGAGTTCAGACAAGCAGTCGAGCTCAAACCGAATTATGCCGCAGCCCATCACGATCTTGGCGTGGCACTTGAAAAAAAGGGGGAATTCGACGACGCGATTGGAGAACACAGGAGGGCAGTCTCGATTTGTCCGGACTATGAGAACCACTATTCCCTCGGGGTTGCATTGTGCAACAGGATGCGCTATGAAGAGGCGCTGCAGGAGATTCAGGAAGCGGTGAGACTGAAGCCTGATTTTCCAGACGGGTATCTGAAACTTTGCGAAGTGTACTCAATCGAGGTAAGCCGTGAAGCGACCGCCGCGTGCCAAGGCGCGGTCAAGTTGAATCCTGATTCTCCTGAGGCCCACAGCCTTCTTGGGCTAGCCCTGGCACGAGAAGCCCGCGACGGGGAGGCAGTCGTCGAGTACAAGAAGGCAATAAAGCTGAAACCGGACGTAGCGGAGGTTCACTACAACCTTGGGCTGGCGCTCATGGGAATTCCCGGGGAAGCCGAGCAGGCGCGCAGTGAGTTTCGTACTGCGAAGCGTCTAAGCCCAGGCATCACGGTACCACCATTCTAGAAATTTCACCGCCCCGTGCCCTAGGTTCGCGCCCTGCAGCTCGTCGAACGGAATCCGCATGCGTCACACGCACGCGCTCCACACTCTCCAAAATGTTACAAAGTGGTAACGCCGAGCCGTTTTTCCCCGAGCCGCATCCTACCCCACCCTGCGTTGACTCGCGGACGCCACGCCCGATGCGGACCGGCTCACCTATCTCGCGTTGCTGCGTCAGTATTAGCAGAAATCAAAGGACTGGCGGAGAGGGTGGGATTTGAACTTGAGGCGCTTTGCGGGCGTGAGCCGGAGCGGCAGCGACGGCGGGAGACCGCAGCCGAAATCCCGAGCGCAGCGAGGGATCCGCCTTGAAGCTGGCGGAGAGGGTGGGATTTGAACCCACGATACCCGTTAAGGTATGTCCGCTTTCGAGGCGGATCGTTTCAACCGCTCACGCACCTCTCCGCGACAAATCAGTGGCTATGGCCTTTGGCCCTTAGCCTTTGGCCCTTAGCCTTTGGCTTTTCGCCCTTGGCTTTTAGCTTGAAGCTTGTATCAGCTACCAACCAAAAAGCCACCCTCAAAAGCTAAGTGCCAACAGCCAAAGGCTAACGGCCAACTAACGTCTACTTCTAAAAAACTCCTGCAACATTTCCGCGCTACGGCCGGCCAGCACGCCGCCCCGCACTACCATCCGGTGGTTCATCCGCGGATGATTGAGCACTTGCATCACCGAGTGAACCGCCCCGGCTTTGGGATCGTCCGCGCCGTACACCAGGCGCTTCAACCGGGCGTGCACCAGCGCCCCAGCGCACATCGCGCATGGTTCGATTGTAGCAAACAGCTCGCAGTCTTCCAGGCGATGATTACCTACGTTTCTTCCGGCCTCGCGCAAAGCCACGATTTCCGCGTGGGCGGTGGGATCCGAATCAGCAATGTTGCGGTTCCATCCCTGGCCGACGATCTTGCCTTCGCACACCGCCACCGCACCCACGGGCACTTCTCCTGCTTCCAAGGCGCGCTGCGCCGCGCGCAGAGCCTCTTCCATCCAGAGTTCATCCTGCGATGTCTCCGTGCTCGGTTCGATCCGCTTGTCCGACTCGTTCATCTGCACCGCTCTTCATTGTAGCGGCACGGGCGATCTGAGCTGCGCCTGAGACATTCGCCTTCCGTCCACATTACTCAAGCCTTCTACGCTTCGGGCCTTAATGATATGCTGTACAGGTTATGGGCATGCCAAGTCTGCTGCGCAAAGTCTTCTTCGTGGACCTGTTCAAAGGGATGCGGGTCACGTTCCGCTATCAGGATCCCAAAGAGATCTACACCGAGCAATATCCCATGGAGCGTCCGCAGGTTGCCGAGCGGTACCGTGGCGCGCCGCGGTTGAACGTCAATCCTGATACCAACGAGACCATGTGCATTGCCTGCGACCTGTGCGCCGTGGCTTGCCCGGAGAACTTGATCGTGGTTTCCAGCGAACGAAATGAAACCACCCGCCGCAAGGAACTGACCAACTTCACCTACGACTTGAGCCGCTGCATGTTTTGCGGGCTGTGCGAGGACGCTTGCCCGGTCGATGCCCTGGAGCTGACGCAGGATTTCGAGCTCGCCAATTACTCCCGCGACGGCGCCATCTGGGACCGCCAGATGCTGGAGAAAGGCCCGCAACCCACCCAATATAGGAAGTAGGACGGTCCCGCGTTGTTTCCCGGCTGGCTTGCAGCTCCAAAGCGCGCTGGGGTCTGCTCTTTCGACGGGCTTGGTCTGCTAGGGTTTAGACAGGCATGGGATTCACCCGATTGCGAGCTCCGAGCATTCCGATCTTTGCGCTGCTGGCGATCTCCGGCGGAATTGTGCCGGTTTTCGGGCAGACTGCCCCCGAATCTCCCGCAGAGCTCATCCAGAAGGCGGTTGATCACGAGATCGAGGCAACCAGCGCCACTGCCAAGTTCATGTTCACCGATCGGAAAGAGACTCCGCATGGCTCGCAGACCGAACTGCTGATCGAAACCAACGACGCCATGGCCGGAAGGGTAATTGCCATCAATGAAAAACCGCTGACTGCCGAGCAATGTCGCGCCGAAGACGGCAGACTGGCTCGGCTACTGAATAACCCCGACGAGTTGCGAAAGAAGCAGAAATCGGAGAAGGAAGATTCAGAGCGGGTCGATCGAATCATGAGAGCGCTGCCGACCGCGTTTCTCTATGAGCCGGACGGGGCCGAGATTGGCAGCCAGAGCGCTGGCAAGCCGGGTGACCCCCTGGAGCGGTTGAAGTTTCATCCCAACCCGAAATACCACCCGCCGAGCCGCGTTGAGCAGGTGCTGGTGGGAATGCAAGGTTCCGTCGCGATCGATGCCAAACAACATCGAATTGCCCGCATTGACGGCACCCTGGTCCGGGAAGTGAGTTTCGGCTGGGGAATCCTGGGCCACCTGGATAAAGGCGGGCACTTCTTCGTCGAGCAGGCCGATGTTGGGCAAGGCCGTTGGGAGATCACCCGCATGGATTTGTCATTCACCGGCAAGATTCTCCTGATCAAGAGCCTGAACATCAAGTCGGACGAGGTGTTCAGCGGCTTTCGCCCCGCCCCCCCGAACTTGACCTTCGCCCAGGGCGTGGAACTGCTGAAGAAAGAAGCGGCGGAGTGGGCGGAAAAGCATCGGTAATTCTGGCGGGGCATCCTCCATCCGTGCTTCCAACAACGTGCCGTTCTACGGCGTGATCGTGGACGATAAAGGAAATCTGTTCGGCGTGACCAGTAGCTTCGGCAAATATGGCGGCGGCACCGCGTTCGAGATCACGCCGTAAGCTACGCAAGTGCCTGGATCTAGGGGAGCATTCCACGTGCGTTGCTCAGCTCGCTTGGGGCGGCCGCGCAGGTTAAGCTTGTACGCCCAGCTTGTCGCGCATTTCGCGTGCCAGAGCATCCACGGCTTGCATTTTGGCGGCGGCCAATTCTGGCAAGCCTGGCACCTGAAGAGCCATCTCGCAGGACAACATCAAGGCGGTGACTTTTTCATTCAACTCATGCCGGAGGGCCTGCTCGGCCTCGCGGCGGGCGACCAGCACTTCGCGATTGCGCCGGTTGAGCGCCGAGCGGAGTTCGCGCGTCACCCGGCTCATCCCCACCAAGGCGAAATTGAGATAAACCGGAACCGCCTGGCCGAGGTGCTTGAAGACCACTTCCGCTTCTTCTGGTTCGGAGTCCAGCAAAAGCTGGTCCATGACAACCGCAGAGAATTCTTGTTCCTGGAGCTGCCGCACGGCATCTGCCAACGTAGGCGCGACCAAGGTGGACTCATCGGTGGCTTCCTGCAGGGCGCAGGCGCACCTTTGAGCATCCGCTAAAGCTGTGATCAGAAGAATCATGCCATCCTCGCTTGCATCTGATCGGCCACACTGCTGATCGTTGAAAAGGCGCGGCTTACGCCAGCGTCTGGCGGCGCGCATTCCCGATTAAGGACGACGTTTCCGCCTCCAGGCCGGTGCGGGCCCCCGATTGAGAGCGACAGAATGCCGGCACAGCCAAGAGCGATGGGCATTCCGAGCGCAGCATTCAAGCTTGACGAACTGCAGATTCCCGTTCGACTCCCCTCGTTCCTCGGGTCGCTCAGGGGCCCTCGCGCCAAAACCGGGCGCTCGGAATGACAACTTCTAATAGTCAATGGCCGCCAGGTGAATCCGTGGCGCCACAGCAAGCGGCAATCCTCAAAGAAGCCCGCTCCCGCTAGAGCGCGGCGCCATATTCTTTCAGTTTTCGGTACAGCGTCGTCTTGCCAATGCCCAGCAGGCGCGCGGCCAGCAGTTTGTCGCCGTTGAGCTGGCTGATGGTGTTGAGAATCGTTTTTTTCTCCAGTTCAGAAATAGGGAGAATCTTGGCTGAGCCATCCCCGTTCACTGGTGGATGCGGGCCGCCGCCGGTGAGCGAGGACGGCAAGTCGGTCAGCTGGATCAGCGGCCCGCTGCTTAAGGCGCAGGCCCGCTCCACGCAGTTTTCCAACTCGCGCACATTGCCCGGCCAATCGTAAGCCAGCATGCTCTTGATGGCGGCGTCGCTCAGAGTTCGCACGCGTCCCGACTCGTGGGAAATGCGCTCGAGGAAATAGCCGATCAGCAGGGGGATATCCTGTCTCCGCTCGCGCAGTGACGGAATCCGCAGGTTGAGCACGTTCAAGCGAAAGTACAAATCGCGGCGGAAGGCTCCCTGGGCCACGGCCTGCTCCAGGTCTTTATTGGTGGCGGCCAGGATTCGCACGTTGATGCTGATCCTTCGCGTGCTGCCCACGGGCCGGATTTCCTTTTCCTGAATGGCGCGCAACAGCTTGGCTTGCAGGTCGGTGGGCATCTCGCCAATCTCATCCAGAAATACGGTGCCGCCTTCAGCCATGGTCAGCAAGCCGTCTTTGGATTGCAAGGCGCCGGTGAACGCGCCTTTGACATAGCCAAAAAGCTCGCTTTCGATCAGCGTGGGCACCAGCGATCCGCAGTCCACGGGAATAAACGGCTGGGCGTGGAGAGGCCCGGAGAAGTGAATCGAGCGGGCCACGAGTTCCTTGCCCGTTCCGCTTTCGCCGCGAATCAGCACGGGATGGTTGCTCTGCGCGGCCTTGGCGATCATGCGGTAGAGCTTTTCCATCTCAGGGGCACGGCCTACGATCCC
>Ga0187784_10001320_pt1 | contig 19533 bp, 17 predicted proteins | sample 1015_SJ02_MP15_2_FD_132964 | JGI IMG/M metagenome (GOLD analysis project Ga0187784, IMG submission 132964) | Tropical peat soil microbial communities from peatlands in Department of Meta, Colombia - 1015_SJ02_MP15_20_MG | ecosystem: Environmental > Terrestrial > Soil > Wetlands > Peat | place...
CGTTTTCGGAAAAGTATGCCTCCCACCTATACGACGGAGAAATCGCCTATGCCGATTCTGCGCTCGGACACTTTATCGCCACGCTCAAGAAATCCGGTGCCTATGAAAACGCGATCATTATCCTCGTCGGCGATCACGGCGAAGGCCTGGGCGAGCACGGCGAGGACACTCATGGCTTGTTTCTCTACGATTCCACCCTGCACGTTCCACTGATCGTTAAGTTGCCCGGCCTGGCGCATCACGGGGAGGTGGTCGACAAACTTGTCCGCACCACGGACATTCTGCCGACCGTTCTCGCCCTGACGAACACGCCGGTCCCTGCGGACCTCAACGGCGTCTCGCTGCTCACATTGCTCAATCACGAGACGGAAGCTGCTCGCGAGCTATTGGGCGAAACCGATTATCCGCTGCGTTGGGGATGGGCGCCGCTCCGCGCGTTGCGCGAGCAAGAAACCAAGCTCATTGAGGCGCCGCGCCCCGAATTCTACGACCTGCAGACGGACCCACACGAACTGCATAACCTTTACAAGGCAGAGAACACGAGCAAAGGAAACGGGAGTGGCCAGAGCGGCGGAAATAGTCAGGAAATTCGAGGCACGCAGGCGGAACTTCAGTCGGAAATGGCCAAATGGAAAGCTAAGCTTCCGGCTTCCTCGTCAGCTGTTACCCAGTCCGCCGTCAATCTTCCCGATCCCAAAGACAAAGTCGAGGTTCAGAACCTGCTGCACAATGCGATGCTTGCCTCCGATGACGGGCGAACCGCCGAATCACGTCAATATCTGGAAAAGGCTGTCCAAATCGACCCTGGATCGGCCACGGCCTTCCGTCAATTAGGAGAGCTTGAGCTCGCGGCGCAAGATTACTCAAAAGCTGCGACCCACTTGAAGCGTTCCCTCGAATTGCGTCCCGATGATTACATGGTAGCCTTCGAAGCCGGACAGGCGTTCGAGAAAAGCGGGGATTATGCTGGCGCTCGCGCAGCTCTGGAAGCGAGCCTAAAACTGAATGCCGCGCAAACCAACGCACGCCTTCTGCTGGGACGCGTCTATCTCCAACTCAAGGACGCACCTAACGCCGAAGATCAGTTCGAGGCCGCGTTGTTAGTCGATTCAGATAATGTTGAGAGCCGCCTCGGATTGGCGGAAGCACAAGTTATGAAAGGAGAGTTCGCGACCGCCCTTCCTGACTTAGAGCAACTTATAAAATCCGATCCTGCCAACGCGGCCGCATGGCGTCTTTTGGCGCGAACATATCAAGGCCTGCACCGGGACGAAGAGGCTAAGCAGGCTGAAGAGAAGGCCCGAGCCCTCGAAAAAAAGTGAGCCGGGAAGCTTGCCTGGCGATTACAGGGAATGTGTTGGAGCATGAAAATCGAAATGTGCGAACCGGGAACGAATCAGATTTCGGCACCCGGCTGCATGAAAGGCATTCGCTGAAGTATGCCGGCTACTTGCGTGAGCATTTTCATGTCCTCTGCGGTGAAATCAGGTCCGGTCAGTTGGGCATCCAGCCCTTTATGCGAAACCTGCACCACTCCCAGCACGACTCCGTCCCGAGTTGTAATGGGAGCCGAAATGATTTTCTGAATCGGCATCTGGTCGGAGTTTGAGTCCTCATCTTCGCTGGAAAGGCGCACCGCTTCGAACAGGCTCGCGTGCCTCACACGCGTGAAAGAGTTTGACAAGAATGGAGTGTGGGTGGTCGCAGAGCGGGCTGCAACCGCCGTACCGGTCAGCGGCAGCAATCCTGCGGCGCGAAGTTCGACCGGAAAGATAAACCTCAGACTGCCCTTTTCTATTCTCAGGAGCGCAATCTCGTTACGGTGAACCGAGAAGATCCGTGCCAGCTTGAGGCAAACTTGTTCAGCAGAAGGACTCTCGGAGACCATCCGTTCCAAGTCGCCGATCTCCACCTTTGCGGTTCTGGCGCCTACGCCCTGGCCGGCCAATGACATGAATTCCTGCTCGTCCAATTCCCATCCTGCGACCGTTCCTGATCATCCGGCAAGTTACTACAGTACTTCCTGCAGGCGGAAGTGCAGAGCTCAATTTCCTCGGCCCAAACTGGTACCGATTCTTATACCGGTCAAAAGATTTTTCGATAGCGAATACGCACTATTCCACAGGTGGACGCGGTATATTGAGGGTATTCATTGTAATTTCGAGCCGCGTTGGCTCGAGAACAACCTGTCCTGTCTTTTCTCGCTGTGTCCTGCGGGAAGACAGATTGAACTACTCAGATCGAAGGAGTACTAAATGCCTCGTAAAACTAATGGAACCAGCTCTCCCCGGCGCAAGAAAACTCCCGCGGCAATCGATATCCCGAATGCGACGACAACTCCGGTACCGGTTGAACCTGAAGTCCGCGCGAATGCGATTCCGGTTGCAAGCACAGCGAAGGCGAACGGCGACCTCGACGAAGAAATTCGCCAGCGCGCTTACGAACTGTATATAGAGCGGCGAGGAGGCGCGGGCGACCCGGTTCAGGACTGGTTTGTTGCAGAACGCGAAGTTCGGGCGCGTCACAATGAGCTGAATCAAAAGGCATTCGCGGCTGGCGGAAGTCAGGTTTAGACCTGCGAAGTCGCCCTTGCAGGTTCGGTCATCGGGTTCCACCAGACCGAAAAGGGTGCGGCTTGCAATTTTGAATAGGAAGCATTCAACCGGTCGAGTTCGGCCAGAACTTCGAGGATGGAACGGTCTGCGGCTTGGCGGACGGCAGCGCTCAGTCCCGCGCCTGCGTGGTATTGCTCGCCGGTGATGCCGATCAGCAAAATATTCTGCGGGCCTTCGCCGGCCAACTCAGCGATCAACAAAGATTCCGAGAGTGCGGGAGAGTGTGGGTCCATGCGCACCGGCGCGGGGCAGTGGCGAAGAATGTCCTCTTTGCGGTAGAGCGTTACCGTTCCGGGAGGGTCCTGGTTCTTGACCGAATCGATGAGAATCAGCGCGTCAATACCGGAAAGATGTGCGACCAGGTCGAGGCCGGGAGTACCCAGATCCGCCACGGTCACGCATTCATCGAAATGGTAGCTGGCCTGTAGTATGCCGGCGACATAAGGTCCCACACCATCATCACCGAGCAGAATACTTCCGATCCCGCCGATCGTGATTTTCTTTTTCACAGGACCTTCACGCGGGCGATTTGCCGGCCCGAGGGATCGAAGGCGTGGCATGCGCAAGCCATGCATGGATCGAAGGAATGCACGGTGCGTAGCACTTCCAGCGGCTCTTCCGGCCGAGCCAGGGGCGTGTGCAGCAGCGAAGCTTCGTAGGGTCCGCGTGTTCCAGACTCGTCGCGCGGACTGGCGTTCCAGGTCGACGGAACTACCGCCTGGTAGTTCTTGATCTTCCCATGTTGGATCACAACCCAATGCGACAGCGTTCCGCGAGGAGCTTCATGAGTCCCTACACCCTCACTTTCGCCGAACGGAAACACGGGTTCGTTGCGGACAGTCAAATCGCCTTTGGCGATATTATCGACCAGCAACTGCCAGTGCTTTTGCGCCAGTTCAGCGAGCATTGCGGCGCGAATAGCGCGCGCGGCGTGGCGGCCTAGCGTCGAGTGCAACAAGGCAGGCGTAGCGTTCACCCTGGCAATCGCCGAGACCTGGCCGAGAGCAAGGTCCGCATATTTGCGGGTTAAGGGATGGCCTTGCGCATACCCGATCAGCACCTGCGCCAGCGGGCCCACCTGCATGGGCTGCCCCTTGTAGCGCGGTCCCTTGACCCAGGAGTATTTTTTCTCGCCATCCCACTCTGTAAATTGCGGCTCGGTTTCACCAACCCAGGGATGGAGCGGCTTTTCGCCCTGGTAGTAAGCATGGGTCACATCTTCGGTGACAGATTCACGGAAGACCAGATCCGACGCAGTCTTGAAAGGTTGTATGCCTCCAACATTGCCCTGCATGATGTCGCCACCCGGCAGATCATAGGTGGCAGCATTGCTGTCGAGCGGCAGATCGGGAACCGCGAGGTAATTCATAACTCCGCTGCCGATTTTGAACCATTCCGGATACATGGCTGCGACTGCGCAAACATCGACCAGGTAGACTTCATTGATGAAGCGCGCGACCTCGTTCAGCAGGATGCGAATCTGCTCCAGCTTATCCATTCCCAGAGCGCTCTGATTGTCCAAATCGATGGCGTTGGCCACACCGCCAACAAGCAGGTTCTGGATGTGGGGTGTTTTCGATCCCAGCATGCCGACGACCTGCAGCGCCTTGCGCTGGTATTCAAGGGCCTGAATGTAGTGGGTGAACGCGAGCAGGTTGACCTCCGGCGAGAGCCGCATGGCCGGATGGCCCCAATAACCATTCTGGAAGATGCCGAGTTGCCCGCTTGCCGCCACTGCCTTCACCTTGTCCTGTGCGGCTTTCAGTTCGTTGCGGGAATTTCGCGTCCACGGCGAAAGGCCTTCGGCCAGCTTTGATGCCGCTGCCGGGTCGGCCTTCGGAATCTGCAAAATATCGACCCAGTCGAGCGCGGACAACTGATAGAAGTGCACGATGTGGTCGTGCAAGGCGTGCGCAATGAGAATGAGATTGCGGATGTATTGCGCGTTTGCGGGCACGGGGAGCTTGAGCGCATCTTCAACAGCGCGCACGCTGGCCATCGCGTGAACGGTGGTGCACACACCGCAAAAGCGCTGCGTGAACATCCAGGCGTCGCGCGGATCGCGGTCGCGCAAAATGGTTTCAATCCCGCGCCACATGGTGCAGGAGGCCCAGGCGTTGCTGACGGCGTAGTTTTCAACCTCCACGTCGATGCGGAGATGGCCTTCAATGCGTGTTATCGGATCGATGGTGATTCGTTTGGACATATTGCCTGCTATTCGTGCGAGTTGTGGTTCGTAATCTTTTCGTCTTCACCGAAATGGCCGTACTTGAAGTATCCGGTCCATCGGATGTAGGGCCGCCGGAAGCGGAAATAACTCGCCATGTCATGCCACAAGTACAAAGGACCGGGCAAAATGGCGAAGCGTTTCACCGCGATCAGAAACCCAGCGACGCCCAGCGCGATAAAACCGAGCGACACCAAAATCTCAATGGTGGCGGGGAAATACAGAGCTTGAGGATTGGGCCGGAAGGCCAGGGTGGTCGGGCTAAAGCGGTAGATCATTCCCCCCAACGAGCTCAAAACATATCCCAGAAACATCTTGCCCGTGTCGTGGGTGCGCACGGAGCGCTGCAACAGCCTTCCTCCACCCATGATCAAGATCATCTCCAGCCAGAACACTCCGGCAAAACGATCGAAATGGAAGGCAGTGCCAAACTGCTCGCGAAATGCAATGTCCAGGAACCGGAGAGCCGACCATCCGTAAATCAGCCAGCAAGTAATCCGGGCGGCCTCATCCAGGACATCCATGTCCATGGCGCGTTGCCAGATCAGGCAGCAAAGCATGGTAACCCCAGCCACGCATCCGAACGACATGAAACAAGCGGCCCACACATACAGCAACGGCAGAAACGGAGTCTGCCAAAGCGGATGGACTCGTTCACCGGCCAGCAGCATCAGGGCGCCGAGCGACGATTGATGCATTCCCGGCAACAAGTAGGCGAGAGCGATGACGTACGGGAAAACCGCATGCAGCCGCTTTTCGATTTTTTCGACGCCCGGGCGCAGGCGGGAGTCGAAGTACCAGAGCCGCTCCAGCACGGGCGGAAGGTTCTCGACAGCCAATGGAATCATCGCGTAAATCGACATGCAAATCGCGACTTCGGCGAGCGGCGAATGCATGTTCCACTTCCAGGGAAAGACGATCCAATAAAAGTTCCAGGGACGCCCGGCATCGATGCCCAGCAGCAGCAAGCCGCAAGCGTACGCCAGAAAACTTGTCAGAAGCGCCATGCGCATGAGGGCATGGAGCTTCTTTCGACGGAAGACCCATGCGGCGATGCCCACTGCGAAGGCGCCGGAACCAAGCGCCGTCAGCACCATTACATTGAATGTTTTCCAGATTCCCCACCCGAACAAATCGTTCATTCCGCTTACCGGCCCCAGGCCGGCGAGTTCGCGGTAGCCGGTCAATACCAGAGCCACCAGGGTCAGCGCCAGCAAAACGACGAAAAATCGGGTTATCACCGGGAATCCATAAACTGGTACTGCCCGCTCCCACCGAGTTGGCGTTTTGACAGGACTGTTGGGAACTGCGCTCAATGTTGCGCTCATAGTTGCGCCCTCAAGCCGGTTTCTTTCTCACGCTCGTGCGCCTCTTCCACATGGCCCTTCACGCTCTTGCGAATCACCTGCACCAGCCCTGCATAGAGGAGTGCGGGCAGGGCGAAGTACTGATAGAACCGTCTCTGCCAGCGCAGTGTTCTTGCCGGCACCGATTCCTGCCCCAACTCTGGCAGTCCGAGATCTTCGAAAGGCACGCGCGCCAAGTAGAGCGATTGCGTGCCGCCGTTGTCGGTCTCGCCGTAAACCTTGTCTTTGAAATAGCGCCCGGGATTCTGGCTGATGCGATGCTTGGCTTCCATCAGCAACACCGTGCGCGGCCCGAAAATCACCGCGCCCGTGGGACAAACGCTGGTGCAGCCTGGCTTGAGTCCCTGGGCAAGTCGATGGCTGCAGAGTTCACATTTCGTGACCCGGGGGTTGTAGCCCACCCATTGGAAGCGCGGAACGTGGTAGGGACAAGTGATGGTGCAATAACGGCAGCCGATGCACTTGTCCGCCGTCCAATACACGATTCCGCTTTCCGGATCTTTATGCAGCGCCTGGAACGGGCATCCCGCTGCGCACGCGGGATCCAGACAATGCATGCACTGGCGCTTGACGAATGAGGCTGGCGACCCGTCCGTCGGTTTGTAGAGCTTGATGATATTGCGCGTGAGGTCGTTCAGATCGCTGGGCGCCTGATGCAGTCCATCACCCCGCGTATCGGGCGTCTCGCCATTGGCCTCGGCGCACGCCGCGACGCAGGCCTTGCAGCCGATGCAAATGGTGGCGTCATAGAGAAGGCCCACGGCGGCGCTGGGGATCGAAACCGTCTCGGTCTCTGCTCGCAGCGGTTGCGCTGCTGCCGTAACCGCGACGGCCCCGGTCGCCCCCGCCTTGGCGATCGTCGTGATGAGTTCTCGCCGAGTGATGGCCACGTCAGTCCTCTTTCTTCCGTTCCGCCGCTTCCGCTTTCTCTGTCGTTACTTCCTCTTTCTTCCATTCCGCCGCTTCTATCCTGGCCGCGGCGGCGTCTTTGAAAGCGTGCGCACGATCCATGGCGATGCGCTCGGCTCCGGCCTCTTCGCTGCTGCGAAAACGCTGCGACGCCACCCACGATGCGCTTCCCACCGCTCCCGCAATCGCCCCTACCAGCACGGCCGCTCCGGTCTTGATCTTTCCCGCACTGCTGTAAATCGGGGGATAAGTATCCGGCGGCGTGGCTAAATGAATGGGCACGGTTTCCGCGGTTCCCATGCTCCAAACCACATTCTTTTCCGTGCATCCCAGGCAGGGCGCGCCAATCCCAATGGGCCAGACTCCGGGGGTCTCATTGAAATGTCGCGTCGAGCACGCCGCGTGCGTCACCGGGCCCTTGCAGCCCAGCTTGTACAGGCACCAGCCCTTGCGGTGGCCCTCATCGCCGAACGAGTGGGCAAAGCGACCGGCATCGAAATGGGCCCGGCGCGGGCAGTTTTCGTGAATCACCCGTTCATAGGCAAAGATCGGCCGACGCAGATCGTCAAGTTCCGGCAGGCGATTCATGGTCACGTACTCGAGCACGACCGCCAGCAGGTTGTACGGATTCGGGGGGCACCCTGGCAAGTTCACAATCGGCTTTCCCGAAATCACGGTGTCCACTCCGACCGCGCCGGTCGGATTCGGATCTGAAGAAGGAACGCCTCCCCAGGAAGCGCAGGAACCGATAGCAATAATTGCGGCCGCTTTGCCCGCAGCTTCCTTTACCACCTGCACGGCCGGACGCCCCGCAAGTTGCATATAGACGCCGTCATCGCGCGTGGGAATTGCCCCTTCCACAACCAGCACGTACTTCCCTGCGTTGTCAGCGATTGCCTGCCGCAGGGCGGCTTCGGCCTGTTCGCCGGAGGCAGCCATCAGCGTCTCGTGATAATCGAGCGAAATAATGTCGAGAATCAGATGAGCGGCATCGGGAGCCGAGGTTCGCAGAAGTGTTTCTGTGCATCCCGTGCAGTCCTGGAAATGCAACCAGATAACAGACGGCCGCCGTGCGGCAGCGATCTTCGCGGCGACTTCGGCCGCGGAGCCGGTCTTGGTGAGCGCCAGCCCCGCGGGAGCTGTCGCCACCAGGACGGAGCACAAACGCAAGAAATCGCGGCGCGATACGCCGGCCGCTTCCAGATGGGACTGGACAGTAATCTCCGGTTTGACAGAGTTCGCCATCGCGGACTCCTTCATTTGCTCTTAATTTGTCGGGCTGAGAACTGGCACGCTGCCGGGATTCAGCTCCTTGCGCTACCCGAAATGAGCCTCTTGCAGCGCAGTCACATAATCCAACTGTGCGGGCGGAGGGGCCTATGAGCAGAGTCACGCTTGAAGGTGCTGGGGCGCACACTTTGAAAGTGAGCGCGATCACATCGAATCAACTCATGCGGGTTGGATTTGAACTTCGGGGACAAGACGAACGCACCGCGGCCAATCCTCCACCGATTCGCGAGTCCCCGATGCGACTCCAAGCTTCGATGCAACCCAACGAAAGACCGTTTTACCCCATCAACATGCCGCCGTTCACATTCAAAACGTGCCCCGTAATGTAGGAGGCTTCTTCGGAGGCAAGAAAGGCGACCGCGTGGGCGACATCTTCGGGGAGACCAACTCTGCGCAACGGGATTTGATCCAGGGCAGCCTGCTTGAACTCGTCACTGAGCACGGCGGTCATGGCGGTCTCGATGAAGCCGGGAGCCACGGCATTGCTTGTAATGTTGCGCGAGGCCACTTCGCGGGCGATCGCCATGGTCAGCCCGATCAGGCCGGCTTTAGAGGCGGCATAGTTGGCCTGTCCGGCCTGGCCCATCTGTCCGAAGACGCTCGTAATGTTGATGATGCGGCCCCAGCGTTGCTTGAGCATGGGTGGGATCACCTGCTGGATGCACAGATAAGCCGAGGTGAGATTTGTGTTAAGGACTGCGTCCCAGTCGCCCCGTTTCATGCGCATGATCAGCTGATCGCGGGTGATGCCCGCATTGTTGACCAGGATGTCGATCTTGCCGAAGTGGGCTATCGCAGATTTGATGGCGGCCTTGACTTGTTCTTCGTCGCTGACATCCATGGCGAAGGCAGAGGCTTTCCCGCCAGCGGCAGTGATCGCCATGACCAGGTCCTCGAGCTTTTGCTGATTGCGGGCGGTGACGGCCACGCTGGCGCCGTACTGCGCTAATACTCGCGCGCAAGAGTGGCCGATGCCCTGCGAGGCTCCGGTCACCAGCGCAACTCGACCATTCAGGTCCATGGCATCCCTGGGAAGGGGAATTATAAACGCCAAAGATGAAGGCGGGCAGCCATTGGTGCGAGGAAGCATCGGCGCTTTTGCGCGAGCTCCACGCAACGCAAAATCAGGTCAACGCCTTTAAGTCCCGTCAGCCTGTCTGGCCTGCCGCATGACATAAAGGGGCCACTGCAAAAATCTCCCGGATCTTTTCAACCAGACCCTTCCTGGAATATGGCTTGGCGAGAAAGTGAGTTTGCGAGTGCGGCTCTCCCATCGCCTGCCCCACCTGGCAGTACCCAGACGTAACCAGCACTTTGACGCCCGGTGAGCGACGGCACAGCTCCTGGCCTAATTGTTGACCGTCGCGGTCCGGCAGCACCAGGTCCGTCATGACAAGATCGATGCGGCGATTCGCTTGCTCGAAAACTCGGAGAGCATCGGCGGCATCCGCTGCCGGCAAAACTTCAAAACCAGCGCTCTCGAGGATTTTGCGAGTTGCTTCTCGCACGAAAGGTTCGTCTTCCACCAAAAGCACGATCTGCGGCCTGGAGGGTTCGCGCTCATCCGTGTAGAGAGGTTGGAGAGTCATAGCGTTCTTCCTTTTCGCTTTTTCTTCCGGGATCAACCTCTATTGCAAGCGAATAACCGAAGTGATCTGTGCAAGATCCAGGCAAAAGGAAGGAGTGCTGCAACGATCGCTGCACGCGCCGGAACCTAATTGGGCGCGGTCAGAATTGTCCGATTGGGATCAATCACGATCTTGCGGACGTTGGGGGGCGCGCTGATCCGGAAGGAGGTTTCGTTCCCATCAGCTAGCACTATGCCCAAGAAAACCAAGGAGTTATTTTCTGCCTCGGCGTAGATCGGAACGGCGGTGACGAGATCATCGGGCACGTGCTTTTGCAGGATCAGCCCCGAAACGCTGGCCGCGCCTGCCTTCTGGACAATGCGCACTTCTCGAGCCGAAAGCACAGGCATCGCAGTGCCGTTGACCCATCCATCCACAAACCAGTTCAGATTGTGACGATTCTCGTACCAAAGTGGGCGCGGGAGTTCCTCCTGGAAGATTTCCATCAAATCGTGCGTGCTCATGCTTTTTCCGGCGTAGCGGTCTCGGGCTTTGCGCAGGGCACGGAAAAAAGGCTCGTCGGAACTAATCCTATCTTTGCGCGAGTGCGATCCCATTTCGGAATCACGCAGCATTGAGCGCAACATGTGAAACAACCAAGTTCCGCGTTCGTAGGCAATGGCGTCGTAACCGTTCGGGAAATGCGACGACACCAGGCGCTGGCCGAAGGTCACCGGTCCCGCGTCGCGCAACCATTCGCCGTCTTTGTTTTTCTTGAGAAGATCGTCACGATACTTCTCCATGATGGCGCGGAATTGGGCTGGATTCTTCTGCTCGAGCAGCAGCAGGGATGCATAATTCGCCAACCCTTCCGATATCCACTGATCGCGGTAACTTTTCCAAAGGACGAGATCGCCCCACCATTGATGGGCCGTCTCATGGACAAGAACCTGCAGATTGAGCTGGCGTGTTATGTCGGTGATCTGAAGGTTCTGCTGCTCGGCCGGACTTAAGAAAGCGGTACTTGCAAGAAAGACCAGGCCAGGCCATCCCTGGCTTAAATTCCCAGGCATTTGCGTGAAAGCCAGAGAGCTGTAGGGATAAGGCCCAAACCACTGGGAGAAATTCCCGATCGCATCCGCGGCGCGCTGAGCCACCTCCTGCAAGTCGCGCGCTGGAGAAGGAGGCGGCGAAGGCACTAGGAGCGGCGAAACAGACTTTCCCCTTGCCGAACGCGGAAGTGTAGGCATTTCAACCACCTCCGACGGGGCACTGGGAAATGATCTTTCCACCGTCGAGGTGCCGTAAGCTTCGACCGGAACTTTGCCGGCTTTCGCCTCGGCACGCGCGTACTTGCCAAGGTTGAAACCCGCCACCGGAATCGGCCGCTCCGAGACCCAACGCGAAACCTTCTCTCCTGCAGTTTCAGCGCTTGCCCCCCTTGGGGGGTGCTCGATGTTGGCAGGCATTTGCTTGCCTGTCGCAACCAGGGTCCAACCCACTGGATAGTGAAACGTAAGATCGAACTGAGCTGGATTCAGGCCAAAACTTGGGTACCAGGTGCCACGCTCGCCCACATATAACAGACCGCCACCCGCGTCGGATAGGACCTCGCCGGCGTAATGAAAAGTCAACCTGAGCTCCTGGCCGGCCCTCAGATTTGCAGGCAAGACGACGGCAACCAGGTCATTGCCTTTCCGGTGGAGTTGCGTCCCCTCGAGGGCCGGGTTCTGAATGAATTCGAGCGGATGTCCAGCCGTATCGACAGAAGCGACTTTCAAATATCGCGACAGCTCAAAGAGCAGCGTGCGCTCGCCTCCAGTTCGGGCGTGAAGTTCAAGATCCGCTGAAGCTTCCAACCGCGTCGGCGGAGCGACCGAGGCCCGAATCCGAAAGCTGGTGATGGAAACATCGCTTTCGCGCGAGAAGGCAGGAGAGCCGGTCAGGCTCGGGGGCAAGAATGACGTCCAGATATTGAAGAAGTCGGCGCCACCGTTCTGCTGCGTCTGGCCAGCCCACAACGGCTCGGGTATGGCCGCATCCCAATAGACTTCGAACGTGCCCAGTTTTGTTCCCAGCAGATGCACGTGCAGCAGCGGCGGAAGCTTACGCTCGCGCTCACCGGTTGCAGTGGGCGGGAGAAAATGGCTGAAATCGAGAAACAAGCGTATCGCATCCGACTCCGCCAATTTATGCGCCGCCTCCTCCCAGTCTTTCAGAAAATCGCCGGCCTCCTGCGCGGGGGAAAGGAACGGCTCCAAGAGTTCGGCGGTATCGTCATTGAAACGCAGATAGGCAGAGGTGATTTGCTCCTCCAGAATTGCCATGCCGGTGAACAGGGCCAGCGATCCGCGCTCGGCTCGATTCGGAGGCTGGAGCAGGACTTCTCCATCGCCCAGAAAAAACGCACCCGTAGTTTTGCCGCAGATGTCTTCCGTAAATGCCAGCGTGCCGTTCTCGAGAGTCAAGTCGAGGCTTGGCCGGTGAATCGAAGCATCGCGTACGTGGAAGACTCGAGAGCGATCCAACCCAATGGTGCGCAGACGCGAGTACATTGCCGCAGAGGTTGGGGGGCAATCCCCGGGCAACGAGTCCGCGGCAGCCGCGAGCGGCGGCATAAGACAGGCAATCAATCCCCTGACCAATAACGTCCGCCATCTCGTCATGCCCCACAGGTAACTCATGCGCGATAGCCGAACGAGCACCTTTGTCACCTACGAAGCCCTCCACCTCGGTTGTTAGAATCAGCGAGAATGCGCGTTCGTTGTCCCATTCTAGTGCTTCTGGCGGCGCTTTCCGCACGGGGTGACGTGATTTACCTCAAGAATGGCCGCACGATCTGGGCCGACTCGGTGCGGGAAATCAGGAACCGCGAGGATCCTCACAAGGACCGGGTTGAATATGACGTCGGCGAGGATACGTACACCATTCCAAAGTCGTCGGTCGACCATATCGATTCCGGCGAGACTCCTCCGGCCCGCCCTGGTGCGGGCGCAGGAAGTGAAATTCCCTCCTTCACGCCGCCGCTTGCGGGTCTCAATTCCGCAGCTGACCTGAACGAAAAAATTATCCACGACGGCAAAGTAGACACGGAAGCGCTCGCTGCACTGGCCAAGTCCGACGATCCCGCATTCGCTGCGAGCTTGTATTTCCTAGCCGGGAAACATGAATCGGACCAGGGAAATTTTTCCCGAGCCAAGCGCTATTTTGACTCCGCGTTGCGCTTCCAACCTGACAACGCAACCTTGCTGATCTACTATGCGGCCAGTCTGATGCGGACCGGCGAGGCCGCACAAGCGTTGCCTTACGCCCAGCGTGCCGCTCGCCTTTCTCCGGAATCGCCCGATGCTCTGGCCATGCTTGGTTTCGCGCAATTCGCCACCGACCACACCGGGGACGCGATTCGCTCGTGGAGGCACTCGCTTGCTCTGCGTCCTGACGCCAAACTAAACCAGTATCTGGAGCGGGCCGAGCGCGAGTCGCAGGCAGAATCCAACTTCTCCCAGCGCGAAACCGGCCACTTCAGCCTTCACTTTGAGGGCAAGGAAACAACCGAAGACCTCCGGCGCAATTTGCTGGCGACGCTGGACTCTGATTACGACGATCTTGTGCGCGACCTCGGCTATTCACCGCACGACAGCATCGTGGTCACGCTCTATACCCAGCAGGCCTTTTTCGACGTCACACGGGCGCCCTCCTGGAGCGGCGCCATCAATGACGGCAAGCTGCGAATCCCGGTAAGCGGCGTTCAGAACGTGACGCCGGATCTGGCGCGCGTCCTCAAGCATGAACTCACTCACTCTTTCATCGCACAAATGTCGGGCGGCCGTTGCCCAACCTGGTTGAATGAGGGTATCGCGCAACTGGAGGAAGGCAGAAGCAGCGGCTCCAATGGCCATGCCCTGGCGCAACTGTTCGGCGCCGGAGCGGAAATTCCTTTCAACATGCTGGAAGGACCCTTTCTCAATTTCTCCGAGCCAGAGGCCAATACGGCTTACGCCGAATCTCTGGCCGCTACGGAATATATCCGTGACACCTATGGGATGGAAGACATCCAGCGCATCCTGGAACGTCTGGCGCAGGGCAGCGCGACAGAAGCAGCACTGCGCGCAACCATTCGATCTGACTATCGAGAACTGCAGGACGAGTTAACCCAGTGGCTGGCGGAAAAGTACGGACGATAACGGGTTGCTCTGCGTTTACGGTTGTGCTACGGTTCGCGCGTCATGAAACTGCCTTCAAGACTGTTTGGCCGGGCACGGCAGGGGCCTTCCGAGCTGGTTCAGCCGGACACACCTCCCATACAAGGCGCCTCCATAGCAGTCGCGTATTTTGCGCCGCAAACCGGCGGTGATTTTCATGCCATCGCACGGGTCGGTCCGGGCCGCGTCCTGTTCGGGCTGCTCGACGTTGCCGGAAAACGTGAGACTTGCGGTGCCATCCTTGCGGCAGCACGCAACTGCTTCCTGGCCAGCGGAGAAGAGGTTCTTTCGGCGCCCGAGCTCAACGAGCCGGAAGCAATGGTCGAATTGGGGCGGCGCTTGAATTTGGAAATCATGCGTGCGGCCGGCGGAGTGCGCAGTTGCCCGGCTTTCGCAGGGTGTTATAACCAAGAGTTGGGGACGGTCTGCTATATCAATGCGGGCCACACACCGGGGTTGTTACGGGATCCTTCCGGCATCGTTGAACTGCCGGCAACCGGGCTGCCACTTGGCCTGTTTTCGCTGGCGCCGATTGATGCACGAACCGTGGGTCTGGGCTCGCAGGGCTTATTGGTGGTTGTTTCTCGCGGGGTGGTCGAGGCCGAACAAAGGCACTCGGATTTCGGCCTCGCGGGCGTGACCACCGCGATCGAGAGGAAACTCTCGTCAGCCAACAGCTTGTCCCGGCACATCCTGGAAAGCGTTCGCGATTTCATGCACGCGCCACCCAAGCACAATGACGTTACTGCGCTCGTGCTGGCGAGGGAGGAATAGCCAGCTCGACGGCAGACACGCCGTTCCGAACTATAGAAACGCCCATAACCTTTCTTCCCAATTCTTCTCTTCCCAATTCCGCCGAAGACGACTTGGTTCGATGGGCAAATCCGCGTAAAATGCATGTAAATCTCCTCTGGTTTTTGAACAGGTTCTTGCGGCCACATCCGGCTGACGCCTGTTTTATTGATCCAGACTTAAGAGAGCTCGCATGAGTAGAACCGCACTGACCCTTACACTGACAATGACTCTGGCCGCGTTGTCCCCTGTGGTTTTCGCCACTGATATCGTGGTTGAGGAAATCGTTGCCCGCGTCAACAACGAGATCATCACGCATTCGGAATATGAGCGCAGCCTCGATCAACTCAAACAGGAAGTTCAGCAGCAGGAGCCGTTGAGCGCAGCCCACGTTTTCGACGAGAGGCAGCGCGACGTTTTGCGCGATTTGATCGACCAGCAACTGCTGTTGCAGAAAGGCAAAGATCTCGGGATCACCGGCGACACCGAACTGGTGAAGAAGCTCGATGAGATGCGGAAGGAAATGAAGCTCGAGAGCATGGAGGACCTTGAAAAGGCCGCCCAGGCGCAAGGCGCTTCCTACGAGGAGTTCAAACAAAACCTTCGCAACCAGATCGTTACCCAGCGCGTGATCGGCCAGGAAGTTGGCTCCAAGCTGGCCATGAATAAAGAGGAAGAACTGAAGTTCTACAACGAACACAAAGCGGAAATGGAGCACCCCGAACAGGTCCGGCTCAGCGAGATTCTGATTGCACCCAAACCAGCCCCGAAGCCGCTCGGTCCTGATGGCAAGCCCCAGGCTCCCACCGACGCGGAAAATGAGGCGGCTTTAGCCGCTGCTCATACCAAGGCAGCGGACATCCTGGCACAGCTTCACAAAGGCGCCAGTTTTGCGGACCTCGCCAAGCAGGACTCGGACGGTCCATCCGCGAAGGATGGAGGGGATCTCAGCTTCTTCAAGCGCGGCACGCTGGCCAAGGAACTGGAAGACAAGGTTTTCGCGCTCAAGACCGGCGAATATACCGATGTGATCCGCACCAAGCAAGGCTATGTGATTCTGGAAGTGGCGGAGCATGAAATGGCCGGCATTCCAACTCTGAAAGAAGCCGAGCCGCGGATTCAGGACGCTCTGTATATGGAAAAATTGCAGCCCGCGCTGCGAGCTTATTTGACTACCCTGCGCGAAGAGGCCTACATTGACGTCAAGGCGGGGTATACCGATACAGGCGCCAGCGCAAAGCAAACCAAGCCGGTGGAGACCACGACCAAGGAAGTGGCCCCGAAAAAACGGAAAAAGAAGCTCGGCGTCTTTTAGTTGAGATTTGAGGCTTGGCTGTGTTTGCAGACGCCAGCAACCCCTACATGGCGATCGCTGTCGTACCTGGCGGCGTTTCTTCTAAAATGACAGGGCGCCAATCTGCGGTGTCGACGAAACCGGTATGGGCGGAGGTTCATTGAAAGAGTTCTTCATCTGCGATTGTCATCTGCAGGAAAACAAGATCATCACTTCGTGCTTCGTGGTCGCCTCCAAGCAGATCAAACCGAAGAAGAACGGCGATCCTTATCTGGCACTGATTCTGGCTGATCGCACCGGTCAGATCGAAGCCAAGATGTGGGACAACGTGGACGAGTTCATCGACGCGTTCGGGCAAGACGATTTTCTCAAAGTCAAGGGGTTAATTAACAAATACAAGAACAGGTTTCAGCTCACCATTCACAAATTGCGCCGTCTGAGCGAAGCCGAAGTTGATTTCACCGATTACCTGCCCAAGACTGACAAAGACATCGGCGAACTCTGGCGAACGCTGGCGGATTTTGTGTCCACGTTCCAGAACCCTCACCTGAAATCACTCGTTGAGAGCTTCATGGCCGATCCGGAAGTCGCCGAGCGCTATCGCAATGCGCCCGCCGCGAAGTCGCTCCACCACGCATACATCGGCGGGCTGCTCGATCATGTGGTCTCGCTTTTCCGCTGCTGCGACCTGGTCAGCCGCAACTATCCCCAGATTAACCGCGACCTGTTGCTCACAGGGGCATTCCTCCACGACATCGGCAAGATTTACGAACTTACTTACAACCGATCGTTTTCCTATACAACTCGCGGCCAGTTGCTGGGGCACATGATTATTGAGCTCGAGATGCTGCAATCGAAAGTGGCGAAACTGCCTGATTTTCCCCCGGATTTGAAAACCATGCTCGAACATCTGATCATCAGCCACCATGGGCAGTACGAATTCGGATCGCCCAAACTGCCGATGTTTCCCGAAGCGCTGATGCTGCATTACCTGGACGATCTGGACTCAAAAATGGAAGCCATGCGAGCCCACTTCGAGCGCGAACGGGCAATGGAAGGGCCCTGGACCAGTTACAACCCATCGCTCGGGCGCCCGCTCTTGGATGCTCAGAAGTTGGGGCAAACCGAAAAAACCGAATCCGGCGACCAGCCCGCAACTGGACAGGGGCCGCAGTCGGGATCCGCTGCCGACGCGTCTGCGGAGACGAACTCGGAACCATCAACAGAGCCCGCTTCAACCCTAAACCTGTTCAGCCAGCAAAAGGCGTAGTGCAACCAGATTCCCTGCGGAGCACGACCGTCCACGAATGGCGGACCTTATGGACTTTTCACGCTTTACGACCATCAGCTTCGATTGCTACGGCACGCTGATTGACTGGGAAGCAGGAATTCTGCCCGTGCTGCGCTCGGTGCTTTCCCGCCACGGGCAAAGTCTCAACGACGCTGCCATCCTCGAACTCTACGGCGAATTCGAAGCCGAGGCAGAAAGTGGTGATTACCGGAAGTATCGCGATGTGCTGAAGGAGGTTGTGCGGGCTTTTGCCCGGCGTCTTGGCTTCGAGGCAAGCCCGGCTGATCTGCTCAAGCTGTCCGACTCGGTAGGGGCATGGCCGCCGTTTCCCGACACAGTTGCTGCTCTGCGCGCGCTCAAGAGATGGTATCGCCTGGCAATCATCTCAAACATTGATGATGACCTGTTTGCCGAAACGCGGAAGCTTCTAGCCGTTGATTTCGACGCGGTCATCACGGCCGAGCGGGCAAAGAGCTATAAGCCTTCTATTCGGAACTTTGAACTGGCGTTCGAAGCCTTGGAGATACCTCGCCAGCGCTTGCTTCATGCGGCACAGAGCATTTATCACGACATCGTTCCGGCGAATTCGCTGGGAATTTCGACGGTATGGGTCAACCGGAAATCGGCGCGTCCGGGGATTGGCGCCGTGCTGGCGGCCAGTGGCAAGCCTGATCTTGAGGTGCCCGACTTGGCAACCCTCGCATCCCTTGCGCTGACCGAAACATGATTTGGAATTTCCTGACACTTACAACGAGAGCTTTTCGTTCCAACCCTAGATCGGAACCGGTGCGGGGAGAATTCTCTTCCGGATTGCAGCCGTCACGAGTTGAGCCTTGTTGTGAATATCGAGTTTGCGCATGAGGTTGAACTTGTGCGCTTCTACTGTCTTGACGCTAAGTTTGAGTTCCGCTGCCGCCTCACGCACCGTGCGCCCTTCAGCGAGCAATCTCATCACCTCTCGCTCACGCGCGGTAAGAGTGCTTCTTCGCGTCGCAACCCGCACGGCACGCCCTGGTGGCGCATCCTGCTGCAATAGCGAACGGATCCGCGGACTCCAGTAAGGCTGGCCACTGCACACATCCCGCAGCGCCTGGAGGAAAAGAGACGTTGGAGTATCTTTCAGCAGATATGCGCTGGCTCCCGATCGCTGGGCCTGCCGCACACACTCCTTGTCTTCATGCATGGTCAGGTAGACGATGCGCGAACCGGGGCAGTGCTGCTCGATGAACCGGCCCGCTTCGAACGAGGACATGCCCGGCATGCCAATGTCGAGCAGCACCAGTTCGGGCCGATGTTCCAGGGCCAATTTCAAGGCTTGTGCCGCGTCGCCTGCTTCGCCTACCACTGCAAAATCATCGGCATCTTCCAGCAATCGGCGCACTCCGTAACGCATCAGTTCGTGGTTGTCGACCACGATACAGCGAATGCGCGTCTTTGTTTCCGTAGGAATTGTTCCAGTTTCAACTGACACTGCTAAATACCCTTGGGTTGACCAGATGTGGGATGAACACCTTCTCATGCCCCATTTGAGATAGCTGCGCTTATTCTACCCACAATCGATTGTGAATTGAGCTGCCCTTTTTTCTCCATCGTTTACAATTCCTGTTTCAGATGCTGCGCTACTTTACATCGGGAGAGTCGCACGGCGAAGCTCTGGTCGCGTTCCTTTCCGGGTTGCCGGCCGGACTCACTGTCGATCAGACGTTTGTCGACCGCGAACTCTGGCGTCGTCAGCAGGGTTATGGGCGCGGCGGACGCATGAAGATTGAAAGCGACTCGGCGCACTTCCTTTCCGGTGTCCGTCACGGCAAAACCATTGGTTCTCCGATTGCCGTATTGCTGCGGAACCGCGACTGGGAGAATTGGCAGGGATCCTTGCCGGTCGGTCCGGGCGATCCTGAAAAACACAAGCGCGTCGCCTCGCCTCGTCCCGGTCACGCCGATCTGGCGGGCGCCTTGAAATACGATTTCGTCGAAG
>Ga0187784_10001321_pt1 | contig 19517 bp, 19 predicted proteins | sample 1015_SJ02_MP15_2_FD_132964 | JGI IMG/M metagenome (GOLD analysis project Ga0187784, IMG submission 132964) | Tropical peat soil microbial communities from peatlands in Department of Meta, Colombia - 1015_SJ02_MP15_20_MG | ecosystem: Environmental > Terrestrial > Soil > Wetlands > Peat | place...
AGGACCTGCGCGGACTGGCGCTGCGCGGCGACCCCTACGAGGCGGCGTCGGGAGCCCGGGCGGTGGTCGTGCTGACCGAGTGGGACGAGTTCCGCTGGCTCGACTTCGCGCGCCTCTTCGCCGCCATGGACACCCCGAGCATCGTCGACGCCCGCAATCTGCTGGACCCGGCGGCGCTGCGCAGGATGGGCTTCCGCTACACCGGGATCGGTCGCCGGTGAGCCGGGTCCTCGTCGCGGGCGGTGCTGGCTTCCTCGGGTCGCACCTGTGTGACCGCCTGGTCGAGCGCGGCGACAGCGTCGTCTGCCTCGACGACCTCTCGACCGGGTCGCTCGAGAACGTGGCGCACCTCCTCGACGAGGAGCGGTTCAGCCTGATCGTGACCGACGTCAGCGAGAAGGTCGGGCTCGGCTCGGATGCGCCGGTGGACGCCGTGTGCCACCTCGCCTCGCCCGCGTCGCCGCTCGCGTACCTGGCCCGGCCGCTCGCCACGTTGGCGGTGGGCAGCGAGGGCACCCGGCGCCTGCTGGACCTGGCCCACGAGCACGGCGCCCGGTTCCTGATGGCGAGCACGAGCGAGATCTACGGCGACCCCGAGGTGCACCCGCAGGTCGAGTCCTACCGTGGCAACGTCGACCCGACCGGCCCCCGCAGCGTGTACGACGAGGCGAAGCGGTTCGCGGAGAGCTTGACCATGGCCGCGCACCGGGCCCACGGCGTCGACGTCGGCATCGCACGGATCTTCAACACCTACGGTCCGCGTTTGTCGCCCGGGGACGGCCGCGTGGTCTCGAACTTCATCGCCCAGGCGCTGCGGGGCGAACCGCTGACCGTCTACGGGGACGGCAGCCAGACGCGCAGCCTCTGCTTCGTCGACGACCAGATCGCCGGCCTCCTGGCCCTGCTCGATTCGGAGTTCCGCGGCCCGGTGAACATCGGGAACCCCGACGAGCGCTCGATACTCGAGTTGGCGCACCTCGTGCTCGAGCTTTCCGGGTCGGCCTCGGAGATCGTGTTCCGTCCGCTGCCCGCCGACGACCCCATGCGGCGCTGCCCCGACATCACGCTGGCCCGTCGTGCGCTCGGGTGGGAGCCGAGAGTCGGGCTGCGCGAGGGGCTCGAACGCACGATCGCCTCCTTCGCGGAGAGGATCGACCCACGATGACCGAGCCGGACGTGACGGAGCCAGACCTCCCGGAGTGGGCCAGACCGCGGACCCCGCAACGGACCTACAACTCCCTGTCGGTGATCACGCCCGTGTACAACGAGCGGACGACGGTGGCGGAGATCATCCGGCGCATGCGCGCCGTCGAGTTGCCGCTGAGCGTCGAGATCATCGTGGTCGACGACGGGTCCGACGACGGGTCCGACAAGGTCCTCGGCGCGTTGCAGGACTCGACCGTCCGCGTGATCCGCCAACCCGTCAACCAGGGCAAGGGGGCGGCCGTCCGCACCGGGCTGGCCGAAGCCCGCGGGGACATCGTCATGGTCCAGGACGCCGACCTCGAGTACGACCCCAACGACTGGCCGCGGCTGATCGACCCCATCCTGCGCGGGAAGGCCCGCGTCGTCTACGGCAGCCGGTTCACCGGCGAGCGAAAGAACATGTTGCCGCTGCACTGGATCGGCAACCGGTTGCTGTCGCTCGTCACGAACCTGCTCTACAGCTCGACCCTCTCGGACATGGAGACCTGCTACAAGGTGTTCGACGCGCAGGTCCTCGAGGGCATGACGATCGTCTCGAACCGATTCGACTTCGAGCCCGAGATCACTGCGAAGATCCTGCGACGCGGGGAACGGATCTACGAGGTGCCCATCTCCTACGCGGGCCGAGAGCCCGAGGAGGGTAAGAAGATCACCTGGCGTGACGGCTTCGGCGCCCTCAAGGCCCTGGTCAAATTCCGCTTCACCCGGGAGTACTGAGCCACTCGTGCCCGGTGCACCCGGCCCCGTCGGCGCGGTCGTGGTGGACCATGACGCCGGAGCGCTGCTCGAGCGTTGTGTCGGCTCCATCCTCGACGAGGGCGCCGACGCGGTGGTCGTCGTGGAGAACGGAGCGGCGGGGAGCGCGGCTGCCGCGCTGGGGGGCCTGTTGGCCCGCCAGCCCGCGTCGCCGGTGCGCATCGTACGGCCCGGCCGCAATATCGGCTTCGGGGCCGGGGTGAACCGCGGCCTGGCGGTGCTGGCCGGGGAGCCCTCACCGCCGGAGTGGGTGCTCGTCTCCAACCCCGACCTCGTGCTGCACCCCGGCGCGCTTCGGGCGCTCGTCCACGCCCTCGCCGATCACCCGGCGTGGGCGCTCGCCGGGCCGCGCATCTTCACGGAGGGCGGAGAGGTCTATCCCTCGGTCCGCCGCTTCCCCTCGTTCACCGACGCCGCCGGGCACGCGCTGCTGGCGCAGTTCAAGCCGGACAACCCCTTCACGCGCCGCTACAACCCCGGGACGCCCCCCGGTGAGGTCGTCACCGGGGCCGGGTGGGTGTCGGGCTCGTGCTTCGTGGCGCGCCGCCGGGCGCTCGAGGAGCTGGGCGGGTTCGACGAGGCGTACTTCATGTACGCCGAGGACATGGACCTGTGCTGGCGTGCGCATGCGGCCGGGTGGGGTGTGGGCTTCGCCGGCACCGCCGCGGCCACGCACGTGCAGGGAGTGAGCACCTCCCGGCACCCGTACCGCATGATGGTGGCCCACCACCGCTCGGCGCTCCGCTTCACGGTGCACACGACGAAGGGCTGGCGACGCCTCGCCCTGCCCGCGGCGGTGCTCGTGCTCGGGGTGCGCATGCTCATGGCCACCGTTCGGCTCGTCCTCTCACGTTGAGCACGGTCTCACATTGAGCACGGTCCGGCCCGCCGGAGACCCCGCGCCGGCGCCGCGCGCCCGGACCCGGCTCGTGGTCGCCCTGGTGGCGGTCGCCGCGACGGTCCTGGCGCTGGTCCTGGCGCTGGTCCTGGCGGTCGCCGTGCCCGGGCCTCACGTGCACGTCGAGCCCGAGGTCAGCTTCGCCCTCCCACCACCCGCGGCGGGGTGCGACGGTGCGACCTCACTGCCCGGCGGCGGGGCCCGGGTGCCGCTGACGGTGAGCACGGTCGACGAGCAGGTGGCGGAGTCCGTCGACGTGTGCATCGGGGGGCAGGGGCCCTTCGCCTTCGTGCTCGACTCGGGGGCGGGCCAGTCCACCATCGACGCCGGCCTCGCCCGTCGTCTTCAGCTCCCCTCCGCCGGTCCTGCTTCCGAGTTCGCCGGGGTGGGCTGCATCGGCCATGCCCGTCCGGTCTCGGTCGCTTCGTGGTCGCTCGACGGCGTCCCCCTCGACCCCCAGCAGCTCACCGCGGCGAGGCTCCCGCAGATGGGCGGGAAGGGCGAGCCGGTGGGGCTCTTGGGCTCGGACGTGCTGTCGAGGTTCGGCGCCGTCCGGGTGGATTTCCGGGGTGGCGCGCTCGTGCTCGCGGGCCCAGAGGGACAACCGCTCGGAGGGGCGGCGGCCGTGACCGGCCCCACCGGGTCCGCGCCGGCGGCGTTGACCGCCGGCGCCGGCACGACGGTTCCGCTGACCGTGATCACCCTGCCCGGCGACGTGTCTCTCGGCGTTGCCGTGCGCTTCGGCCGGGGCGGGCGCCGGGCGTTCGTCGTCGACACCGGGTCCTCGCAGAGCGTCGTGTCCACCTCGGTGGCCGACGCCGAGTCGCTGGCCGGGACCGACCTGGCGCAGCGCCAGGCCACCGTCTGCTCGGTCATCACCATCCCGCTGGTGCACAGCGGCCCGTGGTCCGTCCCCGGTGCCGCGCTCCATCCGCAGCTCCTGGGCGAGACCGACTTCGGGACCGTCGGCCTCGGCGGCATCGTGGGGCTGCTCGGGTCGGACCAGCTGGCCCGCTACGGGTGGGTCGTGCTCGACTACCGCGGGGCGCTGTTGGTCCTGGGGTGAGGACCCGAGCCGGGGTGCCCCGGGGCTCACCCGGGCCCGGACAAGCCCAACAGGTCGGTGACACCGTGGTCGCGCCCGGCCGTGTAGCCGCCGTCGACCGCCATGGCCAAGCCGGTCACGAAGGAGGCGTCGTCGGAGAGCAAGAAGGCAGCCACCGACGCGATCTCCTCGGGGCGGGCCATGCGGCGCCCGAGCTTGTGCTCGTGGGCGACGTCGGCGCGCACGTCCTCGAGGCCGGGCCCGAAGACGGCTTGCACCAGCGGGGTCTCGACGAAGCCGGGACAGAGGGCGTTCACGCGGATGCCCCGGCCGCCGTAGTCGATGGCCATGTTCTTCGTCAGGATGACCACCCCGCCCTTCGAGGCGCTGTAGGCGCTGCCCCCCGCCGTCCCCTCGAGGCCCTCGATGCTGGCGACCGTCACCACCGAGCCGCGCTGGCCGTCGGGGCGCGCCGGCTGGCGCAGCATCTGGTCGATCACGTGCTTCGCCGTGAGGTAGGTCCCCGTGAGGTTGACGCCCAGCACGCGGTCCCACTCCCCCCTGGGCAGCAGGTGCACGGGACCGCCGCCGGCCACCCCGGCTGCGTTGACGAGGCCGTCGACCGAGCCGCCGAAGGCGAGGGCCGATGCGACCAGCGCGGCCACGGCGGCCTCGTCGGTGACGTCCGCTGCCGTGAAGGCCCAGCGGTCGTCCGCCGCGCCGGATGGCGGCGCGGGCGGCTCGTCCACGTCGGAGCCGATCACCCGTGCCCCTTCTTCGAGGAGGCGCGCCGCCGTGGCCAAGCCGATGCCCGACGCCGCACCGGTCACGATGAAGGTCCGACCGTCCAGTCCGCGCATGGCACCCTCCCCGTTCGGCGTGCGTTGGTTGCGCCCCGGTGACCGGGGCTGCTAGGAGCAGGGCACTGTTCTAGCCCGGGGCCGAGCCGGGCTGCCGTCTGCCCCGGGGGGCACGCGTCGAGGGAGGCCGCATCATGAAGTTCGCGCTGTTCTACGAGATCCCAGTGCCTCGCCCGTGGGACGAGGACAGCGAGCTGGTCGCCTACCGCGACACGCTCGAGCAGGCCGTCGCCGGTGACCGCTTCGGCTGGGACGCCTTCTGGACGGTGGAGCACCACTTCCTCCAGGAGTTCTCCCACTGCTCGAACCCCGAGGTGCTCTACGGCGCCATCGCGGCCCGCACCGAGCGCATCCGCCTCGGCTACGGGGTGCGCCTCATGCCCAAGCCCTACAACCACCCGGTGCGCACGGCCGAGTCGGTGGCCACCCTCGACCTGATCTCGGGTGGGCGGGTCGACGTGGGCACCGGGCGGTCCGCCACACGCGCCGAGCTCGAGGGCTTCGGCATCGACCCGGCCGAGACCCGGCGCATGTGGCAGGAGGCCATCGAGCACGTGGTGGGCTGCTGGACGAACGAGGAGTACGAGTTCGCGGGTCAGTACTGGCAGATGCCGCGCCGCCGGGTCCAGCCCAAGCCCTGGCAGAAGCCCCACCCGCCGCTGTGGGGCGCCACCACCAGCGACGAGGGCCACGCCCAGGTGGGGGGCCTGGGCCTCGGGCTGTGCTCGTTCGCGGTCGGCCTGCCGCCGGCGGAGGTGCAGCGCAAGATCGACATCTACCGGGCCGCCGTCGAACGGTGCACGGACCCCATCGGCGCCTTCGTGCACAACCAGGCCGCCACCTTCACCATGGCCATCTGCGGGGACGACCGCGACCAGGTCCTGGCCGACGCCCGGGAGTCCTTCGAGTGGTACCCCAAGACCGGCGCCCGCGCCATCGCCACGCTGAGCGAGTGGATGACCGAGCGCAACGAGGAGCTGGGCAGCTACGCGTACGCAGCCGACATGAAGAAGACCGACGACGAGGGGATGCTCGACCTGGTGAGCCTGGAGTACCTCGTCGACGCCAACGCCTGCGTGCTGGGCACGCCCGAGGACTGCATCGCGGCCTGCCGGGCCTACGAGGAGGCCGGTGTCGACCTGCTGCTCTGCCTCGTCAACCCCTACAAGATCCCTCACGAGTCGGTGATGCGGACGATCGAGCTGATGGGCACCGAGGTGATCCCCGCCTTCCGCTGAGAGCGTGAGGCGGGCCGTCAGGGCAACAGGGCCAGCTTGCCCACGGCACGGCGCGCCAGCAGGTCGTCGAGGGCCCGGGCCACCTCCTCGAGCGGGTAGGTGGTCGGGGTCACCGGCGCGATGGCACCGCTCTCCACCATGAACAGCAGGTCCTCGAGCAGCGCGCGCTGGTCGTCGGGGTGCTGCATGGCCCAGATGCCCCAGTCGATGCCCAGCACGGACCGGTTCCGCAGCAACACCTGGTTGGCCGGGAAGCTGGGAATGGTCCCCGAAGCGAACCCGACGATCAGGTAGCGCCCGCTGTCGCCCAGGGTGCGCAGGGCGGGTTCGGCCAGGGGCCCGCCCACCGGGTCCACCACCACGTCGGCGCCGGTGCCGCCGGCCCAGGCGCGCACCGCGTCCTTGAGCGGCGCCGCCTCGGGGTCCAGCACCTGTTCCGCCCCGGCCACCCCTGCTGCGGCGCGCTTCTCGGGGCTGGACGCCACCGCCAGGACGCGCCCGCCCAGGGCCCGGGCCACGCCGATGGCGGCCAGCCCGATTCCGCCGCCACCCCCGAGCACGACGACCCGCTCCCCGTCGGCCAGGCGCGCCCGGTCGCGCAGTGCGAAGAGGCACGTGCTGAAGCTCTGGGTGAAGGTGGCGGCCTGGACGGCGCTCAGCCGGTCGGGGAGCGCGAACACCGACGACGCCGCCACCGCCACCTTGCTGGCGAAACCGCCCAGGCCGCAGTTGGCGAGGACGCGTTGGCCGACCGCGAGGTGCTCCACACCGTCGCCCACGGCAGCCACCCGGCCGGCCACCTCGTTGCCCGGCACGAAGGGGAGCGCCGGCTTGATCTGGTACTGCCCGCCCACGAACAGGGCGTCGACGAAGTTGACCCCGGCCGCCTCGACGTCCAGCACCACACCACCGGGACGGGCCTCGGGGTCAGGTTGCTCCTCGACGCGGAGCATGGAGGGCGGACCGAGCTCGCGGCAGACGACGGCGCGCATCACGCCCGACGCTACCGCCGGCGGTCGCGGTCGGGCGGCGGAGCGCGTCCCGGGCCCGCCACCTCCGCGTGGCGGAAGCAGCCCACCAGGTGGTCGTTGACCAGCCCGGCCGCCTGCAGGTGGGCGTAGACGATGGTGGGACCCACGAAGCCGAAGCCAAGGCGGCGCAGGTCCTTGCTCAGCGCCTCGGACTCGGCCGACGTCGCCGGTAGCTGCTCGATGCGCCGCCAGCGGTTCACCTTGGGCCGCCCGCCCACGAAGTCCCAGAGGTAGGCGTCGAAGGAGCCCCGGTCCTCCTGCACGGCCAGGAAGGCGCGGGCGTTGCGCACCGTCGCCTCGACCTTGGCCCGGTTGCGGACGATGCCGGGGTCGGTCAGCAGCTGGTCCACCTTGGCCGGCCCGAAGCGGGCCACCTTGGCCGGGTCGAAGTTGGAGAACGCCCTGCGGTAGCCGTCGCGCCGGCGCAGGACGGTGGCCCAACTCAGCCCGGCCTGCGCGCCCTCGAGCACGAGGAATTCGAAGTGGGTGCGGTCGTCGTGCACGGGCACGCCCCATTCCGTGTCGTGGTACGCCTGCATCTGCGCGCTGCTCGTGGCCCAGTCGCAGCGCCGGCGCCCGTCGTCGCCGACGGTCACGGCGCGACGGCTCCCGGCGCGTGCGACGCCCGGATCCGGTAGAGCACGTGCCGGCGCAGCGGGCTGCCCGCGGGGAGCCGGGGGTGGTCGAAGTCCCCCTCGGGGGCGCGCACCATGCCCAGGCGCACCATGACCGCCTGCGAGCGGGCGTTGCGCGTGGCGGTGTAGGCCACGATCTCCTCGAGACCCGCGGCGAAGCCGACGCGCAGCGCCGCCGACGCCGCCTCGGTGGCGTACCCGCGGCCCCAGTGGTCCGGGTGGAGGCGCCAGCCGGTCTCGACCCCCGGCGCGCAGGGCATCCACGGCGGCAACCGGTGCAGCCCCACCATGCCGACGAAGGTGGGACCTCGGGCCACCTCGACGGCCCAGAAGCCCCAGCCCTCTTGGGCCAGCTCGACCGCGTAGCGGTCGATCATGGCGTCGCTCTCGGCTCGTGTCGCCGCCGAGCCCAGGGACTCGGCCACCAACGGGTGGGCGTTGAGGGCGGCGAACGGGGCGCGGTCGGCCTCGGTGAAGGGTCGCAGCACGAGCCGTTCGGTCCGCACCACGGGCCCGTCGCCGTCGGCCGGCGGCGCCGGCCCGGCCGGGGGTGTGGGTCCGTCGCCCGTGCTCAGGCCCCCGAGGCGCCCTTGACGGCCGTCTCGGCCGCCCAGCGGTAGTCCGCCTTGCCCGACGGCGAGCGCTGGATCTTGTCCACGAACACGACCTCCTTGGGCAGCTTGTAGCGGGCGATGTGCGCCGAAGCATGCTCGCAGATGGAGGCCTGGTCGGCCTGGGTCCCCTCGGCGAGTTGCACCACGGCCACCACCTCGGAGCCCCAGCGCTCGGACGGCCGGCCCGTGACGACGACGTCGGCCACGGCCGGGTGTCCGGCGATGGCACGCTCGACCTCCTCGACGAAGATCTTCTCGCCGCCGGAATTGACGGTCACCGAGTCCCGGCCGAGCAGCTGGATCTCGCCGCCGGCGAGGTGGCGGGCCCGGTCCCCGGGGATGGAGTAGCGCACGCCGTCGATCACCGGGAAGGTGCGCGCGGTCTTGTCCGGGTCGCCGAGATACCCCAGCGGCACGTTGCCGGTCTGGGCCAGCCACCCGTTGCCCTCGTGGCCAGGGCCCAGCACGCGCGTGAAGGTCTCGTCGACCACCACGGTGCCCGGCCCGGGCCTGAAGGTGCCCACCTCGGTGCCGTCGAGGGAGGTGGCGTGCATCTGCGCCCCGGTCTCCGAGGAGCCGGCCGAGTCGGAGATGACCAGGTTGGGCAGGCGCTCGAGGGCCATGGCGCGGACGGCCGGCGTGAGGGGCGCCCCGCCGTTGCCCACGGCGAAGAAGGCCGAGAGGTCGTAGGACTTCTTGTCGAGCTGCTCGAGCAGCGGCCGCAGCACGGCGTCGCCCACCAGTGTCATGGTGTTCGCCCGCTCCTTCTCCACGACCGTCCACACGTCGTCGGGGTCGACGTGGTGCACCTCGTTCGGGAAGACCAGGGTGCAGCCCTGGGCCCACATCATGAAGGCCGCCCACTGCGCCGCCCCGTGCATCAGTGGCGGCAGGATCAAGATGCGCAGCGCCACGCTCTCGGCCAGACGCTCGGTCAGGCCCTCGTAGCTGGTCAGGATCTCCCAGGTGCCGACCTTGCGGCCGCCCATGGCGGCCATGAAGATGTCGTGCTGGCGCCACAACACTCCTTTGGGCATGCCGGTGGTGCCGCCCGTGTAGAGGATGTAGAGGTCGTCGGGGGAGGGGTCGACCGGCGCCCCGGCGGGTGAGGAGGCGGCCAGGGCCTCCTCGTACCACTGCGCGCCGGGGAGGAGGCCGTGCCCCGACTCGTCGGCCACCTGGAGCACCACCTCGGGGGGCGAGTCCAAGGTGGGCAGGACCTCGGCGAAGGTCGGGGCCAGGACCGAGTGCACGATCAGCGCCCGCGGCTTGGCGTCCTCGAGCAGGTAGCGCAGCTCCTCGCCCACGTAGCGGTAGTTGACGTTGAACGGGGCGACGCGGGCCCAGTACGAGCCCAGCATGCCCTCGAGGTACGCGTTGCCGTTGTAGAGCGCGAGCGCCAGGTGGTCCTGGCCCGACTCCCACCCCTCGAGCCCGGTCCGCTCGCGGTGCACGCCGAGGCCCTTGCCGTACAGGTAGGCGGCCAGGCGCCTGGAGCGGTCCGCCACCTGCCCGTAGGTCAGCCTCCGGTCGCGCCACACGATGGCCTCGTGGTCGGCCAGGGCCTCGACGAGGACACCGAAGACCTTGGCCAGGTTGAACTCGGTGATCGGCTCGACGTCGGACGGGGAGGTGGGTGGCGGCACGGCCCCGCACTGTACCGGTGCGCTGCGTTCGGCTCGCGGCCCGGCCGCCCGCGTTCGGCCCGGGCACTTTCGCCCCGGTGCCCGTCGCCACCGGCGGTCCATCGGCAAAGATGCCTGCGTGGACGTCCGCAACCCTGCCACCGGAGAGGTCATCACAACGGTCGAGGGCACCGGCGCCGAGGAGACGGACGCCGCCATCGGCCGGGCAGCCGTCGCCTTCGAGCACTGGCGGGCCGTCGCACCGGGCGACCGGGCCCGCCTGCTGCGCCGCTTCGCGGCCGCGGTCGACGACCACCTCGAGGAGCTGGCCGCGCTCGAGGTGGCCAACGCCGGCCACGTGATCGGCAACGCACGCTGGGAGGCGGGCAACGTGCGCGACGTCATCGAGTACTACGCGGCGGCCCCCGAGCGCCTGTGCGGGCGCCAGATCCCCGTGCCGGGCGGCATCGACGTGACCTTCCACGAGCCGCTCGGGGTGGTGGGGGTCATCGTGCCCTGGAACTTCCCCATGGCCATCGCCGGGTGGGGCTTCGCACCCGCCCTGGCGGCCGGCAACACCGTCGTCCTCAAGCCGGCCGAGCTCACTCCGCTCAGCGCGCTGCGCATCGGCGAGCTGGCCCTCGAGGCCGGTCTGCCGCCCGACGTGCTCCAGGTCCTGCCCGGCAAGGGAAGCGTGGTGGGGGAGCGTTTCATCGAGCACCCGTCGGTGCGCAAGATCTGCTTCACGGGCTCCACCGAGGTGGGCCAGTCCGTGATGGCGGGCTGCGCCCGCCAGATCAAGCGGGTCACCCTCGAGCTGGGGGGCAAGAGCGCCAACATCGTCTTCGCCGACGCCGACGTCGAGCTGGCGGCGGCGAGGGCGCCCTACGGCGTGTTCGACAACGCGGGGCAGGACTGCTGCGCCCGGTCGCGGATCCTGGTCGAGCGCTCGGCCTACGAGCGGTTCCTCGAGTTGCTCGAGCCGGCCGTGCGGGGGGTCGTGGTGGGGGACCCCACCGAGGAGTCGACCGAGATGGGCCCGCTGATCTCAGCGTCCCACCTCGAGACGGTGTCGTCCTTCGTGCCCGAGGGCGCTCCGGTGGCGGTGCGCGGCCGCTGTCCCGAGGGTCCGGGCAACTGGTTCCCCCCGACCGTCCTCGCCCCGGTGGCACCCACCGACCGGGCCGCGGTCGAGGAGATCTTCGGGCCGGTGGTGGTGGTCGTCCCCTTCGCGGACGAGGCCGACGCCGTGCGCCTGGCCAACGACACCCCCTACGGTCTGTCGGGGTCGCTCTGGACCCGTGACGTCGGGCGGGCGCTGCGGGTGGCCCGCGCCGTCGAGACGGGGACGCTGTCGGTCAACTCGCACTCGTCGGTGCGCTACTGGACGCCCTTCGGCGGGGCGAAGCAGTCGGGCATCGGGCGTGAGCTCGGCCCCGACGCCCTCGACGCCTTCTCCGACGTGAAGAACGTCTTCATCAGCTCCCAATAGCGCAGGAGGAACAGTGAGCGACAGCACCCCCTACGCCCGGCGCCTCGTCGACCGGGTGGCCGTCGTGACCGGCGGTGCCAGCGGCATCGGCCGCGCCATGTGCGAGCGCTTCGCCGCCGAAGGCGCCCGGGTCGTCGTCGTCGACCTGGACGAGGAGGCCGGGGGTCAGGTGGCCGGCGCCGTGGGCGGCACGTTCGTGCGGGCCGACGTCACGTCCCCCGAGGAGGTGGAGGCGCTGTACGCCGAGGTGGTGGCCGGCCTGGGCGGCCTCGACATCTGCTGCAACAACGCGGGCATCAGCCCGCCCGACGACGACTCCATCCTCGAGACAGGACTCGAGGCCTGGGACCGTGTGCAGCGGGTCAACCTCACATCGGTCTACTTGTGCTGCAAGCACGCCCTCCCACACCTGCTGGCCCGGGGCAGGGGGTCGATCGTCAACACCGCCTCCTTCGTCGCCGTGCTCGGGGCGGCCACCAGCCAGATCAGCTACACGGCGTCGAAGGGCGGCGTCCTTGCCCTCTCGCGTGAGCTGGGCGTGCAGTTCGCCCGCCAGGGGGTGCGGGTCAACGCGCTCTGCCCCGGGCCGGTCAACACCCCACTGCTCCAGGAGCTCTTCGCCAAGGACCCCGAGCGAGCGGCCCGCCGCCTGGTCCACATCCCGATGGGGCGTTTCGGCGAGGCCTCCGAGATCGCGGCGGCTGCTGCGTTCTTGGCCTCCGACGACGCCTCGTTCGTCACCGCCTCCACGTTCCTCGTCGACGGGGGCATCTCCGCCGCGTACGTCACGCCCTTGTAGCAGGCCGGCGCCGGCGGGCCCAGGGCCGGGGACGCCATGCCGGGGACGCCATGCCGGGGACGCCATGGCCGGGGCACACGGGCGTTTCGGCAATGGGGATGAGCTGGGGATGGCCCCCCGGGACTTGGGGATGATGGGAAGAAAGATGGGGAGAACGTCTGGATTTTGCTCAAACCCATTGACCTTGCGTTGTGCGTGGCGCAACCTGTCAGCAGTTCGGAAACGAGAGTCCGCCGAACCTCAAGCGAGCACCGCGAGGTGTGAGTGAGGGAAGCCCGAAGGGGTACCGCAAGGCAGCCTGGAGGGAAGCCGAGGGAACGCTGCAAGGCGGGACCGAGGGATGGGAGCGAGCCCCGCGAGGGGAGCGTGACCGGAGCGGGCAGGAGGATCCGGACTGCGGTGGTCCGCGACGTGTCACGGTGGCTTCCCTGGAGCCACCGGGGCCGGTCCGGGCGGGGTTGTCCGACACGACCCCGGCCAGGTGCCAGCGGCCCGTCGCAGACGTGGCCCCGAGGAGCACGGGAGGCTTCGGCCGAACGGTTACTCGGGGTTGCGTCGCGTCCGGGGAGAGGTGGTGCCGGGGTGCCCTCAGCCCACGAGCGACCAGAGCCCGGCGGGCCGCTCTCCGGCCCCGACCTGGCGGTTCAACTCGTCCTGGACCAGTGAGAGGTCGTCGGGGTGCGTGACGCCCACGCAGCGACCTTCGGCGGGCAGCACGGTGAACCGGGTGGTCGCGAGCGACTGCTCCACCACGTCGGGCAGCAGGACCTCCGATTCGACGGAGGCGTCGACCGCCGCTTCCATGGCCGCCTGGAGCACGGCGTGGAAGGCGGGCGAGAAGCCCCAGAGGTTCATCGAGACGCGGCTGTCAGGGGAGAGGGTGGCGGGCTCGCGGCCGTCGCCGGCCACGAAGGAGCCGTCCTGGGTGGCCCGCACCTGGCGACGCTCGTCGACGCCGAGGAGCACCCCCTCCTCGCCGACGGTGCAGATGCCCCGGGTGACCGGCGCGTACCCGACGACGGCGTCGGCCAGCCGGTAGCCCACCAGCGCGTTCTCGTCCGGGCGTGTGCGCAGGTGGCGGGCCAAGGCGGCGCAGGCGGCCCGGCCGTACACGTCGTCGGCGTTGCCCACAGCGTAGGGGAGGCCGGTGACCTGCTCGGAGGCGCACAGGACGGCGTTGACCGTGCCGAGCGGAGCCGGCTGGGTGGCGAAGCGCACGTCGACGGCGTCGGGCCAGGTCTGCTCGACGTGGTAGCGGATGGCCGGGCCGGTGCCCGGGCCGAGCACCACGACGATGGTGTCGAACCCGGCCGCCAGGGCGTCGGAGGCCACCAGGTCGAGGACGGCCTCGCCCCGGGGGCCGACCGGCGCCAGGGGCTTGCAGCCGCCGTACCGCTTGGCCCGGCCGGCGGCGAGGATGACGAGCGCGAGCGGGCGGTCGCCCCCGGGGGTCATCGCCCGCGCTCAGGCGTCCCAGCGGAGGATCGCACTGGCCCAGGTCATGCCGCCGCCGAACCCGGTGAGCAGCAAGGTGTCACCCTGGGCCACGCGGCCGTTCTCGAGGGCGTCGTCCAGCGCGAGCGGTATGGAGGCCGACGAGGTGTTGCCGTAGCGGTCGATGACGATCGCCGTGCGCTCCTCGGGGATGTGAAGGCGCTGGCAGGCGGCCTGGATGATCCGCAGGTTGGCCTGGTGCGGCACCATCAACGAGACGTCGTCGGGCCCCACGCCGGCGTCGGCCATGGCGCGCTCGGCCGATTCCACCACCACCCGGACGGCGCGGCGGAAGACCTCCTTGCCGTCCATGAAGAGGGTGCCGCCGTGCTCGCACTTGAGCAGGTGCTTGAGTGAGCCGTCCGCGTTCAGGTTCCAGCTGAGCAGGCTGCCCGGACCGTCCACCGGCTCGACCACGACGGCACCGGCGCCGTCGGCCACGATCACGGCGATCTTGCGGTCGTCCATGTCGGTAATGCGCGAGAGCGTCTCCGAGCCGATCAGCAGCACCGGGCCGGATCCCACCGCGATGAGGCCGGCCGCCGTGATGAGGCCGTAGACGAACCCCGAGCAGGCAGCGTTGAGGTCGAAGGCACCGCCGCGCATGCCCATCCCGTGCTGAACGCTCGGAGCCGTCCCCGGGACCATGGCGTCGGGGGTGGTGGTGGCCAGGACCAGGTTGTCGATCTCCTCGGGGCTCCGCCCAGCACGGCGCAGCGCCGCCTGGCCGGCCTCGATGGCCAGCCCGGAAGTGGTGCCGCCGATGTGACGCTCGCGGATCCCAGTGCGCTCGACGATCCACTCGTCGCTCGTGTCGAGCCGGGCCGCGAAGTCGGCGTTGGTGACGACCTTGTCGGGCACGGCGATGCCCCAGCCGGTGATACGGATGCCCCTCACGCAGGCGACCCGGCGCGTACGGCGTGGATGCACACGATCCCCGCATCCCCGTAGATGATGCCGCCGGTGTTCACCGCCACCCCCGTGCGGGCGCCCTCGACCTGGCGGTCGCCGGCGCGACCTCGCAGCTGCGTGGCGAGCTCGACCACCTGGGCCATCCCGGTGGCCCCGAGAGGGTGACCCCGCCCGACCAGGCCACCGCTGGGGTTCACGGCCAGCCCGGGGGTGTCGACCCTGGTGGCGCCGGACTCGGTCGCCGGCCCGGCCTCGCCTGGGGCGAAGAAGCCCAGTGACTCGAGGGCGTAGAGCTCCTCGGCCGCCGTGGCGTCGTGCAGCTCGACCATGTCCGTCTCGTCGGGGCCGAAGCCGAACGACTCCCAGGCCGCCTCTGCCACCTGGGCCAAGCGGTCGTGGTAGTCGAGCATGCCGTTCCCCGATCGGGCCACCGAGCCGATGATACGGGGTGCCGATGCAGGGGACCGAGTCATCGGCCCGGCCAGCACGGCGGCAGCCGCCCCGTCGGTGAACGAGCTGCACATGAGCCGGGTGAGGACGCCGGCCACCTGCGGGGAGCGGAGGACGTCGTCGAGGGTGACCCGGCGCTGGAACTGGGCCAGGGGGTTGCGCGCCGCGTGGTCGAACGCCTTGACGGCGGCCGAGGCGATCTGGCGCAGCGTCGTCCCCGTCTCGGCCATCAGCCGTTGTGCCCAGGCGTTGTTGAGCCCCATGAGGATGCTGCCCGCCGGGTTGTCGTCCTCGTGACGCCGCTCGTGCAGGTCGCGCCGGTACTCGGCCGGCAGCCCGTCCTCGATCCCGGCGATGGTCTCGGCACGGTCGCCGGTCCACATCTTCTCGACGCCCAGGGCCAGCACCGGGCGGTCCCCGACGGTGGCGGCCATGGTGGCCAGGTGCAACGCCGAGCTGCCCCCGGCGCACGAGTTGTCGACGTTGACGATGGCGGCCTCGTTGAGCCCGGCCTTGCGGAGCCAGCTCTGCCCGCGCATGCAACCCTGGTCGCTCAACCGCCCGGCCATGGCGTTGCCCACGATGACCAGGCCCAGCTCCTCGGGAGGCACCCCGGCGTCGTCGAGCGCCTGGCGCACCACCTCGCAGGCCATCGTCTCGGGATCGAGGTCCCTCCGACTCAGGTCCGTCATGCCGGTGCCGAGGATCACGACGTCGGCTGCGCCGATCCCCGCTGTCATGTCGGGGGCGGTCATGTCGGGGGCGGTCATGTCGGGGGCGGTCATGTCGGGGACCCGGCCAGGACGGGTCGGTCCCCGGCGACGAAGGCGGCCCGCAGGAGCCCGAAGTGCTGGACCGCCCGGGAGCCGGCCACCATGACCACGATGTGGCGCGCCCCGGCGTCGACGAACCGGGACAGGGCGGTCGCGCAGGTCTCCGGTGTGCCCGCCACCAAGTGGCGCCGGAACGCCTTGGGCGGCAGGCGGTACAGCTCGGAGAGCCAGGCCTCGCCCAGGCGGGGCGCCTCGTCGTCGTCGCCGACGCGGGCGAAGACGACGACGGCGGCCTCGACCGCGTCGGGGTCGCGCCCGTTCGCCGCCGTCTCGGCGCGCAGGGTGCCGAGCGCGTCGGCGTAGTCCTCGGGCGTCAGGAAGAGGGGGACCCACCCGTCGCCCTCCCGGGCTGCCCGGCGGCGGGCCGCGGGGCTGGCGCCGCCGAACCACAGCGGCACCGGGGCCGACCGCGGTTCTTGGACGTAGTCCGCGGCCTCCCCGCCGCCCGGGTCGTCCGCCGGACCCGGGTGTGCCCAGGCCTCCCGCAGGCGGGAGACGGCGTCGTCGAGGGCGCGGCCGCGCCGGTGGAACTCGGCCCCGGCGCGGCGGTACTCGGGTTGGTGGCTACCCACCCCCAGGCCGAGGACGAAGCGTCCGCCGCTGAGCAGCTGGAGCGCCGTCGCCTGCTTGGCCACGGCGGCGGGTTGTCGCAATGGCAATTGCAAGATGCAGGTGCCCAGCGTGGGCCTGGTGGTGGCCGTCGCCGCCACGGCCAGGGTGGTCACGGCCTCGCCGATCGGGTGCGGCCAGTAGAGGTGGTCGACCGCCCACAGCGAGTCGGCGCCGGCCTCCTCGGCTTGCCGGCAGAGCGCGGACAGCTCCGCCGCGGTTCCGGCCGGACGGGTGGTAGTACCTGGGGTACTACTAGCTCCCAGCAGGAGTTCTCCCTGCAAGGAGGCGGGAAGGATCAGTCCGAGGGACTGGTGGTGCGATCCACTTCCTACCGGAGTCACACCGACATAGTAGGCGGGCGCGAGCGGGCTGCCTACCCATAGCGGGTCGAGCCTGCGCGACGGGCCTGGTCGGCCGCGGAGGTTCCTACGCGTCCTCGCCGGCGTCGCGCTCGTGGCCAGGGCGGACCGCGCCGGTGGCCCCCCCGGGGCCTCCGAGGACGGCGACGGAGCAACGGGCATCGCAGATGGCGCGCCCCTCGTCGTCGGTCAGCGCGACGTGCCAGACCTGGACGGTGCGCCCGACCCGGACGGGCGTGGCCTCGGCGGTGAGGTGGCCGTGGGTCAGCGAGCGAAGGTGGCTGGCGTTCAGCTCGATCCCCACCACGTTGCGGCCCGGCCCGGCGGCCAGGGACGCCCCGAAGCTGGCTGCCGACTCGGCCAGTAGGGCCGAGACGCCGCCATGGAGGAGGCCGTAGGGCTGGTGTACGCGCCAGTCGACCGGGAGGCGCAGCACGACCCGCACGGGGGTGGCCTCGACGACCTCGACGCCGAGCAGGTCGTGGATGCTCGGCCGTTGGCTGAAGCGCGAGGCGGAGTCGTCGGCCTCGGGCGTGGCGGGCGTGGCGGGTGTCGGGGGCGTCGGGGGCGTCGGGGGCGTGGTCACGGCCGCAGGTTAACGGGGCCCCGTTTAACCTGGCCGCGTGCCCGATCTGGTCGACCTGCGCAGCGACACGGTCACGAGGCCGACTCCGGCTATGCGGCGCGCCATGGCCGAGGCGGACGTGGGGGACGACGAGTACGGGGAGGACCCGACGGTGCGGGCGCTCGAGGAGGAGTTCGCCCAGCGGATCGGCAAGCGGGCTGCCCTCTTCGTGGCCTCTGGGATCATGGCCAACCAGATCGCCTTGCGGGTCTTGACCTCACCCGGTGACGTCGTGGTGGCCGGCCGGCGGCAGCACGTGGTCGCCCACGAGTACGGCGCCTCCGCGTTGAACGCGGGGATCCAGTTCGCTGCGCTCGACGACGCCGACGGCATGGTGCACGCCGAGGACGTGCAGTGGGTGCGTCAGGCGGCCGACCATCACCAGCCCGCGGTGGGACTGGTCAGCATCGAGAACACGCACATGGCGGCGTCGGGCGCCGTGTGGTCGATGGAGGCGTTGCGGGCGGTCGCCGACGCGGCGTGCCCGGTGCCGGTCCACCTCGACGGGGCCCGGTTGTTCCACGCCGAAGCCGCCACCGGGATCCCCGTCGCGGCGTGGGCGTCGCCGGTCAGCACCGTCTCGTGCTGCCTCTCGAAGGGACTGTGCGCGCCCGCCGGGTCGCTGCTGGCCGGAGACGAGGACGTGATCGAGGCGGCGCGCCTCGCCCGTAAGCGCCTCGGCGGCGGCCTGCACCAGGCGGGCGTGCTGGCCGCGCCAGGACTCGTCGCCCTGCGCGACATGACGGAGCGCTTGGGCGAGGACCACGCGCGGGCGGCGCGGCTGGCCGAGGCGGTGGCCGCGCGCTGGCCGGCGTGTGGGCTGGACCCGGCGACGGTGCGTACCAACATCGTCACGTTCCGTCACACCGACCCGGCGAAGGTGGTGGCCCACCTCGCGGACCGCGGCGTACTGGCCCACGCCATCGCCCCCGACGCCGTGCGCTTCGTCACCCACCACGACGTCGACGACGCCGGAGTCGCCCGTGCTGTCGCCGCGCTCGCCGACGCGCCCGAGGGTGGCGAGCGGTGAAGGTGCGCATCGGCATCGGTGCCGGCGGACACAACCCGGGGCCCGCGGCCATGGTCGACCTGGGCCGGGCCGTCGCGGAGACCGGCTTGGACTCGTTGTGGCTGCCCGAGGTCCTGACCGCGCCCGGCCCCGATCCGCTGGTCGGGTTGGCCTGGGTGTCGGGTGCCTGCCCGGGGCTCAAGATCGGGACCACCATGCTCCTCCCGGGTCGCAACCTGGTGTGGCTGGCCAAGGCCGTCGGCACCCTCGACGTCCTCTCGGGGGGCCGTTTCCTGCTCACGTTCGTCCCCGGCCTCGCCCTGGGCGCTGAGCGCAGTGCCATCGGCGTCACGACCGAGCAGCGTGCCGTGCAGATGGAGGACGCACTGCCCGTGCTGCGCCGGCTGTGGGCGGGCGAGGTCGTCAGCCACGACGGCCCGGCCGGCACGTTCTCGGAGGTGTCGGTCACACCGCGCCCCGTGCAGGACCCATTCGACGTGTGGCTCGGTGGCAACGTCCCGGCCGCGCTCGAGCGCTGCGGGCGGCTCGCCGACGGGTGGATCCCCGCGTTCTGCACCCCCGACGAGGCCGCCGCGGGCAAGGAGGTGATCGACCGCGTGGCGGCGGAGCACGGCCGGGCCATCAGCCCCGAGCACTTCGGCGTGAGCCTGGCCTACGCCCCCGAAGGCACGGACCTGGGGGCCCTGGCGTCCTCGCCCCTGGCCCGGCGGGCCCGCGGGCGCCCGCTCGAGACCCTGGTGCCGGTGGGACGCCGGGGGCTGCGTGCGACGCTCGAGCGCTTCTGCGCCGTCGGGTTCTCCAAGTTCATCGTGCGACCGTTGGTGCCGTCCGAGGAGTGGCGCAGGGAGCTCGAGGAGTTGGCGGCCGCGGTGGGCGACCTCCAGACCTGAGGAGTTGGCGTCGGGTGCGGTGCGGCGCGGCGCCGGTCAGAACCTGACGCCGCGCCCCCTACGCTGCTGCGCAAGATGTCCGCACGACCCCTCACCTTGATGGCGGTCCACGC
>Ga0187784_10001322_pt1 | contig 19500 bp, 12 predicted proteins | sample 1015_SJ02_MP15_2_FD_132964 | JGI IMG/M metagenome (GOLD analysis project Ga0187784, IMG submission 132964) | Tropical peat soil microbial communities from peatlands in Department of Meta, Colombia - 1015_SJ02_MP15_20_MG | ecosystem: Environmental > Terrestrial > Soil > Wetlands > Peat | place...
CCATGGGTCCAACCGCCGGCGCCGTGCGCCCGCTTGCCGGCCGCTCAGTGCTTGCGCTCCTGTATGTAAGCGACCAGCTCCTGCAATGTGTCGATCTTGTCGACCACCTTCTCGTCGAAATCGAAGCCGACGGCGTCCTCGAGATAGAGCATCAGCTCGTAGAGCTTCAGCGAGCTCAAGCCCTCCACCTCGCTGGCAAGGCGCGATTCCGGCTTCAGATGGCTGATATCGGTTTCGAGAAACACCCCGATCTCTTTGACCACCGTATCGTAAAGCTGCGTGTCGATCACTGCATCCTCCTTGCGATTGAGCACTCCCCGCTCACAATGCCATCCTCTCGATGAACCGGTCGGCGAGCGCGGCAAGGCTCGGCACCTGGATCAGCTCCAAGGTGCCGGGCTTGAAGCCGAGCCGGTCTTCGATCGCGCAGCTCAGCTCCACCGCCATCAGCGAATCGAGCCCAAGCTCGCTCGGCGCCCGGTTGACGTCGACCGCATCGGCGCTGAGGCCCAGCACCGCGGCGAGCCGCTCCTGGATCGCTTCGAGCATGAGCTGCTTGCGCTCGCCGGCGGGCGCGGTCTTGAGCCGCTCGACGATCAGTCCCGCGCCGTTGCCGGCCGCCGCCTCGGATTTCTGCTCCTTGACGACGTGCTGGAAGCGCGGCGAGTTGGCGATCCCCGGCGCGTGGCGCGCCCAGGCGGCCCAATCGAGATCGACGACGCTCACCTGGCCGGCGCTTTCGCGCAGCAGCGCCTCGAGCACGGCAAAGGCCTGGTCCGGCGGGAAGGAGCGCAGGCCCTGGCGGCGGAAGTGCTGCTCGATCTCGGCGTGCTCGGCGACATAGCCCTGGGCGCTGATCGCGCCCCAATCGACCGCCAGCGCGGGCCGGCCGCTCGCCCGCCGGCAATGGGCGAGCCCCTCCAGGAAGGCGTTCGCCGCGGCGTAATTGGCCTGACCGATATTCCCCACCACGGCGGCGAAGGAGGAGAACAGCACGAAGAAGTCGAGCGGATCCTCCAGCGTCTGGTGGTGCATGGCCCAGGCGCCGCCGATCTTGGGCACGAGGACGCGGCGCAGCCGCTCGGGGTCGAGCTGCGGGATGAGGCCGTCATCCAGCACCATGGCGCAGTGGATGACCCCGCGCAGCGGCGGCCCCCGGCGGCGAACGGCGTCGAGCGCGGCCGAGAGCGCGGCTTCATCCGACACGTCGCATTTCATCACGACGACATCCGCGCCGCGCGCGCGCGCCGCCTCCAGATCGCGCTGCGCGTCGGGATGGGAGGCGCCGCTGCGTCCCATGAGCACGATGCGGCGGGCGCCGTGATCGATCATCCAGGGGACGAGGGCGCGGCCGATACCGCCCAATCCGCCGGTGATGACGTAGGACGCATCCTCGCGCAAGGGCATCGCGGCGAATTTCCGCGGCAGCAGCTTGGCGCGCGGCGCCTCCATCGACAGCACGACCTTGCCGATGTGCTTGGCCTGAGCCATGTAGCGGAAGGCGCGCTCGGCCTCGGAGATCGCGAAGACCTGATGGCGAAGCGGCGCGTAGCCGCCGTCGGCGACCTTGCGCGCGATGGTGGAGAGCAGCTCCTGGGCGAGCGGCTGCTGCTGCTTCAGCACGGCGTCGAGATCGATGGCGAAATAGGAAAGGTTGCGGCGGAAGGGCAGCAGGCCGAGCTTGCTGTCGCGATAGATGTCCGTCTTGCCGATCTCGAGGAAGCGGCCGTAAGGACGCAGCAGCGCCAGGCTCTTCGCGATGGCGCGGCCGGACAGCGAGTTCAGGACGATATCGACGCCTTCGCCGCGGGTGATCTCGGCGATGCGGTCGGCAAAGTCGAGCGAGCGCGAATCCAGGACATGCTCGATGCCGAGCGAGCGCAGGAAGTCGCGCTTCTCTTCGCTGCCCGCCGTGGCGAAGATCGTCGCCTGGCGTTCGCGCGCAAGCTGGCAGGCCGCCTGGCCGACGCCGCCGGCGGCGGCATGGATGAGCACGCGCTCTCCCGGCGCCAGATGCGCGAGCCGTTCCAGCGCGTAATAGGCGGTCAGGAAGACGATCGGGATGGTCGCGCCTTCGGCGAAGGAGACGCCGTCGGGCAGCGGTGCGACGAGGCGGCGATCGACGACGACGCGGGAGGCGAAGCCCGAGGCGATCGCCATCACCCGGTCGCCCACCGCGAGATCCTCGACCCCCTCGCCCAGCGCGGTCACCGTGCCGGCGCATTCATCGCCCAGCGACAAGCGCGCGGCGCCTTCCGTGGGATAAATCCCCAGCACCTTCATGACGTCGCGGAAGTTGAGGCCCGCGGCCGCCACCTCGATCTCGATCTCGCCCGGCCCGGGGACGGCGCGCGGGGCGACGCGCAGCGCCAGCGCGTCGAGGGCGCCGGTCCTCGTATAGTCGAGCGTGAAGATCTCATCCGTGCGCAGCGAACGCTCATGCCCTTCGGCGAGATGGCCGAGCTGCACCGTCTCCAGGCGGTGCACGAAGCGCGAGCCCGAGCGCAGCGCCACTTCGCTTTCATTGCCGTCGCTGAGACATTCCGCGGCGAGAAGCGGGAATTCGTTCTCCTCGGGCGCGGCGGAGAGATCGATCATCCGGCAGGCGATCTCGGGATGCTCGTTGAGGAACACCCGGCCCAGGCCCCAGAGCGAGGCCTGCACGGGATCGATCGTGTCGGAGCCGAGCACCTGGCCGGCGCCGGCGGTCACGACGACGAGGCGCGGCGGCGTCTGCCCCTGCCCCTGGCGCTCGACCAGCTCCTGCATGAGGGCGAGCAGGCTGCCGTTGGTCTCCTGCGTTGCGCCGACCACCGCGGCGGCGGTGCCGCCGGCATCGAGCCTGCGGTCGAGGCTCCAGAGATGCACGATGCCGCGGAGATCCGGCGATTTGGCCCGGACGGCGTCGAGCAGCGTGCGCAAATCGTCGCGCGAGTCCGGAGCCACGGTGAAATGGTTGCTCGCGACATGCTCGAACCGGGCCGCCCGGTCGGCGACCATGACGCGCTGTCCCATCCGCCGCAGCGCGTCACCGAGCCGGACGCCGGCGCCGCTGCCGTCGCGCAGCAACAGCCAGGTACCGCGCTCGACCTCGGCGGCTTCGACCGGCTGCGTTTCCACCGTTTCCGGCCGGCGCGCGAGGATGACGCTGTGGATGGTGTCGCCGACATCGCGGCCCTCGGACAGCAACTCCACCTCGGGGAAGCCGGTGGAGCGCATGAGCTCCCGCCAGACGGCGCCCGGGACGCAGGCATGGTCGGGCCGCGTCTCCTCATCCTCGAAGGCCCACCATCCCGGCAGCAGGCCGAAGACCAGATCGAACCAATAGGGCGGCTTCGTCAGTTCCGAAGCGATCAGGATCCCGCCCGGCGCCAGCAGATCGGCGATATGGCGCAGGCTCCGCCGCAGATCCCGCGTCGCGTGGATGACGTCGGACGCGAGCACGAGATGGAACCCGCCCGGCGCGAAGCCCTGCTCGGCCGCCGGCATCTCCAGGTCGAAGGGGCGGAACTCGACGAAGCGGTAGCGCGAGAACTGCTGGGCGGCCTTCTGCGTGAAGTTGCCGGAGACGTCGGTGAAGACGTATTGCGTCCGGTCCTCCGGGAAGAGGCCCAGGATCTCCGCCGTCAGCGAGCCGACGCCCGCGCCGATCTCGAGGACGCGGAGCGTCGCTCTCTCGGGCAGCGCCGCGACAAGCGCGCGCACCGCCTCGCGCGCGATGGCGTTGTAGATGCCGAAGGAGCGCGAATCGCGGTAGATGCGCTCGGCCACGGCAAGCGATCCCTCGGGGAAGATGAGCTGCAGCGGCTCGACCTCGCCGCGCAGCACCTGCGGCAGGTGCTCGGCGCAGCGCTGCAGCAGCTCGATCTCCGGCGCATAGAGCGGGAAGCGCCGCGCCAGCGGCGCCAGGATGCCGGCGACGTCCGCGCCGGAAGGATGCGCCTCGGACAGGCGCTGCGCGCTGCCGTTGCGGCGTTTCAGGCCGCTCTTCTGCGCCATCGCCATCATCCGGCGCAGCAGGCGCGATTTGTATCCCTCGGCGCCGATGTCCCGGCACAGCCGGTCGATGTCGAAGGCGGCGCCGTTGGCGGCCGCGTGGCCGAGTTGCGCCAGCGCGCCGGCGGCGATCGCGCCGCACGCCTCGTCCAGCGCCGGCTCCACCACGGAATAATAAGCCGCCCGCTCGCGGCTGTCGGCGACCTCCGGCAGCCTTGCGCGCGCGCGCGCGGCGATCTCGCGCGGAGAAAGCAGCGCGATGCCCGCGGCCGGCGCATGGCCGATATTGTCGGGGCGCCAATGGAACGCGTAGAGCGCGTTGGCCAGGGCGTGCATCGCCGAGCGCCCTTTGCCCAGCGCCTGGCAGGTGAGCCCATGCACCTCGGCAAGCAGCCTGCCGTTTTCGTCCATCAGCACCATGTCGCCGGCGATGCGCGTCTCGCGCCGCTCGGTCAGCCGGGCCTGCGCCCAGAGCGGCGCGGCGGGCTCGGGCGAGGCGTAGACCATGACCTTTTCGATGCCGACCGGCAGATAGGCCTCGAACGCGCCATCGGCGGCGAGCGCGCCGATGAGAAGCTGGAAGCAGGCGTCGAGCACGGTCGGATGCAGGATGTAGCGCTCGACCCCGTGCGATCGCTCCTCGCCGCGAAGCTTGCCGATCGCGCCGGACGGCGCTTGCCAGAGCCGCTCGATCCGCTGGAAGGCCGGCCCGTAGCCGAGGCCGGCCTTGGCAAAGATCTCGTAGGGCTCCGCCATCTCCCGGCCGCAGGCCGCGCGCAGCGCCGCGATATCGCGATTGCCGCCGGCGCCCCGCAACGCGCGTATGCTGCAATGGGCATGCCGCTCCCACGTCACGCCGTCGGCGCTGGCATGGATCGCAACCTCGGCCGATTCCGCGTCGTAGCCGACGACGGTGTACATCGGCTCGGCCTCCGGCAGCACCAGAGCGCGCTCGAAAACGATGTTTTCCACGACCGCGTCGGCGGTGCCCAGCTCTTCGCGCGCCACCGCCAGCGCCATCTCGACATAGCCGGCGCCCGGAAACACGGCCGAGCCCTCGACGCGATGATCGCCGAGGAAATTCAGCACGCGGGGGTCGATCAGCGTTTCCCATTCGGGCCGCGGGCTGCCGCGGCGCGTCCCGAGCAGCGGATGCGCCACCAGCGTCAGCCGGGCGTTTTTCGAGCGCGCCGATTCATGCCAATAGGGCTGCCTCTGCCAGGGGTAGCGCGGCAGCCGCGCAAAGGGCTCGGTTTGCGGATAGACGCCGTTCCAGTCGACATCGACGCCGCGCCCATAGAGCGTGCCGAGCGATTGCAGCATGGTGAGCCGCTCGTCGCTTTCGCGCCGGAGCGAGGGCACGACGATCCCCGGCGCCGACAGCGCGGTCAGGCATTCGGAGACGGCGCTCGCCAGCACCGGATGAGGGCTGATCTCGACGAAGGTGTCGCCGCCCGCCTCGGCGATCTTGCCGATGGCGGCCGCGAATTCGACGGGCTCGCGTATGTTGCGCCACCAATAGGCGGCGTCGAAGGCGCCTTCCTCGGCGATCTCGCCGGTCACGGTCGAATAGAGCGGGATGCGCGCGCTTTGCGGCCGCAGCGTGGAAAACGCCTCCCACAGCTCGGCCTCGATCGCATCCATGTGATGGCTGTGATAGGGCACATCGACGCGCAGGAAGCGCGCATAGATGCCGTCGCGCTCGAATGCCGGCACGATCTCGTCGAGATCGGCGACGTCGCCGCTCAGCGTCACCGCATTCGGCCCGTTGATGGCGGCCACCGACACGCGCCCGTCATAGGCCGCGATGCGCCGGAGCGCGTCGGCCTTGGTCAGGCCGACCGCGGCCATCTTGCCGCGCCCGGCGGTCTTTTGCTGCAGCCGGCTGCGGTGATAGGCGACGTCGACGGCATCCTCCAGCGTCAGGATGCCGGCGACATGGCCGGCGGCGATCTCGCCGGCGCTGTGCCCGACGATGGCGCCCGGCACGACGCCCCAGGAGCGCCAGAGATTGGTCAGCGCCAGTTGCAGCGCGAAATTGCAGGGCTGCGAGACGTCGGCCCGGCTCATGCGCGAGCCGTCCTTGTCCGCCGTCAGCGCCTGGAGAAGCGACCAGCCGGAGCGCCGCGCGAAGAGCGCGTCGCATTGCTCGATGGTCTCGCGGAAGACCGGCTCGGCGTCGAGGAGCTGGCGCCCCATCGCCCACCACTGCGCGCCCATGCCGGAATAGACGAAGACCAGGCGCGGCGCCGAGCGGATCTTGCCGGCCTCGCCTTGGGAAGCGTCGGCGGAGGCGAGGCCGCGCAGGCCGGTGATCAGCTCCTCGGCCGAAGCGCCGGCGACGGCGGCGCGATGGGTGTGATGGTCGCGCCGCGCCGCCGCCCAATAGCCGAAGCGGCGGAGGTCGGCGGCGGCGTCCTGTTCCAAGGTGTCGGCATAGGCCGAAGCGAGCGTGCGCAGCGCCTCGGGCGTGCGCGCCGATACCGGAAGGATGACCGCCCGCGACGGCCGCGCCATCCGCGCTTCGGCCGCCGCGGTCGGCGCCTCTTCGATCAGGACATGGGCGTTGGTGCCGCCGAAGCCGAAGGAATTGACGCCGGCGCGGGCGGGATGGCCGTTCTCCGGCCATGGCTCGGCCGCGGTCGCGACGCGCAGCTTCAGCGCATCGAGCGGGATCTCGGGATTGAGGCGCTCGAAATTGAGGCTCGCGGGAATGGTGCGCCGCTCGACGGCGAGCGCCGCCTTGATCAGGCCGGCAATGCCGGCCGCCGCCTCGAGATGGCCTATATTGGTCTTCACCGAGCCGATGCGGCAGTAATCGCCCGCCGGTCGGCCGGGAGCGAGCACGGAGCCGAGCGCATTGGCCTCGATCGGATCGCCGACGGGCGTTCCCGTGCCATGGGCCTCGACGTACTGGATCTGCGCGGGCTCGACCCCGGCCGCGGCGAAGGCGTCGCGCAGCGCCGCTTCCTGCGCCTCGCGGCTCGGCACGCTCATGCCCTTGGTGCGGCCGTCCTGATTGACCGCGGAGCCGCGGATCAGCGCATAGATGTGATCGCCGGCGCTGAGCGCCTCGGAGAGCCGCTTGAGCACGACCACGCCCGCGCCCTCGCCGCGCGTATAGCCGTTGGCGCGGGCATCGAAGGTCTTGCAGCGCCCGTCCGGCGCCAGCATCGAGGCGCGGCTGAACCCGATCGTCGCCTCCGGCTTCAGAATCGCGTTGACGCCGCCGACAAGGGCGATGCGGCATTCGCCGGCGAGCAGGCTGTTGCAGGCGAGATGGGCCGCGACCAGCGAGGAGGAGCACGCCGTATCCACCGCCACGCTCGGGCCGCGAAAATCGAAGATATAGGAAATGCGGTTGGCGGCGATGCTCAGCGCGAGCCCGGTGTTGGTGTGCGGGCCGATCAGATGGCGGTTGTCGAAGGCGTGCTGTATCTCGGCGTAGTCATAGGCGGCAATGCCGACGAAGACGCCGACCTTCTCGCCGGTGAGGCCGTCGACGACGAGGCCGGCGTCCTCGAGAGCCTCCCAGCTCGTCTCCAGCAGCAGGCGCTGCTGCGGATCCATGGCCGTCGCTTCGCGCGGCGAAATGCCGAAGAAGGTCGCGTCGAACTGCTCGATGCCGTCGAGATAGCCGCCGAGCCGCGTGCGGATGGTGCCGGGAGCCGAGACGGGATCGTCATGATAAAGGGCGTCGCGGTTCCACCGCGTCGGCGGGATCTCGCCGATGGCCTCGCGCCCTTCCGCCAGGAGCCGCCAGAACGCCTCCGGTCCCGACGCGCCGGGAAACCGGCAACCGATTCCGACGATCGCAATCGGTTCCCGTCCGTTTTCGGTCATCCCGACCTCCGCATGTTCGTGGACGGCGAGGACGCGGCGTCGCCGCCGGCTGGCCGCGCGATCAGGTCGCGGCAGCGTCCGCGCTGGATCTTGCCGCTGGGCGTTCTCGGAATATGCCCGCTCAACACCCAATGCAGCCTGGCGCCGCGCAACCCGAACGCCTCATCCAACACCTGTTTCACCCGCGCCTCCACGCGCGTGCGGTCGCCGGGGCCGAGGCGGCTGTCCAGCAAAAGGTGAAGCGCGCCGCTCCTGAGCTGTTCGTCGGCGCCCTCGACGGCGATGACCGCCGGCGTAAAGGACGCGCCCAGCAGGCGCTCGAGCGTCCCCTCGATCTGCAGCGGCGAAAAGTTGCGACCATTGATGATGAGGATCTCCTTGACGCGGCCGGTGATGAAAAGCTCGCCGCCGCGGAGGTAGCCGAGATCGCCGGTGCGCAGGAACCCGTCGCGCTTCAGCTCCGCGGTATCGTCGACGCCGAAATAGCCGTCGACGACGCTTTCGCCGGCGAATTCGATCTCGCCGACCACGCCGTCCGCGACAGGCTGCCCGCCGCCATCGACGATGCGCAGCGCGTGACCGGGGATGACCCGGCCGCAGCCGACGACCGCGACGGCGTATTTTCCCGCCTCGCCGGAAGCGGGAACCACGGCATCGCGATTGCCGGCGGCCGGATCGACACGCTCCACGCGGAACGACTCGCTCGTCGAGGAGATGGTGACGGCGAGCGTCGCCTCGGCGAGGCCATAGACCGGCATCAGCACCTCGCGCCGCAAGCCATGGCGGCGGAAGGTCTCATAGAACTCGCGCAGCGTCGCTTCGTGAACCGGCTCCGAGCCGCAGAGCGCCACGCGCCAGGACGAGAGATCGAGATCCTTGGGCGGCCGCAGCTTCGCCACGCGGCAGCAGGCCTGAAACGCCGAATTGGGCGCCGGCGACAGCGTCCCCTCGAACTTGCCGATGAGCTCCAGCCAGAACAGCGGATTGCGGATGAAGTTGGCGGGATCGGCGGCGACGACGGGAATGCCCCAGTACCAGGCATAGGAGACGCCGATCAGCCCCATATCGTGCGACATGGGCAGCCAGGTGACGAGAGCGTCGTCGTCGCGATGATCGATGGCGCGTCCGATCGCCTGCACGTTCGCGGCGATGTTGCGGTGGCGGACGATCGCCCAGCGCGGCATCGCCGTGGTTCCGGAGGTGCCCTGGAGATGCGCCATCGCCTCGCCTTCGGCCGCAAGAGCGATGGCGCGGCCGGGCGCCGCGGTCAGGAGATCGCCGGCCTCGATATGGCGGCTGTCGCCCTCGGCGGGCGCCGCGCCGCGCAGGACGATGAAGCGCGCCGCGAGCGCGTCGGCCGCCGCCTGGGCCCGTGCGCCCGGCACGACCGCGGGAACAAGGCCCGCACAAAGGCAGGCGAGATAGAGGCTGAAGAACTCGCCGCAGGTCGGCATCGACAGCACGATCCGGTCGCCCGCGGCGAGGCCCAGCCGCGCAAGACCCGCCGCCGCCGCGCAGGCTCCCTCATAGAGCTCCCGGTAGGTGAGCGCAGCCATGACGCCATCGGCATCGATCGCGCGAATGGCGATCCTGCCGGGGGTTTTTTCTATGGTCTCCGCGAGTGCCGCGAGCGCAATGCGCCTGCCGCTCATCGAGCATAGGCCTTGACGAATTGCGGATCGGAGCCGCGCGCCGTCTGCGCCAGCCAGGCGCGGGTCTTGCCGAAGCGCGCCTCGAAATCCGCCTTCAGGAGATCCTCCTTGAGCGTGCCCGAAGCGGTGTAATAGGGCCTCTCCAATTCCTCGAGGAAGGCGACATGGCGTTCCATGCCGCCCTGGCTCTGCGCGATGCTGCGCTCATAGGCTTTGATGCGCATGCGGCGCTGCGGGCGGGTCTCCACCTCCATCGCTCGCTCGAAGAAGACGTCGTAGGATTGCAGGATCAGGCGCTGCAGCACGCTCGGCCGCATGTGGCGCGGGTAGATGCCGACGAAGGAATAATGCTGGAAGGTCGGCGTCTGCATGATGATGCGGTGGTCCTCGATGTCCTGCCGCGAGCCGAAGAGCAGCTTCTGGAACGGATATTCGGCGAGGCAGACGAAGGTCGGATGGACGATGCGCGCATCGGCGCACCACCGGGCGGTGGCGAGGACCGCATCATTGTCCTGCATCTCGAGGCCGAAGATGATCGCCGAATGGATGTTGACGTTGTTCTCGGCGAAGCGCCGCAGCCGCTCGGTCTGGCTGGTGGGATCGACCTTCTTATTGAAGGCGGTCAGCACCTTCGGATCCTCGGATTCGACGCCGAGGCAATATTCCTCGAACCCGGCGCGGTGCAGCTTGCGGACGAGGTCGATGTTGTCCGCATGGTCGATGCGGCTCATGGCGATGAACTTGTAGCCGCGGTCCATGACGGCATTGGCGACCGCGTCGCAGAAATCCCGCCGCGTGGTGAAGTTGAGATCGGTCACGTAGAAGCGTGAGCAGCCGGTCTGGCGATAGATCCCGTCAAGCTCGGCGGTGATATCTTCGATCGACTTGGTGCGGAACTGGCGGCCCAGCAGCCGGATCGCATAGCAGAACGAGCAGTCGAAGGGGCAGCCGCGCGACATCGAGACGGTCGCCCAATGCAGTTTGGGCGCGCTCGCCAGCAGCGTCGGATCGATGGCATTGTCGATGCTCGGATAGCGGCTGCATTGGTTGATCTTCAGGAAGCCGTCGCCGTCGATAAAGGCGATGTTCTTGACCAGGTAGGGATCGCCCCCCGTCTCCAGCGCCTCGATGATCTCCACCGTCGGGATCTCGCCCTCGGCGATGACGGCGAATTCCGCGTATTCGAGCGCTTCATGGGGCGCGAAGGCGGCGTGCGGGCCGCCGATGATGACGGTGCTCCCCTTCTTGCGGCGGCGCCGTATCTCCTTCAGAACCTCGATGTTCGACCAGAACTGGGTGGCCAGCGCGGAGATCAGGAAATAGTCGTACTGCTCGATCGGCCGGTCGAGCGGATTCTCGCCCCAGAGCATCTGGCACATGTCGAGGCGAGCGTTCTCGAGCGTCCGCTTGACGAAGGAGGCGACATAATAGATGCCGTCGTTATAGGTCGTCGCCGCCGTCGAAACGTCCGGGTAGGCGTTGTTAAAGCCGAGCTGGACGGCCAGTATGTTGAGTGGCCTCATGAGCCACCTCTCCCATCATTGACGAGCACCTGACGAAACGTCTTTGGCTAGTTCGGCAGCCCGACGCCGGATGCGCTCACCTCCACCAGCGGCGGAGGCATGCGCTTTGCCATCCGCCTCCGCATTTTCTCCTTGAGCTCGCGCTTGATGTTCTGGGCGACGCGCTCGGGCGAATTCACCTTTCGCTGGGCCCAGCCGAGCAGCTCGCGCGCCTCGCTGCGGTCCATGTGCGGATGATCCCAGACAAGGTTATAGAGATCGAATTTGCTGAGATCGGGCTCGTTCACGAGATGCTGCATCTGCTTCCAGAGCTTGGTGCGATGGAACGGCGTGAGCAGCGTGAGCTGGCAGGCGAACAGCCCCTCGGCGGCGAGCTGCTCGATGTCGAAGCGCATGTCGTCCATGGTGTCGGTGGCAAAGCCGACCATGAAGGTGCCGAGCGCCCGCCGGCCGTTGGCGATGAGCTCGCGCACGGTCTGGCGCACCCGGTAGACGTCGTCGCGCTTGCGCACATCGGCGATGTTCTTGTCGCGATAGGATTCGATGCCGACGATGGCCCCGTCCATGTAGCGGTCGGTCAGCTCCGCGATTCTTCCCCGGATGAGGTCCGCGCGCGTCAGGCAGATCCAGGGCAGCTCGCGGGCCGCGAGCTCGTCCACGACCTTCTCCGCCAGCACATTGTCGAGGAAGAAGCTCTCGTCATAGATGATGACGTGGGCCACGTTCGCCTCGCGATAGCGGTCGAGCGCGGCCCGCATGTCCTCCATGAAGATGGGATCTTCGCGCGGGTTGAAGACGGGGGTCGAGCAGAAGGTGCAGCCGACATTGCAGCCGCGCTTGGAATAGAGATAGCCGACGGGAGAGGTGACGCCGCGGAAGCCGCTGGTGCCCAGCATCGCCGGATGGTGGACGCGCGGCAGCGGCCGGCCATAGACGAACTGATGCACGTCGTGCTCGCCCGCCCCTTTGACGAGCTTCGTGAAGTGCTGCGAGAGCCCGGGACCGATGGCGCCGTAATTGCCGCCCCAAATCTCCGGGACGCCGGCGTCCCGCGCCGCTTTCGCCATCTCGATCGCAACCGGCGTCGACCAAGTGTAGAAGCTGATCCCCACCATGTCCCAACGCTCGGACGCCAGCGCCTTTCGGTACTCGTCCCAGGTTGGATATTCCAGCATCTCGGCATCCGGAACGTTCGCCTTGATAAAGTGCAGGCCCGTCGGCGGACAGGTCACGGACAAGCGGTCCGGAATGTCGACGGCGCAGGTCCACGCCATGTAGGTGTCGGTGTGATCGTACCAATTGCCGCCGACCCCATCCTGCACGATCAGGGCTTCCTTCGGTGCGGTGGTGAGCAGCACGCGTTTGGGTTTCGCGTTCTGCGAAACAACTTCCATATTTCTCTCCCTCGTCTACCGATGCGCCGGTTCAGACCAAGAACGGAAATTGCCGAGAAAATGCGCGAAGCAGCCGGGTGTTTTTCGGGGATAACTTGCACCTATTTAGACTATTGTAGTTTCGGTAGCAAGTGCATTATCGCTTCGGTCACAATCATGGCGCAGAAAGGACTTTGTCGAGAGTAAGCAGACTTTGTTGACAGCAATTGGATGTATTCATAATCTTGGATTGTATTGATAGATAACTTTGCACTGTTACACTGTTGTTGTTGCCGGAACGAGGCGCTTCATGACGACCCAAAAGGGCTATGACGAGGGCTACGAAGCGCGGGTTCGCGACAGCTTCGGACGCCAGACCTTCATGACCAGCATCGGCGCGCGGCTCAGCCGCGTCGAGCCCGGACATGTCGAGATCGAATTGCCTTACCGTCCCGATCTTTGCCAGCAGCACGGCTTCTTTCACGCCGGCGTGACCGGCGCGATCGCCGACACCGCCGGCGGCTATGCCGGCTTCTCGCTGTTTCCGCCGGAAAGCTCGCCGCTGACCGTCGAGTTCAAGATCAACCTGCTGGCGCCGGCGCGCGGCGAAAAGCTCGTCGCCGTCGCCGAGGTCGTCAAATTCGGGCGAACGCTCACGATCTCCGATCTCAAGGTCTTCGCCGTGGCGAAGGGGCAGCGCACGCTCTGCGCCACGGGCTTGCAAACGCTGATGTGCCTGCAGGGCCGTCCGGACGAGCTGAAATCGGCGTGACAGCCATCGCGGCGACCGCGCCCCTGAAAATCGTCGTCGCGGGCTCGCACTCCGATGCTTTGGCGGGCCGCGCCTTCGCCGCGCCGGCGGCATATGGGAAAAGCGGCGGCATCGGCCGCCTTCGCCGCGGCGAGCGGCCAAGAGCGGACGACCGACGGCGTCGCCAGCCGCAGGCGCGGCTTCTTCACTTTTTCTTTTCGAGCCAGCGTTTCAACGCAACCGCATTGTTGCGTCTTGTGTCGCGCGCCGCGTAGAGCAGCGTGACCGGCCCGTGGCACGCTCGCTCGCGCAAGCTCGCCGCGCTCGTCCGCGCCGGCTCCTCCTCAAGCTCGCGGCCATAGGCCGCCTCGAACTCGCCCCATCGCGCGGGGTCGCCATGCACGCGCCGGCGCAGCGCGGCGCTTGGCGCGACATCCTTGAGCCATAGGTCGATCCGGGCTTTCTCCTTGGCGATGCCCCGCGGCCACAGCCGATCGACCAGCACGCGCAAGCCGTCACCGGGGCCGGCGGGCTCGTAGACGCGCTTGAGCCGAAACCGGCCGGCCGTCTTCGCAGAGGGCATGGTTGCGCACATTCGCGCCGCCTCGGTCGCTGTCAAGCCTTGGCCCCGCCGACCACCAGGATCGTCGACGTGCCATGGGCCAGGACGCGGCCATCGCGGTCGAGCACCCGCGCCTCTGAGGATATGATCTGGCGCCCCTGGCCGACGGCGCGCGCCTCGGCCCGCACGCGGCCGGTGTCCTTGGTTATCGGCCGCGACAAGTTGCCGCTGGTCTCGATCGTGGCATAGCCGACGCCCGCCGGCAGAAGCGAATGCCCGGCGCAGCCCGTGACGCTGTCGATCAGCGTCAACGCCCAGCCGCCATGCACCGTCCCCATGGGATTGAGCAAGTGCGGTCCCGGCTCGCCTTCGAATGCCGCGTAGCCGTCGCCCACCTCGATGATCCAGAAGGTGAGGGTCCGCGAGATCGGCGGCTGGGGAAGCTTTCCGTCGATGATGGCCTGCAGGACCTGCCGGCCGGTCATGCCGACGATGTCCGCGGGGGTTGCGAGGCCATAGGCATAGGCCGGGGTCGGAGGCATGATTTGATTCCTATGTAGATACAAATGATGTATATACATATATCTATGGCCAAGAGACCGCAACCCCCCGCGAAAACCCTCGTCGCCGACGCGCGGGCCGCCGTCGAGGCCTGCGCGGGATGGAGCAGCCGGCTCGCAGCCCGGCGGATCACGAATTTCCTCGACGAGCGCATGGCGGGCTGCGGCCTGAGCATTGCCCAGTTCGGGCTGATGGCCCAGCTCGCGGCGGCGGCCGACGACACGCTTGGCGCCTTGGCGGAGCGCATCGGCGTCGATCAATCGACCCTGTCGCGAAACCTCCGCGGCCTGGAAGCGGCGGGGCTCGTCGAAATCGCCGCCGTCCAGGAGGATCAGCGCCGCCGCGCCGCATGGCTCACGGAGCAGGGCGCACGGCGCCTGGAGGCGGCGATTCCGGTCTGGCGCGAGGCGCACGCCGCCCTGGCGAAGCGGCTCGACCCGCGGCTGGCGCGCCGGCTGGGCCAAGCCTCGCGGGCGCTCGACGGCGACTGAAGGCCCGCCTGGATTGTGGGTTCTTCGGACTTAGGCGCGCAGTTGCAGCACCGCCGTCTTGCGCTCGCCGCCCTCGGCCAGCAGGCGGTCGAAAAAGGCGATGGTGCGCTCGAGCCCGAGCTCGAGCGGCACGCGCGGCTGCCAGCCCAGGATGTCGCGCGCGCGCGAAATGTCGGGGCAGCGCTGCACGGGATCGTCGACCGGCAGCGGCTTGCGCTCGATGGCCGAGCGCGAGCCGGTCAGCGCGATGATCTTCTCGGCAAGCTCGCCCACCGTCGTCTCGACGGGATTGCCGAGATTGATCGGTCCCGTGACGTCGTCGGGCGCCGCCATCAGACGCACGAAGCCTTCGACGAGGTCGTCGACATAGCAGAAGGCGCGGGTCTGCGAGCCGTCGCCATAGACGGTGATGGGCTCGCCCTTCAGCGCCTGGACGATGAAGTTCGACACCACGCGGCCGTCATTGGGATGCATGCGCGGCCCATAGGTGTTGAAGATGCGCGCCACGCGGATGCGCAGCCGGTGCTGGCGGTGATAGTCGAAGAACAGCGTCTCGGCGCAGCGCTTGCCTTCGTCATAGCAGGCGCGCGGGCCGATCGGATTGACGTTGCCGCGATAATCCTCGCGCTGGGGATGGACGATCGGGTCGCCATAGACCTCGGAGGTCGAGGCCTGGAAGATCTTGGCGCGCACGCGCTTGGCGAGCCCCAGCATGTTGATGGCGCCGCTGACGCTGGTCTTGGTCGTCTGCACCGGGTCGAACTGGTAGTGGATCGGCGAGGCGGGGCAGGCGAGATTGTAGATCTCGTCGACCTCGACGTAGAGCGGGAAGCAGATGTCGTGGCGCATCGCCTCGAAATTGGGATTGTGCAGGAGATGGGCGATGTTGGCCTTGCGCCCGGTGAAATAGTTGTCGACGCACAGCACGTCGTTGCCCTCGGCCAGCAGGCGCTCGCTGAGATGCGAGCCGAGGAAACCGGCGCCGCCGGTGATGAGAATGCGCTTCTTGCTGGAACTCATGGATCGTCCACCTATCCCTGCGCCCGGACCCGTTGCTCGCCGCGCACGGGCTCGACCGAGCGGCGACCGATGCTGAAATAATAGAAGCCCGCCTCGGCCATGTCGGCGGGCTTGTAGATGTTGCGGAGATCGATGACCGTCGGCGTCCGCAGCAGCGCCTTGACCCGCTTCAGGTCGAGCGCGCGGAATTCGTTCCATTCGGTGAGGATGACCAGCGCGTCGGCGCCGTCCATCGCGTCATAGGCGCCGTTGCAGAAGACGACGCCGTCCAGCAGCCTCCTCGCCTCGGCCATGCCCTCGGGATCGAAGGCGCGGACCGTGGCACCCGCCTTGCGCAAGGCCGGGATGACGGCGAGGCTCGCGCTCTCGCGCATGTCGTCGGTGTTGGGCTTGAAGGTGAGGCCGAGCACGGCGACGGTCTTGCGCTCGACGGTGCCGCCGCAGGCGCGGATGATGCGCGCCGCCATGCGCTCCTTGCGCGTCTCGTTCACCTTGACCGTGGTCTCGACGATGGTGACCGGCGCGCCCGCCTCCTGCGCCGTGCGCGTCAGCGCGAGGCAGTCCTTGGGGAAGCACGAGCCGCCATAGCCAGGCCCGGCATGGAGGAACTTGCGGCCGATGCGGCCGTCGAGGCCGATTCCCTTGGCCACGTCCTGCACGTCGGCGCCGACGGTTTCACAGAGGTCGGCGATCTCGTTGATGAAGGAGATCTTGGTGGCGAGGAAGGCGTTGGCGGCGTATTTCGTCAGCTCCGCCGTCTCCACCGTGGTGAAGATCAGCGGCGTCTCGATCAGGTAGAGCGGGCGGTAAAGCTCGCGCATGATGTCCTTGGCGCGGTCGCTCTCGGCGCCGATGACCACGCGGTCGGGGCGCATGAAATCCTGGATCGCCGAGCCCTCGCGCAGGAATTCCGGATTCGACACCACGTCGAAGGCGAGGTCGGGACGGGTCTTGCGCAGGATCTCGGCGACCCTGCGGCCGGTGCCGACCGGCACCGTCGACTTGGTCACCACCACGGCATAGCCGGTCAGCGCGCGGGCGATCTCCTCGGCGGCGCCGAAGACGTAAGAGAGATCGGCATGGCCGTCGCCGCGGCGCGACGGCGTGCCGACGGCGATGAACACCGCGTCGGCGCCGGCGACCGCGGCGGCGAGGTCGGCGGTAAAGGACAGCCGCCCCGCGCGCACGTTGCTCTCGACGATCTGGCCGAGGCCGGGCTCGTAGATCGGGATCTCCCCCGCGCGCAGCCGCTCGATCTTGCCTTCGTCCTTGTCGACGCAGGTGACGGAAACGCCAAACTCGGAGAAGCAGGCACCGGAGACGAGGCCGACATAGCCGGTGCCGATCATCGCGATGCGCATGACTGCTCCTTTCGCGCGACAGTGCAAAAACGCCCCGGCCGCGGAAATATTCCTGGCCGCCGAGGCGGCCTTTGCGGCAGAAATGCGGCAATGGCGGCGGAACGATGCCGCCGGGCCTGCGGCCCGGCATCCCCCGGCGCGCAGTAAGTCGCAATCCCGCCCGCGCGTCAAGCGACGGGAGGAAAGGTTAATCGCGTCCTTGCGGAGCCGGTGCGGCGCAGTGACGCGGATGCGGCGCGGGTCCGGCCGCTGCCGGGGCGGCTTGTCCGCCGGCCGCGTTCGTCGTATCACACAGCGGCCGGAACGAGGCAGGCACGAGGTCCGGCCCGCCGCGGCGCTTTTCCATCACCGGCTCCCGGGTCCATAGCGTGCGGGCATGAGCAAGGCAGTTCTGGTTACCGGCGGCGCCGGCTATATCGGCAGCCATGCCGCGAAGGCGCTCGCCCGGGCGGGATATGTACCGGTCGTCCTCGACAATCTGGTCCGCGGCCACCGGACGGCGGTGCGCTGGGGCGCGCTGGTCGAAGGCGACGTCGGCGACCATGCGCTGGTGGTCGAGACGTTGCGGCGCTTCGACATTGCCGCGGTAATGCATTTCGCCGCCTTCGCCTATGTCGGCGAATCCATGACCCGGCCGGAACGCTATTTCCGCAACAACGTGGTGAGCAGCCTCGCGCTGCTCGACGCGATGCGCGAGACGGGCGTGCGGCGGATCGTCTTCTCCTCGACTTGCGCCACCTACGGCCTGCCGGAGAGCGTGCCCATCCGCGAGGACATGGCGCAGCGCCCGGTCAATCCCTATGGCGAGAGCAAGCTCGCGGTGGAGCGGATGCTGCATTGGGAAGGGCTGGCGCATGGGCTGCAGCACGTCTCGCTGCGCTATTTCAACGCGGCCGGCGCCGATGCCGAGGGCGAGATCGGCGAATGGCACGATCCCGAGACGCATCTCATCCCGCTTGTCCTCGACGCGGCGCTGGGACGGCGGCCCGAGATCGAGATCTTCGGCACCGACTACCCGACGCCGGACGGCAGCGCCATCCGCGACTATATCCATGTGAGCGACCTTGCCGAGGCGCATGTGCTGGCGCTCGGCCATCTCGAGCGCGGCGGCGCGAGCCTTGCTCTCAACCTTGCCACCGGCCAAGGCCATTCGGTGCGCGAGGTCATCGCCGCGGCCGAACGCGTCACCGGCCGGCGCGTGCCGCGGCGCGAGGCGGCGCGGCGGCCCGGCGACCCGCCGGCGCTGGTGGCCGATGCCACGCGCGCCCGGACGGTGCTGGGCTGGACGCCCCGTCAATCCGACCTCGACACCATCCTCGCCACCGCCTGGGCCTGGCATCAGCGTTGCCATGCCGCCGCGCCGGCAGACGGCGGCTGACGCTTGACAGGCAAGACTTTCTGCGGCGCTATCCCGGCCGCGGAATAGGCCGCGCCAAGCCAACGTTCTGCTGTGAGCGGCGCGCCGACGGGCCGCCCGGGGGCCGGCCGCCACAGGGTCGGACGGGTCGTCAGCCCCAGACGTCACGGGAGTCGGGTCAGATTATGCAGCCGGTCGAGACCGCCCTCTTGGCGGGCCAGCCCACGCCGGCCGGCGCGGAAAGCGCGGCGATCCGCGTCCAGGGCAAGTTCTTCTTTGCCGGCGCCGCCAAGTTCTTCGTCAAAGGGGTGACCTACGGCCCCTTCGCGCCGGCCTCGCACGGCGCGCAGTTCCCCGAGCACGCGACCGTGATCCGGGACTTCCGACTGATGGCGGAGATGGGCGCCAACACGCTGCGCGTCTTCACTGTGCCGCCGCCCTGGCTGCTCGACCTCGCCGCCGAAGCGGGGCTCAAGGTGCTGGCCGGCATCCCCTGGTCGCAGCACATCACCTTCCTCGACAGCGCGCCGGTGCAGGCCGAGATCCTCCGCACGGTGGCGGACGCGGTGCGCGGGCTCAACCGCCATCCCGCCATCCTGGCCTATCTCATCGGCAACGAGATCCCGCCGGACATGGTGCGCTGGCACGGGCCGGAGCGGATCCGCGCCTTCCTCAAGAGGCTCGTCGGCGCGGCGAAGGAGATCCATCCCGAGGGCCTGGTCAGCTACGCCAATTTCCCCTCGACCGAGTACCTGACCATCGATTTCACCGACTTCCTCTGCTTCAATGTCTATCTCCACAACGAGCCCGCCTTCCGCCGCTATGTCTCGCGGCTCCACAACCTCGCCGTCGACCGGCCGCTGGTGCTGACCGAGTTCGGCATCGATTCCATGCGCGAGGGCAGCGAGGCGCAGGCGAAGATCCTGTCCTGGCAGCTTCGCACCGCCTTCGAGATGGGCGCGGCCGGCACCTGCGTCTTCGCCTGGACCGACGAGTGGTTCACCGGCGGG
>Ga0187784_10001323_pt1 | contig 19499 bp, 19 predicted proteins | sample 1015_SJ02_MP15_2_FD_132964 | JGI IMG/M metagenome (GOLD analysis project Ga0187784, IMG submission 132964) | Tropical peat soil microbial communities from peatlands in Department of Meta, Colombia - 1015_SJ02_MP15_20_MG | ecosystem: Environmental > Terrestrial > Soil > Wetlands > Peat | place...
GGCAAGTTCAAGGCCGAGACCGGCATCAACGTCTACAAATGGGACGTGTCGAGCTACGACGCCTGCGTCGAGGGTCTGAAGAAAATCGAAGCCGATCTCGGGCCGGTCGAGGTGCTGGTCAACAATGCCGGCATTACCAAGGATGCGCCGTTCCACCGCATGACCCCGGAGCAGTGGTATGCGGTGATCAACACCAATCTCAATTCGCTCTTCAACATGACGCGCCCGCTCTGGGAGGGCATGCGCGCGCGCAAGTTCGGCCGCGTGATCAACATCTCCTCGATCAACGGCCAGAAGGGGCAGTTCGGCCAGGCGAACTACTCCGCCTCGAAGGCGGGTGACGTCGGTTTCACCAAGGCGCTGGCGCTGGAGGGCGCGCGCGCCGGCATCACGGTGAACGCGATCTGCCCAGGCTACATCAACACCGAGATGGTGCAGGCGGTGCCGAAGGACGTGCTGGAAAAGAACATCCTGCCGCTGATCCCGGTCGGGCGGCTCGGCGAGCCGGAGGAGATCGCGCGCGCCGTCGTGTTCCTCGCCTCGGATGATGCCGGCTTCATCACCGGCTCGACGCTGACGGCCAATGGCGGGCAGTATATGGCGTGAGCGAGCCGTCCATCAGCTTTCGCGAGGTCGCGCGCCGTTGGCTGATCGCGAATGCGCTTTGGATCCTTGTGGCCGCGATCGTCGAATTGATCCAGCTCGAGCTTTCAGCGCTCGGATTCGACGACTTCGTGGAAGCTTACTCGATGCGCCTCTCGTGTGCGGTCGTCACGGCGGTGGTTTGCCTCATCGAGTTCGCGATCTTTGCCGCGTTGACGGCGCCAGTTCTGCGCATGATCGTGCCGGCGCTGTCGCTGCGCAGGTGGCTTGCCGCGCATCTGATGATCGGAGTCCTCGCCGGCCTCTTCTCTTTCGTGGCCCTCGTCGAACCGGCCTATCTGGAATCGATCGTCAGGCGCTATCTGGTTTCCTTGAAGCTGGGGGTGGTTCCCACGACTGCGATCCTTGGCGCGATCATTGGCTCGATCATTGGCGGCATTCAGGCATTGGCCCTGCGACCCGCCGCGCTCGGACTGAATACCTGGGTCCGTGTCTCGGCGGTTGCCGGCATCCTCGTGTGCCTCACGCTGTTGGCTGGCATGGCGCTGGCGCGGACCGAAGATCCCCTTCTGGACGCAGTGATCGTCTACAGTGCGGCAGTGGTTGCCACTGGTGTTGGCGCTGTCGCTATGCTGCTGGCGCTCAGGCGCCTGGAGCCGCGAGGGTTAGGATGAAGCTGTGATGGACCTCGGTCTCTCTCCTGAGCAGCTCGCCCTGCAAGCGCGCGCCCGCGCCTTCGCGCGTGAGGTCGCGCGGCCGCGCGCCGCCGCGATCGATGCGAGCGAGCAGTACCCCTGGGACATCGTGAAGGCGCTGACCGATGCGGGCTTCGTCGGCATGACGATCCCGCCGGCTTTGGGCGGGCAGGGGCGCTCGTTCCTCGACGCGGTGCTGGTGATCGAGGAAATGGCGAAATGCTGCACCGTCACGGCGCGCATCGTGGTCGAGACCAATATGGGTGCGATCTCGACCGTGCTGGCCTACGGCACGGAGGAGCAGAAGAAGCTTGCCGCCGCGCTGGTGCTTGCGGGCGACAAGCCCGCGATCTGCATCACCGAGCCGGACGCCGGCTCCGACGCGACCGCGTTGACGACGCGCGCCGATAAGCGCGGCGACACTTACCTGATCAACGGCCGCAAGCACTGGATCACCGGCGGCGGGGTGTCGCGGCTGCATCTGATTTTCGCGCGCGTGTTCGATGAGAAGGGCCAGGAGCTCGGCATCAGCGGCTTTCTCGCCGTGCGCGACGAAGGCCGCAATGAGCCAAAGGGCCTGCGCGTCGTGCGGCGCGAGCAGACCATGGGCCTGCGCGGCATGCCGGAAGGCGAGCTCGTCTTCGAGAATCTCGAGCTGCCTGCCGCGATGGCGCTGGTGCCGCCCTCCGGCTTCCGGCGCGGCTTTGCCGATCTGATGAATGCCTACAACAGCCAGCGCGTCGGCGCCGGCACCGTCGCGATGGGAATCGCGGCGGGCGCGCTCGAGCTTGGCGTCGACTGGGTCAAGGAGCGCGCGCAGTTCGGCCGTCCGATCGGCGAGTTCCAGGGCCTGCAGTGGATGCTCGCCGACATGCAGATGCAGCTCACCGCGGCACGGCTGATGCTGTATCAGGCCGCCCGCTCGCGCGGGAAGGACTCCGCGTTTCCGGACCCGATGCTGGCCGCGCAGGCGAAGCTGTTCGCAAGCGAGTCGGCGATCCGCATCGTCAACGATGCGCTGCAGCTGTTCGGCGCGCGCGGCTATTCGCGCGAGCTTCCGCTCGAGCGCATGGCGCGCGACGTGCGCATGTTCACGATCGGCGGCGGCACCGCGCAGGTGCTGCGCACGCTGGTCGCCGGCCGCATGCTCGGCTGGAAGCTGCCGCAGACGCGCGACGGCTATGCGCAAGATCAAGCGCGCCCGCTCGCGGCCGAATAATCTTGCCGACGGCGCGCGCGACTCTGATCGGCTTCGCGGCGATCCTGATGTGGTCGCTGCTGTCGCTGCTCACCGTGTCGACGGGGACGGTGCCGCCGTTTCAGCTCGCCGCGATGACGTTTGCGATCGGCGGCACGCTCGGCGCGGCAAGCTGGCTGCTTCGCCCGGGCGCAGTCCGCGCCCTGAGGCAGCCCGCCGCCATATGGGCGCTCGGTGTGGGCGTCCTGTTCGCCAATCAGGCCCTGTTCTTCTTCGCGCTGCGGCTCGCCCCGCCGGCGGAGGCGCAGCTCATCAACTATCTCTGGCCGTTGCTGATCGTGCTCGGCTCCGCGCTGTTGCCGAACGAGCGGCTGCGACCGCATCACGTGGTCGGCGCGCTGATCGCGCTCGCCGGGACCGCGCTTCTCTTCGCCGGCCGCGGCGGCCTGAGCTTTGCCGCGGCCTACTGGCCCGGCTTCGCGGCGGCTCTCGCGGCGGCGTTCACCTGGGCGCTCTATTCGGTGCTGGCGCGCCGCTTTGCGGCGGTCCCGACCGATGCGGTCGCGGGATTTTGCCTTGCGACCGCCGCGCTCGCCGCGCTGTTTCACCTCGCATTCGAAGAGACGCAATGGCCGCAGACCGTCGGTCAATGGCTTGCGGTCGCGGGCCTCGGCATCGGCCCGATCGGCGCGGCCTACGTGTGGGACATCGGCATGAAACGCGGCGACATCCGCATTCTCGGCGCCGCGTCCTACCTGACGCCGCTCCTCTCCACCGCCTGCCTCGTGCTCGCCGGCTATACGGCGGCGAGCCTCTCGCTTGGCATTGCGGCGGCGCTGATCGCCGGCGGCGGGCTGATCGCCGCGAAAGACATGCTGCGCAAGCGCTAAGCATGATCCCGAAAAGTGTGCAGCGGTTTTCGGAAAAGGCCCGTCCCGGACCTGATCCGGGATCATGCTCCGCCAAGAATCTAGAGCGAGATGACGATTCGAAGAAAAGTCATCTCGTTCTAGGCTAGCTTTTCGGCGCCCAGCCCTCCGGCGCGAGCTCGAATGTCGCGAACTGGAATCCCGGCGCGACCGTGCAGCCGGCGAGCGTCCAGTCGCCGAGACTCTGCGTGGCCTGCCAGTGATGCGCCGGAACGATGGCTTGCGGACGCTCTCCCTTGGCGAGATCGCCGCCGAGCGTCACGCGCCGGATCGTGCCATCTTCGCTCGCCGCCAGCTCGAGCGCGAGCGGGGCGCCGGCGTAGTGGTGCCACGCCTCGGCGGCATCGATGCGATGCCATCGGGAGCGCTCGCCGCGCGCGAGCAGAAAGTAGATCGCGGTCGAGACGGCGCGGCCGTTCTCGAGCCGCGGGTCGCGGAACGTCTCGCGGAAATGTCCGCCTTCGGGGTGCGGCTTCAATTCGAGCAGCCGGATCACATCGGCTGCGCTCAGCGCGTCCATGAGCGCTAGAACTTGTCCTTGCGCGCGCGGATCGCCGCGAACACGTTCACCGCGCCGGCGTCCTCGAGCCCGATCGCGCCCGCGACCGAATGCAGGTCCGCGCGCAGGAACGGATTGAAGGACTTCTCCTGCTGGATCGTAGTCGGGATGGTCGGCCGTTTCCGCTCGACCAGCTTCACGACCTCCTCGGCGCGCTGGCGCAGCGCGATGTTCTTCGGCTCGATCGTCAGCGCGAAATGCACATTCGCGGCGGTGTATTCGTGCCCGCAGTACATCTGCGTGTCGGCCGGCAGGTTGCGGATCTTCAGGAGCGATTGCCACATCATCTCCGGATTGCCTTCGATGATGCGGCCGCAACCGACCGAGAACAGCGTGTCGCCGACGAAGACGAGCTTGTCCTGCTTGAACCAGTAGGTGATGTGGCCGGCGGTGTGGCCGGGCGTTTCCATAACGCGCCCGACCAGCGATCCGACCTGCACGACGTCGCCCTCGCGAACCGTCACGTCGATGTTGGGAATCTTCGAGGCTTCCTTGCGGGGTGCGACAACGCGGCAGAGGTACTTCTTCTTCAGGTCGGCGATACCGCCGGTATGGTCGGCGTGATGATGTGTCACAAGAATGTCGGTGAGACGCCAGCCGCGCTCCGCCAGCGCAGCCTCGATCGGCGCGGCCTCGGGAGCATCGATTGACGCGGTCGTGCCGGTTGAAGGATCGTGCAGCAGGACGCCGTAATTGTCTTTCAGGCAGATGAAGAGGTGGACTTCTGCTGGCATAGGTCGCTTGCGCCTCCCGCATGGCGACGGCAAGCTATCACGGACTTCCGTTGGAAAATCGCAGAATTTAGGTAAATCCACCTGAACGTTACGGCAACACCTCTGGTTTAAGCGAAGGCGGTATTTCGCTTCCAGCTTAGCCAGGGGCCAATCACTCGATCATGTCGCTCGATGTCGTCGATCTTCGCAACTTCTACGCTCATCAGCTCGGAACGGTTGCGCGCCGATTCATAGGCCGCGGAATCCGCGCCCGCTGGAGCGACACGCGGGCACAGCGGCTCGCGGGGATCGGCTATGCCACTCCCTATCTCGGGCTGTTTCGCGAGGAGGCCGAACGCTGCCTCGCCTTCATGCCGGCCGCGCAAGGGGTCGTGAAATGGCCCTCGGCGAAACCCTCCCTGACGACGCTGGTCGAGGAGCTCGACCTGCCGCTGACTGACGCCGCGGTCGATCGGGTGCTGCTCGTGCATGCGCTCGAAATATCGCGCGACGCCGAGGCGCTGTTGCGCGAAGTCTGGCGCGTGCTCGCGCCCGGAGGCCGGCTGCTTGCCGTGATCCCGAACCGGCGCGGCGTGTGGGCGCGCACCGACACCACGCCGTTCGGCCACGGCCGGCCCTATTCGCGCTCGCAGATCACGACGCTCTTGCGCGAGACCTGGTTCACGCCGACCGGCTGGGGCGAGGCGCTCTACGTGCCGCCGATCACGCGCACCTGGTTCCTGCGCTCGGCGGTCGCCTGGGAGCGCACCGGCGCGACGATCTCCGCCCCATTTGCCGGCGTGCATATCGTCGAAGCGACCAAGCAGGTCTATCGGGCGATCCCGGCGCGCCGTGCGCGGCGCCGCCTCGTCCCGGCGCTCGAGCCGGTGCTCGCGCCTTCGCCCGGCGGCGCCGCCCGGGCAGGCTGAGCCGGACCCCGAAAAGAGACTGCCCCGCAAGCGGTGCGGGGCAGCCGTCGATTCTCAGGAAAAGCGCGCGGAAAGGCGTTACGGCCCGTTGTCGTCCGGCTGGTTGCCGCCCTGCGGACCGGGGTTATCCCCGCGCGGACCGCGATGACGACGGCGCCGCCGGTGCAGCGGGAAGCGGTCGGGCTGGCCACCATTCTCGTAGCCGTTGCCATTCTGGGCGGACGGATCGTGCGCCTGCTGGGTCGCCTGCGGCGCACCGCCGGTGATGAAGGCCGGCAAGCCTTCGTGCCCGCCCTCGGGTTGCGGCCGCGGTTGATGGCGCTGCTCGTGCGGCTGGCCGTTGCGCTGCTCGCGCGGCTGATAATTCTGACCCTCGCGCGGCGCGAACGGCTGGGCGTTCTGCGGCAGGTATGGCTGCGGCTGACCCGGCGCGTACGGCGCGTCGAACGGCTGCATCGTGTCGTCCTCGCCGTCCTCGAACTGATCGTCCTGGCGCGGCTGGAAAACCTGCTGCTCGTTGCCGCCGCCATCCGGGCGCGGCTGGAAGTTCGGATTCTGCTGCCGGAACTGCTCCTGCGCGGCGGCGATCAGGCGGAAATAGTGCTCGGCATGCTGCAGGTAATTTTCCGCCGCGATCGGGTCACCGGAAGATTGCGCGTCGCGCGCGAGCTGCAGGTATTTCTCGGCGACGTGGTTCGCGGTGCCGCGGATCTTCACGTCGGGGCCGTTCGATTCGTACACCCGCGTCAGGGGATTGTGGTTGCGGCGATTGTTGTTGTGCTGACTGCCGCGCCCGCGCATGCGCTTGCCGTGGTGATGCTGCTGACCGTTTCTCATGGCCTGATGTTCGACAACTCCGTTTCGCGGCGGCTCTGACCCGCCGGCGCCTTCCCCAGCTTCACTCCGGCGTCTTGCGCCGGAACCAAAAATTCACGCTCGCCAGGGCTCCAGGAAAGAGCGCCGGCCGGATCACGTACGAATAGGCGACGAGGTCGCGCTGATCTGACATCCTTGCGTCACCGCGGCCGGGCCGCGGCATGGCTCACCTTTTCGTCATGCGTTCTGCGGGCGGCTGCCCGGCAGACGCTCAACCGGTGAAAGCTCCTCGATACCCGTTTGCGGCGAAAAACGTCGTTTCCTCGAGCGGAAATTTCCCTCTATCGCCCCGTCCGCTCCGCCGCCTCACGGAGCTTCTGCTCCGGGCCTCGCTTGGCGATGCGGTCCAATCTGGGATCGATTCCGTAAACTCGACCCTAATCGGTCTTTTGCGACATTCCAAGCGGTTTTTTGGGCCGCGGAACACCGTTGTTTCCCTTATCCGGCCTACTTCTGCAGCCGAACCCTGGCCGCCAGCGCTCTCGCTCTACCAGAAAGATCGTGCCGGAACGCGGTGACCGCAAGCCCCCGCGCGACGAACAAATTCTCGACCTCGCGCTCCTGTCCGGCCCCGATTTCGACCACCAGATGGCCCCCGCCGATCAGCCTGGCGGCATCGGCGGCGATCCGCCGATAGGCATTTAGTCCGTCCGCGCCGCCATCGAGCGCAAGCGCCGGGTCGTGCGCGCGAACCTCGATGTCGAGCGTCGCGATGTCGCGGCTTGCCACATAGGGCGGATTGGAAACCACGAGATCGAACGGGCCCGCGAGCGCGCCGCCATAGTCGCTTTCGACGAAGCTCGCGCGCCCCTCGAGCCGCAGGTTGCGTGCATTCGCGCGCGCGACCGCGAGTGCTTCGGCCGAGAGATCGGTGCCGACACCTGACGCCTGCGGCAGCTCGCTCAGCAAGGCGAGCAGGATTGCGCCGGAGCCGGTGCCGAGATCGGCGAGGCGCAACGCCTGGCCGCGATCGCCGATCAGCGAGAGAGCGAGCTCGACGACGGTCTCGGTTTCCGGCCGCGGCACCAGCACCGCCGGCGTCACCGCGAGCCGCAGGCCCCAGAACTCGCGCCGGCCGACGATGCGGGCGACCGGCTCGCCGGCGCGGCGGCGCGCCGCAAGCGCCGCGACCTGCGCCGACTCGGTCGCGGTCAGCGGCCGCGCCGACGCCGCCACGAGGGCGGCATGATCGAGGCTCAGCGCGTGGCCGAGGAGGAGGCGCGCATCGAGCTCCGGCGTCTCCAGCCCGGCGGCGCGCAGGCTGGCCGCGAGCGCGCGACGCGCCTCCGCGACGGTCATCGCGGCTGTGACCATGGCGGCCGCGACCTCGCTCACGCGTCCTCCGCGGCGAGCAGCTCGGCCTGATGCTCGGTCACGAGCGCGTCGATGATCTCGCCGAGCGCCTCGCCCTCCATGATCTGGGGCAGCTTGTAGAGCGTCAGGTTGATGCGATGATCGGTGACGCGGCCCTGCGGGTAGTTGTAGGTGCGGATGCGCTCGGAGCGGTCGCCCGAGCCGACCTGGCCGCGCCGCTCGGCGGCGCGCGCCGAGTCGATCTTCTGCCGCTCGTGATCGTAGAGCCGCGTGCGCAGCACCGCCATCGCCTTGGCGCGGTTGCGGTGCTGCGAGCGATCCTCCTGCATCACCACCACGATGTTGGTCGGGATATGCGTCACGCGCACCGCCGATTCGGTCTTGTTGACGTGCTGGCCGCCGGCGCCGCTCGAGCGCAGCGTGTCGATCTTCAGATCCGCCTCGTTGATCTGGATGTCGACCTCCTCGGCCTCCGGCAGCACCGCGACCGTCGCCGCCGAGGTGTGGATGCGCCCGGAAGCCTCGGTCGCGGGCACGCGCTGCACGCGGTGCACGCCGGACTCGAATTTCAGCTTGGCATAGGCGCCCGCGCCGCGGATCTCGGCGATGATCTCCTTGTAGCCGCCGGCGGTGCCTTCGCTCGCCGAGACGACCTCGACCTTCCAGCGCTGGCTCTGCGCGTAGCGCTCGTACATGCGGAACAGGTCGCCGGCGAACAGCGAGGCCTCGTCCCCGCCGGTCCCGGCGCGGATCTCCATGATGACGTTGCGCTCGTCCATTGCGTCCTTCGGGATCAGCGCGAGCCGGATCTGCTGCGCGAGGCTGTCGCGCCTTTCGGCCAGCACCGGCTTCTCGCTCTCGGCGAGCGCGCGCATGTCGCGATCGGTGGCGGCATCACCCAGCATCGCGTCGAGATCGGCGATCTCGGCGTCGATTGCCCGATAGCTCTTGATGGTCTCGACCAGCGGCGAAAGCTCGGCGAATTCGCGCGAAAGCTTCACGAAGGTATCGCGCTCGGGCGCGCCGTTGAGCTCGGCTTCGACGGTGCGGTGACGCGCCAGCAAGGCGTCGAGTTTGGGTTCGGGAAGGTGCATTTGATGGTGCTAGGTAGGCGACAAGACCGGCTCGGACAAGCGGCTTTGGACCTGTTCTGTGCTATACTTCAACGATGGACGAAGACCCCGACATGGCTCGCCATCGGCGGGCGGCGGTTGCGGCCGCAGCCGAGAGCGAGCGGGCGAGCTACGATCGCGACTTTTACACCTGGTCGCAGGAGCAGGGACGGCTCGTGCGCGAGGGCCGCTGGAGCGAGGTCGATCGCGAGAATGTCGCGGAGGAGATCGAGTCCTCGGGGCAGGAACAGTTCAACAAGCTTGAAAGCGCGATCAGGGTGATCCTGATCCACATGCTGAAGTGGGACTGTCAACCGAAGAAGCGCTCGCGCAGTTGGGCTTTGTCGATTTCGGCCATGCGGCTCGATCTCGACGACGTCCTGTCCGACAATCCAGGCCTGAAGTCGCGGATCGACGAGGCGATCACGCGGGCGCATCGGAAGGCGCGACTCGAGGCTGCGAAAGAGACCGGCCTGAAGCTCTCGGTATTCCCCGAGACGTGCCCCTACTCGTTCGCGGACATCGCGTCGCGGCCTTTTGAGCGCGAATAGCTACAACTGCAGCCCCTCGGCCTGCGCGAACGCCTCGAGCTTCTCGCGTACCGTGCCCTTCAGCCTGGGGCTGTCGAGCATCGGGCGCATCAGCGCGGCCGCCTTGCCGGCATCGAGCTCGAGCAGCATCGCCTTGACCGGTCCGACCGACGAGGCCGAGACCGACATCGAGCGATAGCCGATCCCCATCAGGGCGAGCGCGCCGATCGGCTGCGAGGCAAGCTCGCCGCACAGCGTCACCGGCTTGCCGGCCGCACGGCCCTTGTCGGCGATCTTCATCAGGGCGCGCAGGAATGGCGGCGAGATCGGATCGAACCGGTTGGCGAGGTTCACGTTGCTGCGGTCGGCCGCGAACATGAACTGCGCCAGGTCGTTCGAGCCGACCGAGAGGAAGTCGACGCGCGCGAGCAATTCGTCGAGCTGATAGAGCAGCGCCGGCACCTCGACCATGGCGCCGACATGTACCCGCGCCGGCAGCGTATGGCCGTGGCGGCGCAAATGGGTGAGCTCCTTCTCGACCATGGTCTTGGCCTGATCGAACTCGTCCACCGTGGTGACCATCGGGAACATGATGCGCAGCTCGCGCTCGGCCGCGGCGTCGAGCATCGCCCTGATCTGGCTGCGCAGCAGCCCCGGCCGATCGAGGCCCAGCCGAATCGCGCGGTATCCGATCGCCGGGTTCTCCTCCTCCTCGAAGCGCATATAGGGCAGCACCTTGTCGCCGCCGATATCGAGGGTGCGGAAGGTGACCGGCCGTCCGTTCGCGGCGTCCAACACCTGGCGGTAGAGCGCGGTCTGCTCGGCCGTGCGCGGCAGCGCGTGCGCCACCATGAACTGCAGCTCGGTGCGAAACAGCCCGATGCCGCTCGCGCCGGTTTCGGCAATGTGCGGCAGGTCGACCAGGAGGCCGGCGTTGAGCAGCAGCGCGACGCTCTGCCCGTCCTTGGTGACGCAGGGCTTTTCGCGCACGGCGGCATATTGGGCCTGGCGGCGCGCACGCAGGCGCACCCGGTCGGCGTAGTTCTTCTCCACGTCCGGCGTCGGGCGGGCATAGACGTGTCCCATGGTGCCGTCGACGATGATCGGATCGCCCGGATCGATCAGGCCGATCGCATTGGCGATCTGCCCGACCGCCGCGATCCCGAGCGCGCGCGCCACGATCGCGACGTGCGAGGTCGGCCCGCCCTCCTCGAGCACGATGGCGCGCAGCTTCTTGCGGTCATAGTCGAGCAGCGCGGCCGGGCCCATCGAGCGCGCGATCAGGATCGCGTTGTCGGGAAGCTCTTCCCGTTTCGGCGCATGGTCGCGTCCGACCAGCTGGCGCATCAGCCGGTTGGCGAGGTCGTCGAGATCGTGCATGCGCTCGCGCAGATAGGGATCGCTCTGGCGCATCATGCGGGCGCGGTTGTCGGACTGGACGCGCTCGACCGCGGCCTCCGCGGTGAGGCCGGTCATCACCGCCTCGTGCATCTTGTGCGTCCAGCCGCGGTCGTGCGCGAACATCACGTAGGCCTCGAGCACCTCGCGATGCTCGCCGGCGTCGGCGACGTCGCGGCGCTCGAGCAGGCGGTCGAGGTCGGCGCGCAGCGCATTGAGCGCCAGCTCGAGCCGCTGCAGCTCCTTGCCCGGCTCGTCGGCGATCAGCTTGGTCACCACGACGCGCGGCTCGTGCAGCACCGCGTGGCCGAGCCCGATCCCCTCCGCGATCGGGACCCCTTCGAGCCGCAACGGCCGGTGCGCGACCGGCTCGAGGCCGGGCTGCGCCAGCGCGGACAGCTCGCCCGACGCGATCGTCTCGGCGAGCACCATCGCGGTCGTCTGCAGCGCCTCTTCCTCGTCCTCCGAATAGGTGCGCTGCGCGCGGTTCTGCACCACCAGCACGCCGAGCGTGTTGCCGGCGCGCAGGATCGGGACGCCGAGGAACGAATGGTAGATTTCCTCGCCGGTCTCGGGGCGGAACGCGAAGGCCGGATGATGCTGCGCGTCGGAGAGGTTGAGCGCCTTCGCCTCGCTCGCCACCAGGCCGACGAGACCTTCGTCCTGGCGCAGCACCGTGACGTGGACCGCCTCGGGCTTCAGGCCCTCGGTGGCATAGAGCTCGAGCGTGCCGTCGACCCGCAGCACGTAAAGCGAGCAGACCTCCGCCACCATGTTGGCAGCGATGAGCACGACAATCTTGTTGAGGCGATCCTGCGCGCTGATCGGCTCCGCCATGACCTCGCGAAGCCGACGCAACAGCACGCGCGGACCGCCGCTCGCGCCACGCATGACGAGGTCCTGTGCGTCGTCCGGGCCCCGGCCAAGGCGTCCCGGTTCAACTGGGTTGCTGAATCCGCAGGTTCCGCCGCCCGCGGCTCTAGTCACGCCGTATAGCGAATGCGATGTGCGGACTGCAAGTCGTCATGCCGCAACGCAATAGAAACGCCCAATTACCATGCGTAGCTCGCGCAAATCCGTCCGCAGGCGGCGCGGAATCGATCCGAATCGATGACGCTTGCATAAAGGTCGCGAATGGTTTGGCCACGCCCGGCGATCGCGGGCGGCTCCGACGAGGCGCCGAACAGCCGCAGCGCGATGGCCGCAGCGGCACTCGCCGTCGCGGGCGCCGCGAGTGTTTTCGCATCGATCCCCGCGGTCAGCAGGGAGAGAAATTTCTCAGGTCCGGTCAGCGGCAGCTTCGCCATGTCGGCGCCGACAAGCAGGCGCGCGAGGTCGTGATCCGGGTGACCCGCGTTCTCGGCGGCCCGCTTGAACGAGCTGACCTTGGGTACTGCCGGATAGGAGCGAGGCCCCGCGCTGAGCCGGTGTGCGAGGAGCTTGGCCTCGTCGGCCACGTAGTAGCGGTTGAGCGTGTCGTCCCAGGCGGTGGCATAGCCACGAGCGGCGAGCAGCGGCTCCCATTCGGCGTAGGCCGGCTCCATGGTGATCGGCTTATAGGCCTCGATCGCAATCACCTGCGGACGGAAGCGCGAAAAATCAGCGCCGCGCAGCACCGCGCTCTCGGCGCCTTCGACGTCGACCTTGAGGAAGTCGATCCGCGGCGGCGCGTGCGCGGCGCACAGCGCTGCCAGCGTCGTGACCTCCCGACGCAGCGGCTCGGCGCTTTGCCCAAGCTCCTTTTCGGCGATCGCGGCCTGCTCCGGGATCGTGGTCGAGAGGCCGTGGAACTCGCGCTGCAGGTAGAGCGTCGCTTCGCCGGCGGCGGCGCCGGCAAGCCCCTCATAGAGAGTGTCGCGCGGACGGACCGCGCGCGCGAGCGCGGCGAGCGCCGGGTTGGGCTCGACCGAGATCCCGCGCCAGCCGGCGAGGTAGAACAGAAAGGAGACGTTGTCGTAGACCGGATGCCCGGCGCCGACATCGATATAGAAGCCGCGCGTCCGCTCCGCGAAGCAGCGCCACAGGTGCAGGTCTTCGTAGCGCTGCGCGTAGGAGATATCCGGCAGCGTCACTTATCGAGCCCATAGAGCGAATGCAGCGTGCGCACTGCGAGCTCCGTGTAGGCGGCGTCGATCAGCAGCGAGAACTTGATCTCCGAGGTCGTGATCGCGCGGATGTTGATCTGCCGCTCTGACAGCGCCTTGAAGGCCTTCGCGGCGACGCCGGCATGCGAGCGCATGCCGATGCCGATCACCGACACCTTGGCGACGTCGGTCGAGGTGTCGATATGGTCGTATCCGATCGCGGTGCGCGACTTCACGATCACGGCGTTGGCGCGCTCGTAGTCCGCGGCCGGCACCGTGAAGGTCAGGTCCGTGGTCTTGCCGTCGGCAGAGACGTTCTGCACGATCATGTCGACATTGATGTTCGCCTCCGCGAGCGGACCGAAGATTGCGGCCGCGACGCCGGGCTTGTCCGGCACGTGGCGGATCGAGATCTGTGCCTCGTCCTTGGAGAAGGCGATGCCGGTGACGACCTGCTGTTCCATGATCTCACTCTCGTCGCAAATCAGCGTGCCGGGCGGCTGGTTCGAATAGGGGTCGATGTCTTCCGGCTTGTCGAATGAGGAGCGCACGAAGATGCGCACATTATGCACCATGCCGAGCTCGATCGAGCGCACCTGCATCACCTTGGCGCCGAGCGAGGCCATCTCGAGCATCTCCTCGAACGCGATCTTCTCCATGCGCTTCGCGCGCGGAACGACACGCGGGTCGGTGGTATAGACGCCGTCGACGTCGGTGTAGATGTCGCAGCGGTCGGCCTTGATCGCGGCCGCGACAGCCACGGCCGAGGTGTCGGAGCCGCCGCGGCCGAGCGTGGTGATGCGGTTGGTCGCCTTGTGCACGCCCTGGAAGCCGGCGATCACCGCGACCTCCTTGCGCTCGCGGAAGCGCCGGATCAGCTCGTCGCCATTGATGCTCTCGATGCGCGCGGAGGCGTGCGCGTTCGAGGTCTCGATCGGCAATTGCCAGCCCTGCCAGGAGCGGGCGTTCACCCCGATGCCCTCGAGCACGATCGCGAGCAGTCCGGCGGTGACCTGCTCGCCCGATGCGACCACGGCGTCGTATTCGCGCGCATCGTGCAGCGGTGAAGCCTCGCGCGCCCAGGCGACCAGCTCGTTGGTCTTGCCCGCCATGGCGGAGACCACGACCGCGACCTCGTGGCCGGCGTCGACCTCGCGCTTGACATGGCGCGCGACGTTGCGGATGCGGTCGAGGTCGGCGACCGAGGTGCCGCCGAATTTCATCACCAGACGGGACATACGTGGTCGAGAAGTTCCCCTGAAAAAGCGGGCTTCTCCATAGCGACGCGGCCGCGGTGAAGCAACCCGGCCGTCATTCCGGGGCGCCGCGAAGCGGCGAGCCCGGAATCCATAGTCGCCATCGCCAATTTAGCGAACCCGGCGGTTCGCTGCGACTCGCTTTGTGGTTATGGGTTCCGGGCTCCGGCCCATAGCGCGTCGAAGACGCGCGTAAACCCGCTTGTGGGCCGGCCCCGGAATGACGGAGCCTCACGCCGCGGTCCGGATCTCCGGCTGATGCTTGGCGACCAGCTTCAGGTCGGCGACGAAATGGGCGAACTCGCGTTGCTTCGATTCCGGGTCCGGCAGCCGCAGCAGGAAGGACGGATGCACCGTGATGAAGCCCTCGACGCCCGCGCGCAGCCGCATCAGCCTGCCGCGCGTGCGCGAGATCGTCATGTCGCGCCCGGTGAGCGCGCGCGCGGCCGTGGCGCCGAGCGCGACCGCCAATTGCGGCCGCAGCAGATCGAGCTCCGCGTCGAGCCACCAGCGGCAGGCCTCGATCTCGGCATTGTTCGGCTTCTGGTGCAGCCGCCGCTTGCCGCGCGGCTCGAACTTGAAGTGCTTCACGGCGTTCGTCACGTAGACGCGCTTGCGGTCGATGCCGGCCTGTTCGAGCGCCCGATCGAAGACCTGGCCCGCCGGGCCGACGAAGGGCCTGCCCTGCAGATCCTCCTGATCGCCCGGCTGCTCGCCGACGAACACGACGCGCGCATGCGCCGCGCCCTCGCCGAACACGGTCTGCGTGGCGTTGCGGTAGAGCGGGCAGCGCCGGCAGCTCGCGGCGTCCTCGCGCGCCGCCGCGAGGCTGCGATAGGGCGATCGTTCGGCCCTCGGCGCAGGCGCGGCGAACAGGTCGGGCTCGATCTCGTCGGGGTCGCGGGCGGTCATAATCGTTCCCTTTATGTTCTCACTCGGCGGGTCCGTCAAGCCCGCGTATGTAAGGAACCAAGCCTTCCCGACGTTTCGCAGGTGTGCACGCATGGACTACCGCAATCTCGGCCAGAGCGGCGTGAAGATCTCGCCCCTCTGCCTCGGTACCATGATGTTCGGCGGCGCGACCGACGAGGCGACCGCGACGCGCATCGTCGCTAAGGCGAAGGATCAGGGCGTCAACTTCATCGACTCGGCCGACGCCTACAATGGCGGCAAGTCCGAGGAGGTGGTGGGCCGCGCGATCGGCAATCGGCGCCACGACTGGGTGGTGGCGACGAAGCTCGCGAACCCGATGGGCGAGGGTGCCAATCGCGGCGGCCTCTCGCGCAAATGGGTGATGCAGGCTGCCGACGACAGCCTGCGCCGGCTCGGCACCGATTACATCGACATCTACTATCTGCACAAAGAGGATCACGCCACGCCGCTCGCCGAAACCGTGCGGGCGATCGGCGACCTCCAGCGCGCCGGCAAGATCCGCTACTTCGGCGTCTCGAACTATCGCTCCTGGCGCGTCGCCGAGATCTGCAATCTGTGCGACCGCTTCGGGATCGACCGGCCGATCGTGAGCCAGCCCTACTATCACGCGCTCTACCGCGTGGTGGAGGTCGAGCACCTTCCGGCCTGTGCCTATTACGGGCTCGGCGTGGTGAGCTATTCGCCGCTCGCGCGCGGCGTGCTCACCGGCAAGTACGCGCCGGGCGCCGAGGCCGCCAAGGACACGCGCGCCGGGCGCGCCGACAAGCGCATGCTGCAGACCGAGTTTCGGCCCGAAACACTGGCGGCCGCGCAGAAGGTGAAGGCCTATGCGGCGAAGCGCGGCGTCGCGCCCCATCAGTTCGCGGTCGCCTGGGTGCTCAACAACGCCCTGATCAGCGGCGTGGTCGCGGGTCCGCGCACCGAGGCGCAATGGGACGATTATGCGAAGGCGCTCGACTTCAAGCTCGCCAGCGAGGACGAGGCTTTCATCAACGATCTGGTGGTGACCGGGCACCCGGCGGCGCCGGGCTACAATGATCCGGCCTATCCGATCGAGGGCCGGTTGGCGCGCTCCGCATGAACGCAAGCACCATCGACGAGGCCGAGGTCGCGCGCTTTGCGGCGCTCGCCGACGAGTGGTGGGACCCGCGCGGCAAGATGGCGGTGCTGCACAAGTTCAATCCGGTGCGGCTTGCCTATATTCGCGACGCCGCCTGCCGGCACTTCGCGCGCAACGCAAAGCAGCTCGATTGCCTGAAGGATTTGCGCATTCTCGACATCGGCTGCGGCGGCGGGATCCTGTCCGAGCCGCTTGCCCGGCTCGGCGCGTCGGTCGTCGGCGCGGATCCGGCGGAGAAGAACATCGCGGCGGCAAAGCTCCACGCCGCGCAGGGCGGGCTTGCGATCGATTATCGCGCCAGCAGCGCCGAGGCGCTGGCGGATGCGGGCGAGCGCTTCGACATCGTGCTGGCGATGGAGGTGGTCGAGCACGTCGCGGATGTGAAGCTTTTCGTCGCGCGCTGCGCCGAGATGGTCAAGCCCGGCGGGCTGATGATCGCCGCCACCATCAATCGCACCTTGAAGAGCTTCGCGCTCGCGATCGTCGGCGCCGAATATGTGCTGCGCTGGCTGCCGCGCGGCACGCATCAATGGGACAGGTTTGTCACGCCGGGCGAGCTTGCGAGCGCGCTCGAGCGCGCGGGCCTGCGCGGCATCGACGAGCGCGGCGTAATCTACAACCTCATCGCCGACCGCTGGGAGCTCTCGGCCGATACCGACGTGAACTACATGGTGCTGGCGGAGAAGGGGAAGTAGCTAGAATGATCGACACCTCCTGGCTCTGGGCCGTCTTCACCGTGCTCGCCGCCGCGGGCCAGACCGCGCGCAACGCGATGCAGCGCGAGCTCACCGCAAGCCTCGGCACCGTCGGTGCGACGCATATCCGCTTTCTGTTCGGCTTTCCGTTCGCGCTGATATCCCTCGCCAGCGTCGCGCTTGCCGGCGGCGTCGCGCTGCCGCATCCGGGCGCGATCTTCTGGCCCTGGCTGCTCGCGGGCGCGCTCTGCCAGATCGCCGCAACCGCGCTGATGCTGGCCGCGATGGGGGCGCGCTCCTTCGTGGTGGCGATCGCCTATATCAAGACCGAGCCAATTCAAGTTGCAATCTTCGGGCTCCTGTTTCTCGGCGACGCGATCAGCCCGCTGATGATGGTCGCGATCGTGGTCGCGACCGCCGGCGTCATCGTGATGTCGTTCAAGGGCCGCGGCGCGGCCGGCGGGATCGATTCGTCGAAGACGGGCGTGGACGCCCTTATGCGGTCGAAGACGGGCGTGAACGCCCTGATGCCGACGTTGATCGGACTGGCGGCCGGCGGCATGTTCGCGCTCTCGGCGATCGGCTATCGCGGCGCCATCCTCACCGTGATGCCGGGGGCCGGCTTCGTGATGGCGGCGACCTTCACGCTTGCGATCGGGTTGCTGTTGCAGGCGGTGCTGCTCACCGTCTATCTCGCGGCGCTCGACCGCGCGGTGCTCGCGGCCATCATGAAGATGTGGCGGCCCTCGCTGCTCGCGGGCTTCATGGGCGCAACCGCGTCGCAATTCTGGTTCCTTGCCTTCGCGCTCGCAACCGCCGCCAGCGTGCGCACGCTCGCGCTCGTCGAAGTCCTGTTCGCGCAGGCGATCTCGTCCTTCATTTTCGGGCAGAGGACCAGCGCGCGCGAAGGCATCGGCATTGTCATGATCGTGATCGGCGTGGTGCTGCTGATCTGGTCGCACCCGAGCTGACGTCAGCTGACATAAGGTCAGCGCCCGAATACGGGCAAAATCTCAAGCCATGTTGACGAAAAATATACGCTGGCTGTCCGGATAGTTGCGTAGCGGAGATTGTGAAACGCGGGCGCGACGGTCGCTTAACAAATTTCTGCCTCTATGGTCGCGCGGGTGAGGCCCGTTCTTGAGACGGGCCGGGTCACGTTACGGCAATCGGCATGGAAACCTCAGCGCCTCCCTCATTGCTCGCCGAGCTTGAAGCCGCCATCGCGGGCGGCTCGAGCGAACGGCGCGCCGAAATGTTGCGACAGATCACGGACCTGTTCATCGAGACCGCGCCGCGCGTCAGCGATGCACAGGCCGGCGTGTTCGATGACGTGTTCGAGCAGCTCACGCGCGAGATCGAGCAGAAGGCGATGCTCGAGCTTTCCGAGCGCATGTCCACGGTCGAGAACGCGCCGGACCGGCTGATCCGCCGGCTCGCCGAGGACGACTCCATCGAGATCTCCGGGCCGGTGCTGGCGCGCTCCGCCAAGCTCGACGAGGAGGACCTCGTCGAGATCGCGCGCACCAAGGGCCAGGCGCATCTCGCGGCGATCGCGGGACGCGCTTCGCTCGGCGAAGAGGTGACCGGCGTGCTGGTCGAGCGCGGCGACATGGCGGTTGCCCGCAAGATCGCGTCCAACACGGGCGCGCGCTTCACCGAAGGATCGCTGCGCAACCTGATCGATCGGGCGAGCGATGACGGCGATCTCGCGCACGCGGTGGCGCGGCGGCGCGAGCTTCCGCCGGCGATGTTCCGCAATCTCTTGGCGCGCGCGACCGACCAGGTGCGCAAGCGCCTGCTCGACACCGCGCAGCCCGGCACCGCGAAGGTGATCAACAAGATTCTCGCCGAGGTCTCGCACGACGTCGAGCGCAAGACCGCGCCGAAACGCGAATACGGCGCGGCCAAGCAGGCCGTGACCGAGATGCAGAAGCAGGGCGAGCTCAATCCGCCGCGGCTGCTGCAGCTCGCCAAGGCGATGAAGCTCAGCGAGACGGTGGTCGCGCTGTCGGCGATGACTGGAGTCTCGGTCGAGGTGATCGATCGCTTCCTCGACGATCCGTCCGACGACCCGGTCCTCATTCTGTGCAAGGCGATCGATCTCGACTGGCCGACCTCGCTCGCCGTGCTGTCGGCGAAGCTGAACACGGCGCAGCTGCGCGAGAGCCGTGCCGAGGACGCGAACAAGAAGTACCGCAAGCTGTCGACCTATTCGGCGCAGCGCGTGCTGCGCTTCTGGCAGGCGCGCGAGAAGATGGCGGCCGCGGGGTAATTCTCGTTCTGGTAGGGCGGATTAGCGAGCGCATGCGAGCGTAATCCGCCGATCGGATTATGGAAAGCGGCGGATTACGCGGCCATAGCGCGTCCTAAAGGGCGTTTACGCCCGTCTTCGACGGGCTATGGACGCGCGTGAACGCGCTTCAGGCCGCTCATCCGCCCTACCTTCTCGCAATCAAAATGGCGCCGGCAGCGATCAGCGCGATGCCGAGCCAGTTCGTGCCCGACGGCCGCTCGCCGAGAAACAGAAATGCAAAGATCGCGACCAGCACGAC
>Ga0187784_10001324_pt1 | contig 19489 bp, 14 predicted proteins | sample 1015_SJ02_MP15_2_FD_132964 | JGI IMG/M metagenome (GOLD analysis project Ga0187784, IMG submission 132964) | Tropical peat soil microbial communities from peatlands in Department of Meta, Colombia - 1015_SJ02_MP15_20_MG | ecosystem: Environmental > Terrestrial > Soil > Wetlands > Peat | place...
ATACTCATATCGCTACGATGAAGTCCATAACCTGGCGGGCGATGGCGGTATCAAGGTGACGAACCGGGTGCCGTCGCTTCTGGTGATCCAGGTCTCGGACCTGGTGATGCGCGCCGGTGAGACTTATGTCTCGAGTCCGATCAAGAACGTTTACGCTAACGTCGGCCAAGAGGCGGTTTGTGCCGGCCAATGGCAGGGTAGGATACCAGACGTGTTCGATCCCAACTATCAATCGGCAATCGACGGCGTTGTCGCGAAGCTGGCGAACCCGGTCGACGCTTCTTACGTGTATGCTCTGGTGCCGGAAGAAGCCGACGACCTATACGGGCTCAACTCGCTACTGCACCAGCATCTCGGCTTTACCGTGCTCGCATCGAATCCTTACATGACCCAGGACACGGTTAACGCCGTCACTTATGGCGACCCGGTGCTCTACAGCAAGCTCGCCCTGCGCGACTTCCTGAAATCCCGCTACGACGATTCGGTCGCGGCGCTCGACGCGGCCTGGGGGACCAGCTACACCACGTGGGACACGTCGTCAGGCGACGTAACCGACGGGACTAACGCCTACGGAGTGGGCACAGGGCTGCTGGACGAGAACGGCAGTCACATCTTCTTTCCGCTGACGCAAAGCTGCCGCGCCGGAACGCAGATCCAATACAACAATAGCTTCACCAATCCGTCGTATCCGGCGGTACGCAGGGATCTCGATGACTTCGTGGCGTACTTCGCGTCCGCGTATGCGCGGCAGATGAACCAGGCGCTCGGACAGCTAACCTCACGACCACCGATATTCTCGCCGCTCTATTCCGCGCCCACGATGGTTTATCAAGCGACCGCCTCTTACGTGGACGGATTCTGGATTAATCCCGGCCTCAACAGCGGCGGCGGTTCATGCGTGTCCTTCGATCCGGTTTGTACGGCGGCTGACTTGGATCGAATTTACCGGGCAGCGCAAAAGCCGCTAATCGTGGCGGATTATGCAACCGCGACGTCCGATTCGCAGATCGGGGTCGCGGGCGCGGAGTCGGCGGTCTCTTACAACAGCGCCAGAAATCAATCGACCGTTACGGTCGCGGGCATGAAGTACTGGCTTGCGATGGGTAATACGCTGAACTTCGCGAACGCGAAATGCCCGCCTTCGATCGCTTATCCCGTCCCCAGCGCGGTGCTCTGGAGTGCCGCGAACGGCACTCAATTGACGCTCGGCGGCAACTACAGCTCCTGTATCGCCGCCGGGTCGCAGGTCTCGGTGATCCGTTCGAACACGACTGGAGAGCAAATCGCAGTCGATTTCCCTACACAGCCGGCGCGTGCCGACGCCATCATCTCGCGGTGGAGCGCAGTGCTCAATTATCAAGGACCTGATCACGTATTTCCGGTAGTCGGCCTAGAGCATTGGTCATTGTACGATGAGGTCGTTAACGAGTACGCAACTCCGCCGGGACAATACGGGCTTTTCACTGTAAACGATAATCCATACGATGGCGTGTCGGACACTACTGGGACAAGAACCGACGCCGCGGGCTATTTGTCTGGCGGCGAGGAGGCATCTTACGGCAACCTGCTTTCGGGCTCTGGAGGACTGGGCTCCTGGATGACGACGATTTACAAGCTCATCCAGTGATTATTCTGTCGTCGTCACAAGAAGAAAGAGGGCCGGGTAACCCTGGCCCTCTTTCTTTCCGGCTGTGCTCTACTTCAGCCGACAGCCGAGTTCCGCGCGATTCGCCGCGCGCGACGAAATCTCACTGTCGCTCGTCGACTGTTTTCAGATAACTGCTCAATGGACCGATTAGATCGCCGTAATCGTGCTCCTCGCCACCTCGCTCGTATCCCCTGGAATCCCTTCCAGTCGCACGCCGCGCCTCGATACCGTCGTAGGCATTGTCCTCAAGCGTGGCGAGTCCGAAATCCCCGATCTCGCCATAGTCGCTGGGTGAGTTGTCGTAGAGCGACCAATGTTCGAACCCGACCACAAACGCGACCCCGTCCTTGCCTCGGAGCTTCAGCGCGGTCCTCAGTCGTTCGATCATCGCATGAGCGCGTTCATCCTGAGAGCGATAGTGCGTGCGCTCGTCGCCCACCCAACTGAACAGCTCGACCTGCGTTCCCGGCCGGATACAGCCAGCATAGTCGCCGCGCAAATCGAACGAATTCCATCTAACCGAGCTCACGTATGGATGCAGAGACAATCCCTTGAGAGCGTGGCAGGCCTCATCCGCCACACTGGCATCTGAAAATGAAACCTGCCATGGGGCGCGGAATATGTATTCCACGCCCGGCGCGCTAATAGTTGTCACTTCCGAAGCACGGTTATAAGTTGCGGAGCTTACTATGCCTCGGAAGAAGAGTGGGGAGTCTGGATTTGCGGTCGCGTAGTCGGCGAGAATAACCGGCCGGCCAGTTTCATCGTAAACCTTCTTCAACTGCTGCGGTTCGTCTTCGTTGACCCAGAATCCGTCAACATAAGGCGCGACGCCTTTGTAAGCCATCGCAGGTCCCCGGTAGAGCGGCAGGAAAACCGGGGGATGAGGCCCCTGGGCGAGCGCTTTGGCCAAAGCCTTGCCATAGGATTGCGCGAAATACTCGACGAAATCGTCGAGATCTTTTCGCAATGCGGGAAAAGCAGGGTTTGTAAAATTGAAATTGTACTGGATTCGTGTGCCTGCGCGGCACGAAGCGCCCTTGGGAAAATAGATGTGCTGGCCATTCTCGTCTGTGAAGCCTGTGCCAAAGCCCCATGCGTTGGTACCGGTAGAAAGATCCCCAGAAGAGGTTTCCCAAGTCGTGTAGTGAGTTCCCCACGCGCGGTTTAGCGCATCAACACTGCCGTTATAGCGACCCTTGAGAAAGTCTCGTAGTGCATACTTGGAGTAGAGCTTATGATCGGTGTACTCGACATGTTTCTGAGTATCGTTCATCACATAAGGATTCTGCGTTAACACGATATAGCCAAGATGCGGATGCGCGGTGGCGCTATTCAGACCGAACAGATCGTCAGCCTCCTCCGGAATCAGCGCGAAGGAAGAGCCTCTGCTCACCCGCGACAGATTAATTGCCGCTTGATCCATCAGGCTGCGCGAAAAGGTCGGATCGAAAACGTCGGCCTGACGGCCCTGATACACCAGATCGTGGCTCCCAGGCGGGCATACCGCGCCAGCGTAAACATTTTTCACCCGATATAGCGGGCTCATCGCCTGTCCTGACAACTGCCAGGTGGGCTCGGTGGGAAGAGGGTCGGTCAACTTAGGAGCTAACTGCGAGTATCGGTAGCTGTATTGTCCAGCAGCATTGAAGCCCCACGCGCGAAGGCGAGAATTCATCGCTTGGCCCCACCTCACGAACTGCTGGCCCCTGCCGGCACCATACTTGGCCAGAATTCGTTCGATGAGCTGATGCCTTTCGTAGGCCTGATTGAGGACCGGGGCGGTGACAAACCCGCGCGCAACCGAGCCTTTGATGTAATAGCGTGGAGTACGATCTTTTGGCAGGCTGGTGCGACTAAAATCAGCTGGCGGTCCCTGGGGCGGAGGCCACCATACGATTCGGTTGGCATTTGGACCGCGGGTTTCGGAAAAACCGTTGTTGTTGGGCTGAAAGTAACCGCCAATATCGAAGCTGTAGCCTCCGTCAGCATCTAGCACCGCCGAAGCTTCGTTGCCTCCCGACGGATTGCCGTTCCCGTTGATTGGCGACCACCGTCCGTTAGCGCTGCTGTAGTACCAGCTAATCGCGCCTCCGTTTCCGAGCCTGTTCAACCAGAAATAGGTAGAGATCGGCTTGAATCGCTCAGAGCCCAAGTAGATGGCATCGCCTACCGCCCGGACCGTGACGCCCTGGGCGTTGATCACGTCAGCCCCTAGCGAGTTCTTCGCCGCGTCGGACAGGTTGCGCGACCAGCCATCAGATGTGCTTAGGTAGACTGCATCGTAGGACTGGAAGTTGCCTTGACCGCCGAAATCGGATGTGTCCACCTGGCTGACGGCGCGCACGAAAACTCGGTGCCCGCCGGGATCGATAAATGACCAACGGCCATCGCGTTTCTCAAGATGGTAATCGCCGGGAGCGGCGAACGCCGTAAGCGCCTGAGAAAACCGGCCTGCGGCAAGTATTCGGTCGCCAATCGCCAGAAATAAGCACAGCGCCGCCCCAACCAAGCCCCACCAAACTGCGTTCCAGTCTCGGACATTAGTTCGGGCGCCTCTGCCGTGCGAGTGACAAGTCATCACGGCTGCTCCCTCAGGTGTCTGCTAGGATCAGCCCGGCGTCATCCGCCCCGAAAGTGCGCATTCGATCGCGCAGGTCACGATACGTGATCAAACGCACCTCGCGCTCGCGCAACAGCTGGCGTGCGACATCGGAGGTGAAGAACTCGAAATCGGCCTGACGCTTGCCGGCGTCTTGCGCGAACTGCGTGAGCCGGCCGCGCGCGAAACCCGGATGACAGTAAACCTCGGTAACGCCGTGCGGCAACCGCTTCAGAACCGCGCTCCAATAGTCGAACGCGCTTTCGCGATCGTACGAGCCACCGAACACGAGGTGATCGGGCGACATCGTCCCAAGCCGCCGCGCCCTCGACGCCGCCATGTCGATTCGCGTCCACCAGTGAAGCACGCTGCGCCGGATCGAGCGGACCGCCAGGCGATAATCCCGCGCGAGCTTTAGCAACAGCCGATAGTAATCGGTGCGTTCGCTGTTCAGCACGAACATGTGGCTGTCGAGATGCGTAATATCGAGGCCTGCTTCTAGCGCGGTTTCAATTTGCGTGCGCAACTCTGCTTCGGCTTCTTCCAATAGCGCGTGGGCGAACACCTCGGCGGGCGTACTCCAAAAACAACCATCCTCGGCAGCCAGGGACGGGACTCGCCCCGCGCCAAGTATCGGCGGCCACCGATACCTCGCCCATTCGCTGGTAAGCGTTAGATGAATCCCGATATCCACGCCGGGGTTTGATTTAGCGAAGCTGGCTGCGTCATCGAAAGCCGGGCATGGCACCATGATCGAGGTCGAGGTAATAATTCCGTCGCGCAGTCCCGCGATGATCGCGTTGTTTACTTCCTTGCACAGTCCAAAGTCGTCCGCATTCACTATGAGCAGACGCGCGTCCGGCGGACAGCCGAGCTGTCGCAGACTACTCGACGAAGTCGCGGGCGAAGATACTCGCCATGGCGCCAGGCCTTGTGGATAGACAGAGCGCGCGGCCGCGCTCGCCAGCCGGTACAGGATGCCCACCGATCAATGCCTCGAAACGATTAAATGGCAGGCCCGGACTCGCGGCCGCGAGATCGCGCGCGGCTAGTCGTCATTTCGCGTTTTTCGCGTGAGCCGCCACCGCCGGCGGCTCGTCTGTTGTGTCGGCGGCCCATAAATTTTGGCTCAAAGTGCCGAACGCCGAACGCAGCGCGCGGGCGAGCGCTGGCATGCTGTAATGTTCAACCACCACCCGGCGCGCCGCGGCTCCGATTCTTCGCCGGCGAGGCTCGTCGTGAAGCAGCTCCGCGACCGCGCGAGCGAACTCAAGCGGCGCTTCCTCTAAAATGATCTCGCTGCCGTTCGCGAAACGTAGCCCCTCCGCGCCGATCTTCGTAGAAACCACCGTTTTCCCCATCGAGGCGGCTTCGAGGATCTTGATCCGCGTACCGCTCCCAATTCTGAGGGGAACGATCGAAACCGCCGCCTGCGAGAGTAATGGACGCAGGTTCGCGACCGTGCCGGTGAAGGTTATTTCCGGGTGTTTGGCGAAGCGGCGCACGAATTCGGGGGCGGGTTCACGCCCGGCGACGACCAGACGAGCGCACGGCGCCAGCGCTCGCAGCCGGGGCCATGACTCCCGGACAAAGAATTCGATCGCGTCGCGATTCGGCATCCAGTCCATCGCTCCGACGAACAGCACTGTGCGCCCGTCGTCGCCTTCGGACGGCTGATAGCCGTCGGTGTCGATCACGTTAGGAACAAGAGCAATTGGCACGGAGGAATTGTCCCGAACAAGAATCTGCAGGTCTCTTTCAGAGCATGCCCACACCGCTGTTGCCGTACCGCACGCGCGCATCTCGAGTCGCCGCAACCGTTGGTACTCCGTCCAACCGTAGGCGGCCACAAGCGGGTTACGCTGATGTTCGAGAAACCGCTGTACTTCTTCATAGACGATGGTGTGCTTGTTAAGTATGATTGGTATTTGACATAGCGCGGGTAGATTCTCGATCTGGTATACGTCATCGCACAGCACGAGATCGAAGACTTGACGCGCCAAATGATTGCTCACCGCCGCGCGCATCGCGTGAGAGCGCATTCGCCACGCGCCGTAAGGAAGACGTGACGCCAGAGCACGCAACCGCCCGGCGTAACCGGCCCCGCTGGGTTCCTGGACGAGGTCCAGATCAACGCAGAGCCCTGCCAGAGCGCGGCGGGCAGATACCAATTCTTCGCGCTTGCCGAATGCGACAAGAGTGAGCTCGTGCCCTTCCATCCGCAACGCACGCAGCAACGAGTAGTTGCGCATTCGCTGACCTATATTCGGGGGAAACGGTAATGATACGAGAACAAAAAGTATTCTCATCTTATTAAAGGCTTCCTTTCGGAAACGCCTAAGATTAGTAGTGACGGGCTTGGCTGCCGTTAGAGAAATCGGCGAAGGAGAACGACAAAGCGACGCAGCGCCCGCCGGCTGCGTGATGTAATCTCGTTGGTGCGCGAGGCTGGCGCCCATCTTGATAGTATGAAATGGCTCGTTTCGATGCTCCGAAATGACCCACCGCTATTTGGCGAAGGCGTCCTGCCGAAAGCACCAGGAGCTGGAAGAAGAGAGCATAGCGGCACCGTTTCCGGCGCCAACTCGCGGCGGCAAGACGACCCTAGATCGGTTTGCGCGCGAGTATTACGCCTCGTACCGGGGCCAGATCATCAAGCATGTAACTCCGGAATCTGTCTGCCAGGCGAATCGCCGCCAGCGCTTCTCGCGGCGCATCTTGGTCGTACCCCGGTTCGTCTTCAACGATCTCGAACCCCGCATCGACGAACAGGCGCACGAAATCGATATGACGGAGGCGGTTCTGATAGTTCAGGTCCGGATTAAAGCGCCGCCATTCGTCGTCGGAGAATTGAAGAAAGTTGTATACTGAAATTCTGTCATCGATGTATGAGTACATGTCTCTATAGTCATTGAGCACTCGAATCAGTCCGCCCGGCCGCAACACGCGATGACATTCGCGCAGAATGCCGCGCAGGTCCTGGAGCGAAATGTGAGGGAGAACTTTGGTCGCGGTGATATAGTCAAGGCAGGCGCTATCAAGTCCGGTATGCCGCGCGTCGAATGGCGCGCGATAATCCATGCCGCAGTCTTTATGCAGAACACTGCGAAGCTTCAACAACCTGGTAGAGTGTGTGAGCTGCTCTGGCAGCATCTTGTGACCCGGAGGTTCGTACTCGGCCGCCAGCCGGCACGCGGTCAGGGCGACCAGGTCCGCCTTCAACTGCGGATACAGATCGACCAGCAGCTGATTGCTCACGCCGAATATGTAGAACGACAGCGGTATCGTAAAGTCCCATCCGACCCCGAACTCGTAAAACGCGGCCTCCTCGATGGGGCGGGTCCCGTACTTGCGGAATGAGGTGATATGGGCCCGTGCGAACGACACGTCTCTGTGGAACACCGCCATGTTCGCAGGCACACTATGGCTCCCATAACGTCTGAGCGCGAAGTTCAGTTGGTGCCCAAACGGCAAGCGCGAGAGCGCCGATTGCGCGAATGCCTTAACTCGCCAATTCATTGTGACTCTGGTTGTCCGCGGTTGGCGGCATGTCGCCGGCCTCGCCGATCCGGCGCGCCTCGCTCACTCCGTCAAATAGCGCACGCCATGGCTCCAACGAAACGCGTTTCAAGCTGGCCAGACTCGCGGCCAGCGCGTAGCCGCAGTTGAGCCACGCAAAGCGCACGCGGTTTTTGAAATCATGACGCCAGTGGGCCTCGTAAAGGTAGTATTGCGCCTGCGCGTGCCCCCGCAGCCAGTGCATGCCGTCCCGGCTGGAGTGGCGATGGTTGTGGCGCAGACGGGCGGCGGGAGCGATATAAAGGTGCGCAGGTTGTATCCGGCAAGAGAAATCGACGTCTTCGGCCAACGCATATCCGCGCAATCGGGTGTCGAAATGTGCGCTGCGGGCGACCGCTGTCTTGAGGCTCATCAACCCGCCGCCTAGCTTCGCTACCGCGATCGGTTTGTGCTGTCGAAGCCGCTCAGCGTGCCAATAGATCGGCTGTCGCTCATCGCGAAAGGGCCCCCGAGCAAAGATAATACTCCAGATCCTAAACGCCGCTGGGGGAAGAGGATAATTGACCACCACGCCGGCTATACCCGCCGCATCGGGCAGCCTACGGTACGCAACCAGTATCTCCTCTATGTAATTCGGCTCCAGATCCTCGTCGTCGTCCATGAACAGCATGATGTCAGCCCCGCTGACCCTTTCTTTCCCGAGATTGCGGGCCCAGGTGAGACCCGGAATCGTGCTGTCGAGGACGTAATCGAGAGTAACCGTCTGCCGCACCTCTTGGGGCGCAGCCGCTAGTGCCTCTTCGACGAGCCGTCGGCCAGTGGCGTCCCGGCTTTGATCGACCACCACGATCTGACTCGGCAGCACGGTCTGGCGAAACACGCTGCGAACGGCGTCTTGCAGTTGATAGGACCGGTTCTTGGTCGGGATCACCACGGCCACCGTCACCGGGTGTTGACAGACGTGACTTACAGTAGCGGTTTCCATCGCCTCAGGTCGCGTTTGAGAAGCTTCTCGAGTTCTTCTACGTCGGGCAAAAAGAAGCGTCTGAGACGTGCTTCGGTCTCAGGCGCCAGCGGGCCGTACGCTTGCCCCCCACCAAAGCAAAAGTTCCATAACGGCGACTCCTGCCAGAGCTTGAGAACTCGATACATCCGGTGCGAGCGCAGCCAATACAACATGCTGTCGGAAAGCCGTCCAAGCGGCAGGAGCCCCGGCGCTTTGCACGCCGGGAATAGGTTGACAACCTTCGTTCCTACAGGCGAAGAGTCCAGGGCTACAGGTTCTATGCCAATGAATGAGCAGACGTCATCGAGGAGCCTCTGCGGATTATCAACCAAGTCATCATATAGCAGCACCAACACATTCTTGGGGCCGAAGGTTTCAAGCCATGCTGAAAGGCGCGCCACATAGCGGGACCCCTCGAGCAAGCCCGGAAACTTCCTCAACTCGTCCAAATGATTGGGGAACTTTGCAGGGTAACGCAACATTCGGTACTGCGAATAAAGGCGGCCGGCCGGCTCGCGTAGAGTACAGATGATCTTGCATCGGGGAATGTGTCTGGCTATCAGTCCCCGAGCCTCAGGAGAATCAAAGTAACTGGGACAGAATTCGCCGATGGGTCGGTTTACCGGACAGTTGTAGAAGTGGGCCTGGTACCAAGCAAGACCTTTGTCATAATGCAAGGTGAAGAAGTGAGTTTCCTTAATTCCAGCGGGCACGCCCACTTGTGTTTTGAGGACCTCGTGGAGCCATGTCGTGCCGGTTCTTGGCGGCCCGACTCCGATAAAGTCCGGCAATCTCCCCGAAGAAATGCCCCGTCCAGAGCAATGCTCACGCTTGGGCATATCCCGGTAGCCAAGGTTGGAGCGTTGCGGCATCGGCATTCCCGGCCGCATCTTCGGTTTTGGCGGCAGCCTTGACAGACAGCACCTCCAGGAGATGTTGAGAGAGCAACACTATTTGCCAACGGGTCATTCAATTGTGACAAGGACACTGCTGCCGCGAGAAGATTGGTCAGGAGTACGGACTCGCATCCGCCGGAGAAGGCCGCGCATCGCGGCTAGGCAAGGAACGGGAGATTCTGCAGAGTTTCCACGCGGAAAGATCGCGGCCGATCAGCTTCTCGAGTTGTTCAATCTCCGGAGTAAATGTCTCCCGCAGCCGTTGTTCAGTCTCCGGGTTTATCGGGGTGTACCGCTCTCCGCCGGAAAAGCACAGACTCCACAGCCGGGAGTCCTCCCACGCGTTGAGGATGGTGTAGTATCGGTGCGATCGCAGCCAGAAGAACAGCCGGTTGGCGGCGATGCCAAGGATACGGCTACGCGGCGCTTGAGGACGAAGATTGATTCGCCGCCACGCGACCGACGACGCGGCCAGATCTATCGGCACGACGCCGAGGAAAGAGCAGATGGAATTGACAAACCGCTGCGGGTCGGCCTCGAGGTCCTCATGCAGCACGACGAGGACGTTCGCGGCGCCGAAACTCTCGCGCCAATCGCGAAGATGGCGTGCATAGCGGGAGCAATCGATGAGGTCAGGCAGAGTAGCGAGCGATTCCTCGAAACTCCTCAGGCCGGCGAACGGCCGCAGCATCCGGTAATGCGAGTAGGCGCGATCGACGGGATCGCGAAACGAGCAAATGATCTTGCACCGCGGCAGGGTGCTCGCCATCCGCGAGCGCGCGAGAGGGGAATTGAAATAGACCGGACAGATCTCTCCAATCGGCAATCCCGGCGGGCACTCAGTAAAATGGGACGCGTACCATGACAGCCCCTTCTCGAAGTGCCACTTGAAAAACTGGATCTCCTTGACTCTTTTCGACAGGCCCACGTGTTCCCTCAATACTTCGTAGAGCCATGTGGTGCCGGTCCGCTGCGGACCGACCGCGATGAAGTCGGGAAGCCGCATAGACGTGGTCGAGGATGAACGTCTGACACTAGGCATCGGCAAATTGTGCTCCCAAGGCCGGATAGTGGCGGCCAATCGCTTGCGCTTCTCGAATAACGGTGGCGTTCGGACGCTCTGCCGCCGCGATTTCGCGCAGATTCTGAGATAGAAAAATCATCAACCAGTACGGCACTACCCACTCCGCGGTCAGAAACAACGCGGTAACCGAATAGGCGAGCAGCGCGAACCGCATCGCCACCGCGAGGTCGCCCATCCTCTCCCCGCGCACGAGCCGTTCGACGCGCCACAGGTTGGCGATCCCGCCGGCCATCAGGGCAAGCCAGATCGCCAGCACCGGCATCCCGCATTCGGCGCCAATCTGGAGATATGTGTTGTGCGCGATAAACGGCCGGCCGGTCAGGTTAACCAAGCGAGGATTATACTTTTCGACCTCTTTAGGGAATCTTCCAAGCCCGACTCCCATCGCCGGACTTGCAGCCATCATCAACAAGCCCGAGCGTGCCAATTCGAAATGGATGCGGCTGGATTCCTCGTCGCCATTGCCGGGGATGCCGGAGATCTGCGTGCTCTGGATTCGCGAAATGAATCCCTCGGGCATAACCATTGCGGCCGTGGGAAGGGCCGCGGCGCACGCGATCAGGATAACCCCCTTGCGCTTGAGCCGCACGAAGCCCGCGAATCCCAATAGCGCCAGCGCGAGCGCGCCGCCGCGTGACTCCGTCAGCAAGGTCGCATAGACCAGCACCGGAACCGAGAAAAGCGCCAGCCGCCTCGGCCAAACGAGCGGTTCGTGGCGCCCGAGCCATACCGCCAGCGGAATAACCATCACCAGGCCCAAAGCTTCGTAGTTTGGGTCCAGCTCAAGCCCGAATACTCTGTCCTGATGTTGAATGAAGTGCTGTTTAAATATCCACAGAGTAGAGAACAGATAGACGAATACGAACACGCGGATAGTCGTGCGCATTCTCTGTTCGGTGCATACAAGTAACCGCGTCGTCATCAGCATCAAGATGAAAGACACCACGTGCGACAGCCACTCGTTGGGTATTGGGTTGCCCGACGCGATAGATTCCACGAGCGGCAGCACTGGGAGGAACAGAAACAATCCCGTCAATGCGCTGGCCTGGCGCGGCGGCGCAGCGGCGGGGCGCTTCGAAATCAGCGCGGCGATCATCGCTCCGGCGCCAACCACTTTAACCGGGCTAATCATAAGGAAGCCGGCGTTGAGGAAGGTGCTTCCCACGCGTGGATCATCGTGAAACCGCGCGAAGAACAGCAGCAGATAGTAGAGGCTCATACGCTCTCGCCGCTGACCTTGTGGTAAAGCCGAAACATGACCGCCGAGGGAATCGCAACCGAGATGAGCGCCGCCCAGGCGGCGCCAACGGTGCCAAGGGCGGCGGTCAGCGGATAGATGAAGGCGGCAAGCAGCACAATGCTTGTCAGTGTTATGCTGAAGGAATAGGCGGGCTTGTTGAGGCCGTCGAGGACGTGGGTTCCAACGACGATCACGCCGCGTCCGCATCCGTACCAGCACAACAGCTTGAGCGGGCCCAGGGCGTCGAGCCAGTGTTTGCCGACCGTGAACGAGAGCAGCAACGAAGCCCAGCGGCTCATCAGGAGCGCGTATATGACACCCACCGCGAGGACCACCGCTGTCGCGAGCAGGAATATACGACGCTGAAGCGCGCCGTCGCGTCCGACGCGCGTCATCAACGGGAAGATAACAACTCCGGAAGTGAGAGACACCTCCGAGCACGGCAGTCCTCCCAGCCGGAACGCGAATTGGTATTCCCCAAGCGGCTGCGCGCCTAGCAGATGGCCGACAACGAGATTATCCAGATTGCCCGCTGCGAAATCGGCAAGACGACGCAGTGTCACCCAGCGGCCGAACCGGAACAGCTCCCGCGCCTTGCGAAAATCCAGCGTCATCCGCGGCCAATATGGAAAATACCAGTAAGTGAGCGCCGCGCGCGCCGCCTGGCCCGCTGTAACTGCCACGATCAGGCCGCGCCAGTCGCCCAGCCAGATGACCGCGATTCCACCGATAATCAAAGTCCCCATAAGGTCCGCGAGATCGAGCTGGCAAAGGATTCTGAAGTCGAGGTTGCGTGCGATTCTGCCGCTGGCCGCCGGGCTCTGCAGCGAGATCAACATCGCCATCGGCGCTATGGCGATGAAGACGCGGTAGGCATCGCCGATCTTGAAGAAGCTCGCCAGCGGACGTGCCGCGACGATCAACGCGAGCGCCACGGTCAATCCCTGAACCAGCATCGTAAGCCAGATGGTGTCGAGGTATGACTCGATCTCGCCCGCCTGCGGCACCACCGCCCGGCTGAAGCTCGGGTCCGTCAGCGATCGTAAGAACCCTTCGGCGAAGCTCGCGGCGGCGAACACGCCAAAATCGAACGGGCCGAGGAGTCTGGCGAAGAGCACGTAGCGAACGATTCCACCGACGCTGCTGATCACGCGTGCCACCACCACCCATCCGACGCTGCGCGCGATTAGCGCCTTGAAATCCGCCAGACGGATGGACGGCAGCGCCCCAGTAATCTCTTCTCTCAGCACCGTTTCCATGACACGACTCGACACGGAATCACCAACCCGAGCGCGGGCACCTATTAATAGGTGAGTCTGTTCGACTAAAGCGCATGGGTTGTGTTCGCGATCGGACGGCGCGCCAGACGTAACGTGGTCCTTTGGTTAGATCGCGGCGGAGCGCAGATGCTGAGCCCAGTCCTCGAAAATGCGCTCGACGAATCTGCGCCGGCGCTCGTTATTGGACGCGGGAGCAACTCCCAGCAGGCGGCTCAAGGCCGCTGCCAGATCGCCGCCGTGCGCCTCGTTCACGAGGTCGTCCCAAAAGAACGCCACCGCGCACCCGGCGGCGTAGATTGCATTGCCGAAAGAGCCGGCCCTGATCGCGGCGGGCATAGTCCGAACCGAGAGCCGGCTACGCCCGCTGGAGCGCAACAGCAATTTTGCCCAATTGCGAAAACACTGGCCGCGGGTCTGGATTCGCCTAAGACGCGGTGCGATCTCGCTCCAGCCGGCGGGCCGCGGATCGTCGCGCAGCATGTCGCCGGTCTCCCACCACCAAAGCCGTGCAGCCGTGGCCGCGGCAGTGCTTAATTCACGGTCGATGCCAGCGCGCGGTATCTCCGACTTAGCGCGCTTGAATGACATCGCTCCCTCAAGCCTCAAGCTAAGCGGCGTGATTATATCCGCAATTGAGCCTGCGCGCCGGCCGGCAAGCGACGCGGCCATTCGTTGGCCGCGCTCCTGGTAGCTGGCCGCATAACAGCCCATGAACACCGACAGCGAGGTCGCCATGTCTGCCCAGAATTTGCGAAGCGAATACTCCGTGGTCAGGTGGTCGGCGCTGCGAATCTCATGCTGAACCCGCGCGCGCAGATGCTCCACGATCCGGTTGTTCAGGAGACGCAACGCGTCGGCACGAAGGTCGTATCCAGGTGCCATCGCCGGCGGCATCAGAACCACCGCCGGCTCGCCCCATAGCAGCTTTCCATGCACGGCCAGCTCGTTAGTGAAAATCGCAGGTCGCATTCGGGCCAGCCGGCTGGCAGCGATAGGGCTCACTTCCACCCTTAGCCGCTTCGCGCGCCGAGCGGGCTCCTGGTTAATCGCCGCGCAGGCCCGCTCCACAGCCGCGCCGACCGCGGCCCGCGCCGGGCGCAAACGATCATCGAACACGAGAAGGAATTCGAGATCGCTAAGCCAGCGCGTAATACCGAAGTCGTCGCGGACAATAGTGCCCTCGCCGCGTGCGAAGCTTCCGGTTAGCAGCAGTCCACACGCAGCAAAGCACCGTGTGGCGTCCCTCACCCGCATGGACACTGCCAGTAGTTCATCCAGCGCTTCGGCTTCGTGGGCAGCTTGCGCGCACAGCCGAAATGACCCGGGCTCGGAAACAGTCAGCGTCGAAGCCGCCTCCGATCCCGGACCAATAGCCTGTGCTTCCAGGCCAACCGGGCTAAGCGCGGCGCCGTTTCCCGCCGCGGTCATCGCCGTATGTCGGTTCATAGTAGCCGTAGGAAACCGCCGACCTCGGAGGCTTGTACCAGTTCAGCACTAGGCCCAAAGTCGGAATATCTTTGAGAAGCTCGACCGTTCTGGTTACGGCCGCACGCGGCGTGCGATTTGCAGCGACGACGATCAGCGTCGCGTCGACAAAATTCTTGAACAACCGCGCCTCGGGGGCCGAAAGTCCGGGCGGCGAATCGACCAGGATGCAATGGTCGCGGGCGCGCTCTCTTACAATCGCGACAAATTCATTCATCCGCGCGCTAACGAAGGCTTGCAGCGGTGCGCGGCTCGCGCCGCCCGTAGGGACTATCGAAAGTCCGGGGATCGAAGTTTCGTGCACGCAGTCGCCGAATTCGGCGCGGCCTTCGAAATAAGTCAGCAGGCCGTTGACTGACGGCGAGTTCAACCCGTGATACGGCGACGGCGCGCGCAGGTCGGCGTCGATCAGCAACGTCGGCATCGAAATTCGTGGCAGCCGCGCGCCGAGGTTGAGCGAGACGAAACTCTTGCCCTCGCCGCGTACCGAACTCGTGACCAGGATCACGCGCTTGCCGGGCTGAGAGCCAAACGAGTACACGGCGGACGCGAGCGCTAGGAAATGCTCCTCGCCGTTAGCGGCCAGAAAAGCGTCGCTGATGGAGTGGCGGACTGCGAGATTCGCGGGCGCCTCGCTCGCGTGGCGCAGCGAAGCCGCGCCCGCCAGATCGAATGTCCTGCCGTCGGCCGCCGAGCCGCGCGGCGCCATAGAGTTCGCGGCCGACAGCGCTTGTGGCCGAATCTGCGCGCTCGGCGTGCATCGCAGGGGCTGTATCTCGTCAGTTGTCTGCTTCAGTGCGTCGTAAAGCTTGCTCATTTCGATCCCGCCCATTTTCTATGTGCTGTAACATGAGTGGACGCCGGCGCGGCAGTTCAGTGGAGCAGATTCGCGCAGGCCCAGGCCGTCCCCGCAACGGCGAAGACCACCAGCGAAGTGAGGACTAGCGCCAGCGATGCCGCCGCGCCGGAAACGGATTGCGCTCCTGCGAGCCGCGGGATGACGCCGACGACGGGAAGTCCGTACAGCTCCCTTAGTTCGTCGGGTTCCTTGAACGACGTGTCAGTGAAGTACAGCACGAAAGGAAGCGCCGCCGCCAGACTCAGGCTGAGAAGCGCGCCGAACAGCGCTATCGACAGGCGGTTGGGCCCGGCGGGAAGCTTAGGTAGGCTCGCCGGTTCGATAATCTGCAGGCGCAGGCCTTCGCGTTGGCGGACAAGTTCCTCGTTGAGCTGCGCTCCAAGTTCCTTATCACGCAGATCGTGGTACTGTGCCTCCAGCACCTCGTATTCGCGCGTGAGTCCAGCGAGCTGCTGCTGATGGGCGGGCGTCTCTGCGATTCGCGCACGCAGAGTAGCGATCTGCGCACGGAGATTCTCCGCGAGTGCCGGGAGCCTGGAAGCGCGCTCAGCATATGTTCCGGAACCGTTCCCGCGAGGGCGTTTGCCGGTTTCTAAATCGGCGTGGTCCTCAGACGCTTGATTTGCCAGCCGCAGCTTCGTCTCCGCAATTTCGCGCTCAAGCTCGATCACGTCGGGATGTCGTTCGCTGTATTGCGCTCGCAGTGAGTCGAGCTGAAGCCGCAAGGTCTGGAGCTTGGCCTCAGGCGAGGACTCGGCGTTGGTCTGCTGAACAACCTCCTGCGCTGCGATCCGGTCGTTTACGCCGCGCAACTCCTCTTCGAGCCGGCCCAGATCGCTGAGGTTTTCGGCCAGCTGATCGGGCAAGCTCCCCGCGAAGCGGCGTTCCACCTGCTCAATCTCTTTTTCTTTGGCAACTAGTTTCTGTTCGGTTTGAGCTACGCTCTGTTCAAGGAACTCGCGGGTGCGAACGGCGCTTTTAGTGCGCTCAGCGAGACTCGTCGCCATGAAGAGATCGCTAAGCCGGCTGGTAACCCGGCGCGCGATTTCCGGTTCACTGTATTCGAACGAAATTTCCAAAAGGTTCGCGCCGCGTTCCTCTTTCTGGCGCTTGAAGTTCTCATAGGTGAAGGAACGCTCGGGCACCGTCAGTTCAATGTGCTTGCGCATGACGCCGACCAGGCTAGCGGCGGAACGTCCCGGCACCAGCGGACCGTACAGGCCCATTTCGGTGATGAGCTCGGTCAAACGCGCATCCGTGTAAGTCTCCTGGCTGAGCTTTTCGAGGCCCTCCATCACGGGTTCCGCCTGTCCATTCTCTCCGCTGCTGGCCTGCGGGGTCTTGAGCTGCCCAGGCGCGATCTCGGGCTGCTGCACCGCCAGCAACTCGCTCGAGCGATAGGCGTCGGGAAGTATCAGTAACAGCGTCAGCGTCGCCGCCAGCCCCAGCAGCAGAACGCTCAATGCTGGCACGCGGTGGCGGTGAATCACATCGACGTATGGTTTCAGGTCAAGTGGTTGTTGCCCAGTCATCACCATCTCCAGCGAATCGGCGCGGACTGCCACGTCGCGCCGATCAGAAACATGTTGGTCGTCAACCGGGTGCCCGATTCCGCGCCCGCCGCTCGGGCGCCGGAGCCGCCGCCATAAATATTTCGCATCGAATAATACTGAGCTGTCACAAAAAGCTTCCGTGACAGCAGCCATGTCGCACCGATCGAGTAAGTAATCAGCTTCGAATCCCTGTCCCGCGCGCTTACCTCCAGAAATCCCTGCTTGATGAACAGCGACACCGATCTGCTGGCTGCATACTGCAGCAGCAGGCTCACGCTTCGATTTAACGCTGCTCCCGCCAGTCCGGCGCCGAGTCCGGGTTGTTGGCCGCCCTCCAATTGCGCGACGAATCTCGGATTGCTGTAGCGCGCCTGGACCAGGCCGCCCGGATTAATCGACCATCCGCCAGAACGATAAACTCCGCTGGAAGCGCCGGCGAAGCTGCCCATCAGGATCGGTCCGCCGCGAACCAGGACGTAGTAGTTGAGGTCAGGCTGCCAGGTTAGTCGCATCTGCGGCCAATGGCTTTCGGCCCGGGGAAACTGGCTTTCAAAACGAAAATCGTCAAAGGAGTATCCGGCTCCAAGCCAATAGTAACCGCCCAGCGGACGATCCGCGGTCAGCGCGATGCCCTGGCCGAACGATTCGCCCGAGGCGCCGCCACCACCAGAGAAGAACAGTTGACGGACCTGTGTGCCGAGATCCCACGATTGCGGCTCGGAGTAGCTAAGGCCGGCATTGAAGAGGTTGTCACGGCTTGAGCTTCGAGCCAGGAGCCCCTGAAGCAGCTGCGAGCCGATCGGGATCTGATTGCCGGTTATGATCGTACTGCTGACCCCGTCGCCAACCAGCAGGCTATCGTTCACCGAGAGAGTGATGCCCGGCGAGATTCGCTGGTCGTACGATGTACCAACGAAGTGATCCTGAAAGGCGCGGTTGAGTGACGGTGTCGATATATACTGTGACTCGACTGTACTATAGTCCAGCGCAAAGTGCTTTTCGGATGCGTCGGCTTGGAGACTTCCGCTCAGAAGTTCGGTCGCTATGAAGTCGCCATGAGCGTCGGAGCTGGAGTAGTGACTGGCATTGTCTGTATAAACGCTCGCAAGTTCGGCATAGGGGTAGAATGTAAAAGTCGCGGCCGCGCAAGGCACGCCCCACATTAGAACCCACGCGGCGATTGCAAACGCTGGGCTCCGCCAATATGCGCGCTTCATGTCAAGGTACCAAGATCGTGTCGCCGCGTTCGATTGGAATATCGCCCTGGATGTCTTTTCCACTCTGCACGAGCCGGTAATCGATCCGAATTTCCCGGACCTGCCCTTCGCCGCGGCGCATCACCTTGATGTCGCCGGAATCGGCGAATGGAGATAATCCGCCGGCCATAGCGATCGCCTGCGACAGCACTTCGCCGGAGTACAGAGGGAAAATGCCTGGATGAGTTACCTCGCCGTTTACGTAAAAGACGCGACTCTTTGGGTCAGCGATCCGCACCATCACGTTCGGATTGTGCACGAGCGCGGCCAGCCGCGTCGTAAGTTCCTTCTGTAACTCTTCGGTGGTGAGTCCCGCCGCTTCGACCTCGCCGATTAAGGGGAGCGTGATGGACCCGTTGCCGGCGACGGTAACCGAGCCGCTAAGATCTTTCTGCTTCCACACCTGGATGTCGAGCACATCGTCGCAACCGATTAGGTAAGGCTTCAAATCTAGCTGAGCCACCGCGATGGTCTTGGTTGTCACCGGCGTACTGCCCAACAACCCGCACGCCGAAAGCGCCGGGGCCGCTGCGCAGACAAGTCCGGTTAAAACCAGGCGCTTAAACATCCGCAGCAAACAGGCTTTTAATGACGTTGCCATTTCCTTCTCAACCTACAAATCGCTTGAAACGCTCTGTCAAGCTTTTGGGGATTGAACTCTGAGTAATTCAGCAGCTTAATGCGGGACCGATGGTGTCGATGCTAGGCACAGTATCGTTCCATTACTCCGAAAATATCCGTGATGCTGCTGAGTTCGTCGCCATAGTCCTGCGAAGCGAGGAACGAAGCACGGGAATGAGGAGCCGCCGGATGGAATCCGTGCATCCCGTATGGTCAAAAAATTCAAACGGCGGAAAATCAGTTCGAGATCTTGGGATGCCGGCTGGTTTTGTGAACCAGTTGCTGTGGGGCATACAATTCAATGACTGTGAGGACACGAACCGTGGGTGCGTGGGGCATCGATACGCAATGGGCTCGGATGCTCGCCTACATTACCGGCTTGGTCGACCAAGAGCTTTTGGTACGCACGGAGTATCTGGCCGCTGAGAACCGGATTCTCA
>Ga0187784_10001325_pt1 | contig 19489 bp, 14 predicted proteins | sample 1015_SJ02_MP15_2_FD_132964 | JGI IMG/M metagenome (GOLD analysis project Ga0187784, IMG submission 132964) | Tropical peat soil microbial communities from peatlands in Department of Meta, Colombia - 1015_SJ02_MP15_20_MG | ecosystem: Environmental > Terrestrial > Soil > Wetlands > Peat | place...
ATGGCGCGACCCAGATTATCGCGCACACGGTTGCCGCGAGCATTCGTGACACCGTGGCACTAACCCAACACGCCCAGAAGCTTGGCGCCGATTTCGCCATCATGGGCAATCCGCCGCTCAATTCGCGTCATCCCGACGTGACGCGCGCATTCTTTGAGGCAGTCTGCGCCGAAACCGATCTCGGCGTTGGTCTGTTCAATACGTCGATCTCCGGGTACGCGCTGACTCCTTGGCAGATCGCGGATATCGCCGAAATCGAGAACATTATCTGCGTCAAGGACGCGCAACCTCCGGCACATATCCTTGAGACACGCAAGCTTGCCGGCGAAAAGATCGTGCTGTGCGATCCGCTCGAGGCCAATCTGCTCGACAACATGCTGTTCTATGGCGACCAAGTGCACATGTCGAGCCCGGCTCCTTATTTGTTCCAGAGGCCGGGCCACACGCCGATCCGGGATTACTATCTTGCGGAGGTCGCCGGACGAGGCGACGAAGCGCGGCGCATCTGGGCCTCACTCTCCCGCCTCCGTGTCGTAGAGCAAAAATGGATCAACGCGCCATGGTCGCTCGGATTCCTGCCCAAGGCAGCAATTAAGGCGTGGAGCGAGATGTTAGGTCTCTCAGGCGGTAACCCGCGCTTGCCGATTAAGCCGTTGACCCAAGCCGAAAAGGATGAGCTCAGACGCGACCTTGTTTGGGCGGGTCTGCTCGAAAAAGTGGCCGTGGCGGCCGAATAGGCTGCGACGAGAGTCTAGCGATCCCCACCGCCCAGGCGATCACAATCAAACGCGCGGCGGGACGCAGGCGCTGTCGATCACAGCTTCAAGCCATGCTGAAACACGTTTCGCAAATCGCGGCGTCATGAGGATGCAGCGGCAGCGAGCGCTGTGCAAGCCGTTCCCCGGTGTGACCGCACGGACCGCATCGGGCGCGCCGGCACAAGGTGGTGTGATGCGGACCGCCGTGGACATCTTCCGTTCGCGCCTTAAAATGCAATTCAGTAGAGCCAAAGAATCGTGCGTTAACGTCGCTGATCTTGGTTCGGCATCCGGTTAGGCCATCCGGCCCTCGCGGCAATTTTCAAGGATACCGTTATCATTATGAGCTCCAATGATCGCAAAACCTATTCCATAGACGGCGTGACACCTGTCATTGATGCAACTGCCTTTGTCCACCCCGATGCAGTCATCATCGGCGACGTGGTGGTTGGCGCGGATTGCTATGTCGGGCCCGGTGCATCGCTGCGCGGCGACTTCGGTCGCATTATGCTCGAGCAAGGCTGCAACGTTCAGGATAATTGTACGCTGCACAGCTTGCCCGGATTCGACCTCGTTATCGGAGCTGACGGGCACATCGGCCACGGCGCCGTCATCCATAGTGCGCGCATCGGAAGCAACGCGATGGTGGGCATGAATTCGGTAATTATGGATCATGCCATTATCGGTGGCTCGTCGATCATTGCGGCGATGAGTTTCGTCAAGGCAGGCGCCGAAATTCCGCCACGGTGCTTGGCGGCGGGCATACCGGCAAAGGTCGTCCGCGAGCTGACCGAAGATGACCTGATGATCAAAATAGAAGCGACTCGGCAATACCACCAGTTGACGCGCAGATGTCTCGCGACGCATATCGCGGTCGAGGCTCTGACACATTTCGATCCCAACCGAAAGCGAGTGGACGCCGACATTTCCTTGCCGTTGCGCGATGTCGCGAGGCAGAAGCGGAGAGAGCAGTCGTGATCGCCCGAAATCGGTTGCGCTCGACGTTCGCACGACCCGCGCGCGCGGTCCGCTACGGCGCTGCCGGTTCGGTGCGTTTTTCCTCAGCCTGCAACTTTTCGGCAATCATATTCCGCAGGTCCTTTTTTGACACCTTGCCCATTCCGGAGAGCGGAAACGTGTCGACGAGCTCCAGGCGTTCGGGCAGCTTGAATTTCGCGATCTGCTTGTCCTGGAGGAATCCGGTCAGCTGATTGAGCGTAAGCGAGCAGCCGGGCTTGAGGATTACGAACGCGCAGCTCCGCTCGCCCATGACGGCGTCGGGCATCGCCACCACCGCCGCCATGTGGATACTGTCATGGCCGAGCAGCAGGTTTTCGATCTCCTCGGCGCTTATCTTCTCGCCGCCGCGATTGATCAGATCCTTTCTGCGGCCTTCCACCACCAGATTGCCGGTCGGATGCAGGCGAACCATGTCGCCGGTGCGGTAGAAGCCGTCGGCGGTAAAGGCCTGTCGATTATACGCCTCAGATTTGTAGTAGCCGCGGATGGTATACGGACCGCGCGCGATCAACTCTCCTACCGCGCCCGGCGCCACTTCCTTGCCTTCATCATCGACGATCCTGATCTCGTCAGCCGCCGACACCGGCCTGCCCTGCGTCTCGCGGATCACCGCCAAGGGATCATCCGGACGGGTGAGATTGGTCAGGCCCTCGGCCATGCCGAAGGCATGGCCGAGGATGGCGAAGCTCCATGTCGCCCGCGTACGATCGACGAGTTCGGGTAGCATCTTCTGGCCGCCCGCATAGACGAAGCGCAACGAGCCGAGATCGTACTTGTGTCGCGCGGAAGAGTTCAACAGCGCGATCAGCAACGCCGGACTGACCCCGAGAAAAGTGCCATTTTGTTGTTCGATCGCCGCGAACACCGTGTCAGGGTCGGTCGACGCGCACAAGCCAACACTGCCGCCGGCAACAAGAACCGCCAACATCCCCGGCGCTCCGAGCGGGAAATTGTGCGCAGCCGGAAGCGCGATCATAAAAACAGTGTCCCTACCCCAACCCAGAACGTTCGCGCATTCCTCGGCGTTGCAAAGGTAATCGACATGGGTCCGTGGGATTAGTTTCGGAACACCCGTCGTGCCTCCGGACAACAGCATGAACGCCACGTCGAAAGGATCGGGCCGATAGGGCGCCAGCACACGCGCCAAATCGCTTAGCCGAGGCTCCTCTTCGAGCCACGGACCGAGATACGAGACGCCGCTCTCGGTGCCGTCTCCGGTCGCCAGCAAGTACCGCAAGGTCGGGGTTGCCGCCTGGATTTCCTTGGCCATCGGGACGTAGTCGAAACCGCGAAACCGCCGAGGGAGAAAATAGGCCTTGGCGCCAGTGATTTGAGCGAAAAAGCTCAATTCCCTGCCGCGATGCAGCGGCAGGCACATGACCGGAATGACGCCGATCTTCTGCAGGGCAAAGAAGATAATGATGAATTCACGGATATTCGGCAATTGCAGGAGAACGATATTGCGCGGCTGCAGACCTAGATCGAGCAGGCGCAGCGCCACACGAGCGGCGAGTCGTTCGACGTCGGCGTAGCTGAGCGTTCCTGTTGCATCCGAAACGAACGTGCGGTCTGGCAAGGTGCGGGCGCGCATTGCTAAGAGGTCGCTGATGCTGTTGGCTTTCCAGTATCCTCGTCGAAGATAATCTTGAACAAATCGCTCTGGCCATGGCGTGCAATATTCGAGCATAAGTCCCCCCGTTTCACGATCGAGCGCGTGGTTGCCTCGGTATTTGCCGGGCCGTCCGGGGGATGGCGGCCCACTTGCGTTCGATCGATTTATCCAATCCGGCGCGCTCCCTGATGAGCGATATCCGCTTTGCACCAGCCTTCATCTACTCCGCCGCGGCCGAAGATTGCTTCGCGGCGCGCTCCTTCTCCTTGTTCTGCTTGAGGGCAAAGAAAATTCGGTCTGGCGACATCGGAAGACTGTTCATGCGCACACCTGTCGCATCGTAGATGGCGTTGGCGAGCGCAGCGATGACTCCGGTTCCGGCGCCTTGGCCGGCCTCCTTGGCGCCGAACGGGCCCTCAGGCTCCCAGGTGACGACATTGCTGTGCTGGAAGTTGTCGAGTTTCGGGATATCGGTTGTCAGCGGCATCTTGTAATCGCGGAACGACGGATTCATCACCTTCCCATCGATGCGGATGAGTGTCTCATAGAGCGCCGGGCCGAATGACATGACTGTCGCGCCGATGACCTGACCCTTCACCGCCAGCGGGTTCAACGGGAAGCCGCTGTCGTCCGCGCCCCAGAAACCGACTACCTTGACCTGCCCGGTTTCCGGATCAACTTCCACCTCGACCGCGCAGGCCGAGGGATTGTAGGCGGGCGAAAGATTTCCATGACCAGTACGAAAATCGATCTTCTCGTCACCTGCAGCATAGCTGCCGTGGCTGATCACCAGTTGCCCGGTTTGAAAGGCGCCCCACCGCACCGCTTCCTTCAGCGACATGCGCTGACGATCATCGAGTCGGCTGATGATCTCCCGGCGACGGAACACGAGATCGTCCGGATCGACGTTCATCCGTTTGCCGGCTATTTCGGCCAGTTGCCGGCGCGCATCCTCGGCCGCGCGTTTGACGGCATTGCCGGTGAAAAACGTGACGCGTGATCCGAATGTCCCCGGATCCACCGGAGTGGAATCCGAATCGACGCGCGCGAAACGCACATCATCCACCGTGACGCCGAGAACCTCGGCCGCAATCATCGACAATACGGTGTCGGCTCCCTGTCCGACATCGGTCGAGCCCGTCGTCAGCTGAACCGTGCCGTCCTCCTGCACCCTGATCTGCGCTGCGGAGGCCGAGTGACCCATGAGCCTCGCGCCGGAGATATGGGAACCGCATCCGAACCCGATGCCGCGGTACTTCGGCAATTTGCCGTGCTTTTCACGCCAGCCGGATAGCTCCACGACGCGGTCGATACATTCGTCAAATGCGAATGTCCCAATACGAAAGCCGTTCGCCGTCTTTTCGCCGGGCTGTAGCGCATTGCGGTGGCGAATGTCGATCAGGTCCACGCCCAGATCGGTAGCGATCAATTCGAGCTGAGAATCACGCGCGAAGCAGATTTGGGTATTGGTATGCCCGCGCAAGGCTCCGCAAAAGCCGTTGTTAGTGTAGACCCGTTTGGCCTCATATCTGAGATTTGGAATCCGGTACGGAATGTTGAGCATCGCTCCGGCAAGATACATGCTGAACCCACCGATGCTCGAATAGGCGCCGCCGTTTGCAATCATCTTACAATGTTGCGCCAGCAAGCGGCCCTCTTTGTCCGTTCCAGTGCGGAGCCAGATCTTCATCGGATGGCGCATGTGTCCAATGGTCAGCACCTCGTCCATGGTGTGGACCAGCTTCACCGGCCGGCCGGTCCTTTTCGACAGCATGACCGCACAGAAATCCATCGGCATCGCTTCCTGCTTGCCGCCGGAAAAGCCGCCGCCGACAAAGGTCTGCACGACGCGCACGTTGCCGAGCTCCACGCCAAGCCCCATCGCCAGTTGCCGCCACACCACATACGGACTCATCTTGCAGGCCCACAGCGATATCTTGCCGGAGTCGTCCCACAGACCGACGCAGGCGTGCGGCTCGAGCATTCCCTGCTTGACAGGTTGCGTCTCGAATGTGTCATCGCGGACGTAGTCGGCGCGGGAAAACGCCTCATCCACGGTGCCGAACTCAAATGCGACTTGGGCGGAGATGTTTCCCGGGGCCTTGTCATGCAGCAGCGGTGCACCGGAGCGCATCGCATCTTCCGGATCGAATACCGCCGGCAGCGGCGCATATTCCACCGCAATCAGGTCCAGTGCCTCTTCGGCAGTATCCTCATCGATCGCCGCAACGGCAGCCACCTCTTCGCCGATGTAACGCACTGTGTCGACAGCCAGTGGCAGGTAGTCGCGCGTCTGCGGCAGGTTGCCGTATTTGACGCCCGGAAAATCTTTCCCGGTGACAACGGCACGAACGCCCGGCAGAGCTGCGGCGCGACTTGCATCAATGCGCACGATCTTGGCGTGCGGATGCGGGCTTCGTAGCAGTTTGCCATGCAACATTCCGGGCATGCTAATGTCGTCGGCATACTCGGCGCGGCCCAAAGCCTTGAGCGCGCCGTCCTTCTTCGGGGTCGGTTGGCCGACAATATCGTACTCGTTGCGGAGTTGATTCTTCATGTCAGCTCCCACCCACGTGCTTGAGTTGGCTGGCGGCGTCCTGGATCGCCTCGATGATCTGGACGTAACCCGTGCAGCGGCACAGATGACCGACCATTGCTACGCGGATTTCGTCCTCGCTCGGATTTGGGTTATCGTTCAGCAATGACTTGGTGGCGAGGACAAAGCCCGGCGTACAAAATCCGCATTGCACGCCGCCTTTTTGCACAAATGACTTCTGGATCTGATCGAGAACGCCGCCTTTGGCGAGACCTTCGATTGTCTGTATCTCCATGCCCTGAGCCTCCACGGCCAGATAGAGGCAAGAGTTGACCGCCTTGCCGTCGATCAGAACCGTGCAAGTCCCGCATTGACCCTCCTGGCAGGAGCGCTTGGCGCCGGTGAGGCCGAGATGTTCCCGCAGCACTTCAAGGAGCGTGCGCCAAGGCGGAACGAGAAGATCGTGACGCTCGCCGTTGATGCGCAAGGCGATGGGCAGCAGGTGTTTCACGACAGGTCTCCGATCGTGGGCGCGGCCTTTTGGCGTGCGCCTCTGATGGCTCGCTTGGTCAAACTTTTCAAAAGCTCGAACCGGAATTGCCTAGTGGCGCGCCAGGACGTGCGCGGATCGGCTTCATCGCAAACGGCCAGCGCGGCCTCCTCGAGCGCATCTTCCGCAAAGGCTCGCCCCCGCAACAGTGTTTCGGCCTTCCTGGCCCGCAGCGGAACGGGAGCACTGCTCGCCAGGGCGATCTTGACGTCGCGAAAAGTCCGGCTCGCCGCGTCCCAGGTCACCAAGGCGCTGACCCCGACGGTCGTCAAGTCCATCGATTGCCGATCGTGGAATTTCAGATAGGCGCCGCCGCTGCAGGAGGGCACGCTCGGCAATTGAATTGTCGTCAACAGTTCGTCCGGCCGGGCGACCGTCATGCCGAATTGCGGAAATAGATCTTCAACCGGCACCACACGTTCCCCGTTGCGGCTCCTGAGGCTGACCTGCGCCCCCAAAGTGATCAGAGCCGGGGGTAGATCGGCGCACGGCAGAGCGCCGGCGAGATTGCCGCCGATGGTCGCCACGTTGCGCAGTTCGGGTCCGCCGATTCCGGCTGCGGCTTCGGCCAGCACACCATATTTCTCGCGCACGACCGGCGAAGACATGACCGCCTGGATCGTCGTCGCAGCGCCGATCGCGAGCCCGCCGTCGGCCAGCGTCGTCACGCCCGACAATTCCGCGATGCCTTTGAGACCAATGATGTAGGCGGGGCAGGCTTCTCGCCGCCGCATCTGGAGAAGGAGGTCGGTGCCACCGGCCAACAGCCGAACCTCATTGCTGTGGGCAGCGAGAAGGTCACACGTTTCGTCGATGCTCCGCGCGGCAAGATATTCAAATTTGGGTAGCCGTCGTAGATAACTCATCAATCCCTCGATTTAAGTCCGCGCGACGTCCACATCCCCGCCTACCGATCACTGCTTGGGGTGGCCCGGGTCCTTCACGGCTGCGACGGTGGCAAGCTCCACATTGTAGAGCTGGCCGTTCTTCTCCTCGACCTGGCGAATGTAGATGTTTTGGATGATGTCGCGCGTTTCCGGATCGATCGAGATGGGCCCGCGCGGGCTTTCCCAAGCCATCCCCTTCATGGCAGAAACCAAGCTGTCGCCGTCGGTTTTACCGCCGGTCTTGTTCAGCGCCTCATAGATAAGGTGCATGCCGTCATAGCCGCTGACGCTCATGAAATTCGGCCGCATATTTGGATTGGCCTTCTCGAAAGCAGCGACGTAATCCTTGTTCATCGAGGACGGATGGTCGGCGGAGTAGAACCCGGCCGTGATCGTGCCGAGCATCGCGTCGCTCATGCCCGGTAAATCGTTATCGTCGGTGATGTCGCCGGGACCGATGAGAGTTACCCCCGATTTATCCAGACCCCGTTCGGCAAATTGCCTGGCGAAAACGGCGGCTTGGCCGGCCGGCACGAAGACATACAGCGTGTCTGGGTGGGTATCGCGGGCGCGCTGAAGGAAAGGAGCGAAGTCGGGATTGGCGAGCGGAACCTTGATGGTCTCGATGACATTGCCGCCCGCCTCGGTGAAGACTTTGGTAAACACGCCTGCGGCCTCGGCGCCTGGCGCCCAGTCGGAGTACACGATCGTGACCCTCTTGGCGCCGTGCTCGGCCGCCCATTTTGCGAGAACGATTGATTGCTGCCCGTGAGTCCAGCTCGTGCGCACGAAATAAGGCGACCGCTCCGTGACGATCGACGTGCCGGAGACCATCACGACCGTGGCGATCTTGGCTTCGGTGATCAGCGCATCGATCGCGAGCACGTTCGGCGTCAGCCCGCCACCGATGAGCGCAACTTTGTCGTTGACGATCATGTCCTGGGCGATGCGCTTGGAGACGTCGGGAGCGCTGGCATCGTCTCTGACGATCAATTGCACGTTGCGCCCGGCGACGGTGTCGCCATGCAGCGCAACATAGAGCTGCGCGCCGGCGACGGCCTGCTTGCCCACGGCGGCGAGCACTCCGGTGAGCGGCATTGGCAGGCCGATCTTGACGGTCTCTTGCTTGACGGTCTCTTGGGCAAACGCTGGCAATGCCGCTAGCATGCCGAATGCAACAAGAAGCGCCGCCATCAGCTTGCGAAGCTGTTCCATTGGCACCTCCCCGATCCACTTTCGAGCCCGCGCATTCTAAGCGCGCTGGGTCGCGGCCCCACAAGCTTAACCGACGACTCCGCCCCGCCGTTGCAACTCTAGACCTTCCTTGCATATTTGTGAAATGAAAATGTATTATTTGTGATATTTGAATTTTGGATGACCAACTATGCATCCGCAAGGCCGTCCTCTGAGTCGTCAAATCGATCTCAATCTGCTGGAGCTGTTTGACATCACGTTTCGAACCCGCAACCTGACCGCAACGAGCGTGCGCCTCGGTCTGTCTCAGCCGGCGGTCAGTTATGGCTTGTCGAAGCTGCGCAAGATGTACGGCGATGCACTGTTCGTGCGCATGCAGCGAGGGGTGCAGCCGACTCCGATTGCGGTGCAGCTGGCCGGGCCGATCGCCGCCGCGCTTAAGATCGTGCGCAGCACGATCAAAAAGGTCGAGTTCGTGCCCAGCGAGGCCCGCCGCAGCTTTCGTGTAGCGATGTCCGACATCGGCGAGCGTTATTTCCTGCCGCGTTTGGCGCAGCGGCTGGGCGTTGATGCGCCCCATGTCACGGTCGAGACTCTGTCACCCGGACCTGCCGAGCTCACTGACGGGCTCGCCTCCGGCGATATCGATCTGGCAATCGGTTTTATTCCCGGCATGGGAAAGCAGATGCATGCGCAGGTCATGTTCAGCGAACAGTTTGTCTACCTGATGCGCAATGGCCATCCGGCAGCGCAAGACGCGCTGACGGCCGCGCGCATACGCAAGCTGCGCCACGTGGTAGCCGGCCCGCCCGGTACGCGGCATTTGTATGCCGTCGAAAAAGTGCTGAGCAGCCCGCAGGTGCGCTCCGAGATCGTGCTGCACGTGAGGAGCTTTCTCAGCGTAGGGCCGATCATCGCCGATACCGATCTGGTCGCCCTGGTGCCAAGCAACCTGGCTGCGCTAGTCGCCAAAAACCTGAACCTGTGTGTGTGCAGGCCGAAGCTGAAGTTCCCGGCCTTCGACGTATGCATGTACTGGCATCGGCGTTTTCACCAAGACCCGGCTTCGGGTTGGTTGCGCGAGACGATCATGGACTTGTTCGGCAGCAAGTCGGCGCGCTAGGCTGAACCTTGAGGGCCCACGAAGCCGCACCAAAAATGACCATGAACGAAGTCCGAAATATGCTGGAGACACGCGTTCCCGGGCTGCACGCCCGTATCGAGAATATGCTCGTCGAAGCTGAGGCTCGATACAACCAACGGACTAACCAGCCGCCATCGGAATTTCTCCTGGAGCATACCCGGCGCACGGCGGCCATTGCCCATCAGATATCCAGAATCGAAGGGATCGATTCATTCCTTCCGACCGTCGTGGCTCTCTACCATGATGCGGGCAAGTTTCACGACGGCGCATACCACAAAGACGACGTGCCGGAAGAGGAGCATGCGGCGGTCCTGGCCGGCAGCATGCTCGCCGAGTTCGGGGTGGAACGCAGTGCTATCGAGGCTGTGCGCGAAGCGTTGCGCGCGCTCTATAACGATCGGCTGCCATGTGTCGGCGCCTGCCGCATCGTGCAGGACGCGGACCGGCTCGACAAGCTCGGTGCGCTGGGCGTGGGCGCCTTCTTCACCAAGGCGGCGCTGCGCGGACGGGGCCTCATCGATGCGCTCGTGCACACGCTAAGCCGGGAACTGACTTACGCTGTGGCGGCGCCGCGATCCATGTTTACCGAAACAGGCAAGAAGCTTGCCGGGGCGCAGGCGGCAAAAACAATCGCCTTTTTCGACGATCTTCTGAACGATCTCGAAAGCTGGGGAATCGCCTCGTTCGAACGCCGCGCCATTATTCTGCAGGAGGATTTCCGCACTCGCGACGGCGCTTCGATGCCGAGGATGGAAGTGACTATCGTCATGCCTCGCGCCTGCCCGGATTGCGAAGCGCCGCTCGGATTGACGCATCGGCGCGGACGCGGCGTCAAGTGCGAGAAGCTCACGGCACGTTTCGCCTGCGCCGGCTGCGGCTACGCCCGTGAAACCTCCTTCTGCCTGCCGGTTTTCGCCTGACGCGATCCCGCGCCCCGGTGACCGATACGGCAAAGCCCGGCGACCACTGGCAGCGACCGCCCGGTCAGAATTGCTCGAAAGAACGAAAGAATTCCCTAGCTGAGGGTTCGCCACAGCAGCCAATTCGTTGGCGGCCTTGATCTTTGTCAAAGTAATTGGAACCGAGGCCGACGATAATTCACGTGGGTTTTCTTCAGCGGCCGCCGTCTAGGTTAGAGCATTTTCAGGAAACGTGAGTACCGCCTTTTCGCAGAAAATGCAGCCAGCCAACGACTCTAGGCGCGCGTTGGCGTCCGCCCGTGGATAACCCTGAACCGTCGATGTGGTCACGCAGGAAACAGCGGACCCACGAAGCAAATTGACCGAGCATGACCGCCGAACATGACCGCTCAAAATAAAAAACTGAAACAGTGTTGGCTCGCCATTCACGCCGGTCACGTTGCGCCGGAATCTCCGGTCACCTTCGACCGCAATCGCCGGTCGTCTTGAGCGGCATGCGCACAAAAACATTGGATTGAATGAAAAGGCCAGAGACGATCGTGGAAACTGTAGCCCCGATTAAAGAAATTGCCGATCTCATCAAAGAGAACGGCGGAGCATCGTTGCAATTCTGCTATCAGTGCGGAATTTGCGATGTTGTTTGTCCCTGGAACCGGGTCAGACAATTCAGTATGCGCAAGATAATCCGGCAGGCTACGTTCGGTTTGACTGAAATAGAGCAGGAAGACCTCTGGCGTTGCACCACCTGCGGAACCTGCCCTAAGCGCTGCCCCAGAGGAGTCAATCAGATCGAGCTCGGGATCTCGCTGCGCCGCATTGCCACGGAATACGGGATTTTTCCCGATTCGGTCACTCCCGTCGTTAGGGTCAGCGGGAGCCTCATGGCTGAAGGTAACCCGTTCGATCTGGCACGGACAAAGCGCGCGGATTGGGCGGAAGGTCTGTCGGTCAAGACCTTTACCGAGGGGATGGAGATTCTCTATTTTCCCGGCTGCTATCTCAGCTATGACCCACGCTTGAAGAAGGTGGCTGCTGCCACGGCGAGCATCCTCAACAAGGCCGGGGTCGAGTTCGGAATATTGGGAGCGAAGGAGAATTGCTGCGGAGAAAGCATCCGCAAGGCCGGGAATGAGCAAACATTCAAGCACCTGGCCAAGGAAAACATCAAAACCTTTATTGATCATGGGGTGAAGAAAATCCTGGTTTCCTCCCCGCATTGCTACCATACGTTCAAGAACGAATATCCGGAATTCAACGTCCACTTCGAAATCGTCCACATTTCCGAGTATTTGCGCGAGCTGATCAACGAGGGGCGGCTCGCGCCCGCCAGGAAGTACGACAAGAAAATCACTTATCACGATCCCTGCTATCTGGGCCGCCATAACGGGATATTCGACGCGCCTCGGGACGTCTTGCAGCAAATGACCTCGACGGAACTCGCCGAGATGCAGGACTGCCGGGAAAACAGTCTATGTTGCGGCGGCGGCGGCGGCAGGATCTGGATGGATACTCCCCAGCAAGAGAGATTCTCCGGCCTGCGATTGCAGCAAGCCATCGACGTCGGCGCCGAGGTGCTGGTTACCGCCTGTCCGTATTGCCTCACGAATTTCACCGATAGCAGCCTGAGCCGGGAAGATGGTCGAGCGATAGAGATCAAGGACATCACTGAAATCGTCCGGGAAGTCATCTGACATGCCAGTCGAACGACTCACATCCAGCAGCTCTAAAAACGACAATATCGGAGATGTCCTTGTTGTCGGCGGCGGGATCAGCGGCATTCAAGCCGCGCTCGATCTTGGCGACACCGGCTTCAGGGTTTATCTGGTCGACAAATCCCCCGCCATTGGCGGCAAGATGTCTCAGCTCGACAAGACATTCCCCACCAATGACTGCTCGATGTGCATTGAATCGCCTAAGTTCATTGAATGCAGCAGACATCCCAACGTCGACATCCTGACCAACACCGAAGTTGTCCGCGTCGAGGGGGAAGCAGGAAATTTCAAGGTATCCCTGAACCGGAAGCCCAGATACGTTCTTGAGGACAAATGTACCGGTTGTACCACCTGTTTTGAGTACTGCCCGGTCCAGGTCCCTGATCCTTACAATCAAAACCTGTCGCTGAGCAAAGCCATCCATATCCATTTTACCCAAGCGGTGCCGCTCATCTCCTATATCGACCCTGAATCCTGCCTCTACCTTCGAGACGAAAAATGTAACATTTGCGTCGGAGTCTGTAAGACAAACGCCATCGATCTTCATCAAAAGCCGGAACAGCTGGAAGTGGAGGTAGGTGCGGTCGTGCTGTCTCCGGGCTATGAGGTTTTCGACCCCGCGGTGCGGGGCGATTATGGCTACGGCAAGATGAAGAACGTCGTAACCAGCCTAGAATTCGAACGCATCCTGTCTGCCACCGGGCCTTGCGACGGCGAGATAAGGCGTCCTTCCGACGGCAAGCATCCGCAGCGGATCGCCTGGATTCAGTGCGTCGGTTCCAGGCAGGTCATTGCCGGCGGCAACACTTATTGTTCGTCGGTTTGCTGCGCCTACACCCAGAAGCAGGTCATTCTGACGAAGGACCATTACGCGGAAATGGCTGCAACGGTATTCCACAACGATATCCGCGCCTTCGGCAAGGATTTCGAGCGCTACTATCAAAGAGCGGAAAACCTGCCCGGAGTTCGGTTTATCAGAAGCTACGTGTCGATCGGCAAAGAGATCCCGGAGAGCAAGAACGTCACGATCAGATACGCTACCGATGATGCCGGGGTGAAGGAAGAGGAATTCGATCTGGTCGTTTTATCCGTAGGATTGAGTCCCCCTAAGGATGCGGCGGACCTGGCCAACAAGTTCGGCATCGAACTCAATTCCCACGGTTTCTGCAAAACCAATCCGGTCAATCCTATTGCGACCTCTCGCCCGGGAATTTTTGTAAGCGGAGCCTTCCAGGGTCCTGTCGATATTCCGGAATCGGTGGTGTCCGCCAGCGCGGCCAATGCGCTTTGTGGTCAGCTGCTTGCCTACCAGCGCGGCAAGCTGGGCCGGGAACGCGAATATCCACCGGAACGCGATGTTGCGCATGAGCAACCCAAGGTCGGGGTTTTCGTCTGCCATTGCGGAGCAAATATCGGCCGGGTGGTCAATGTTCCTTCAGTCGTTGAATATGCCGCCACACTGGATAACGTCGTTCACGCCCAGGAAAGCCTGTTTGCATGCTCCACAGATAATGCCCGGCAAATAGCCGACACCATCCGTGACAAAGGGCTCAACCGCGTCGTCATCGCGGCGTGCACGCCGCGGACCCATGAACCGCTGTTCCGGGACACGGTGCGGGAAGGCGGAATAAATCAGTATTTCTTCGACCTGGCGAATATCAGGGAACATTGCTCCTGGGTGCACTCGCGGGAAAAGGACGACGCCACCGCGAAGGCCAAGGACATCGTCCGCATGTCGGTGGCCCGAACCGCCCTGTTGCAGCCTTTGCAGGAAATCGAGCTGCCGATCAACAAGGCGGTTTTGGTTATCGGCGGAGGTGTGGCCGGAATGACCAGTGCTCTGAACATGGCCGAGCAGGGATTTCAAGTGTATCTGGTGGAAAAGGCTCCCGACCTCGGCGGTATGGCGCGCCGGATTCATTACACCCTCGAAGCAGTGGATGTTCAGACCCATCTGGACGATATCATCCGCAAGGTTTACCGGCATCCCGCAATCCACGTTGCCACCGCTTCGACCATCGAAGAGGTGTCGGGCTATGTCGGCAATTTCACAACCAGGGTGCGATCGGAAGCAAGAGTCAGAGAGATACGCCACGGCGCCGTCATCATCGCTACCGGTGCCGAAGAATACAAACCGGCCGAATATCTTTACGCAAAAGACGATCGGGTATTGACCCTGCTTGAGCTGGAAGGGCGAATCTCCAGCAATGATGCGACGGTGCGGAACGCCCAGACTGTGGTGGTGATCCAGTGTGTCGGCTGCAGAACGGCAGAACGGAATTATTGCAGCCGCGTCTGCTGCAGCCAGGCTGTCAAGAATGCCCTGAAACTGAAACAGAACAACCCAGGGATTGAGATCTACATTGTCTTTAGGGATATGAGAACCTACGGGTTCAAGGAGAATTATTACCGGGAGGCGGCGAGCAAGGGGATCAAGTTCATTCGCTATGCGCCGGATGACAAGCCCGTGGTTGAAACTGTTGAGGAGGGCGGTCGGAACATTCTGAGGGTCACCGTTAGCGATCCTATTTTGGGTCGCAAGCTTGCCTTGGATACCGATTTGCTGGCGCTCGCCGCCGCAGTTGTTCCGGCAACGACCAATCCTAAATTGTCAAAACTATTTAAGGTGCCGTTGAATCCGGACGGCTTCTTCCAGGAGGCTCATGTAAAACTAAGGCCCGTGGATTTTGCCGCGGAGGGGATCTTTCTGTGCGGCACGGCGCACTATCCAAAGCATATTTCGGAAACGATCAGCCAGGCTTTCGCGGCTGCGGGCCGCGCCATTAACGTGCTGTCAAAAGATTCAGTTACCGCTACCGGCGCTATTTGCGACGTCGACGAGAGTGCCTGTATCGCGTGCGGGGCCTGTATTTCAGCTTGTACTTATGACGCCATTGACTTTTTTGACGCGCCGCTGGGCAAGACGGCCAGGGTTAATCCCGTACTTTGCAAAGGCGACGGTCTGTGCAACGCCAAGTGCCCGACCGGGGCGATTTATCTGAATCATTATACCAATGAAGAAATCTTCCGCCAGATCGATGCGGCATAAATGGAACGGTGCCGGATTGAACAGAAAAACTGCAGACCGTTAGGAAACCAGCCGAGTTGCGCGACCGGGACTACCGCCACAGGAGCGAAGTGAGAATGGCTACAGTGCATGAATTCAAACCGCGAATCCTGGGCTTTCTCTGCAACTGGTGCAGTTACGCCGGGGCCGATCTGTGCGGGGTTTCCCGCTATCAGTACCCGCCCACGATAAAAGTGATCAGGCTGATGTGCTCAGGAAGAGTCGACCTGGAATTCGTGCTGCGGGCCTTTGCCAACGGCAATGACGGGGTTTTTATCGGCGGTTGTTGGCTGGGGGAATGCCATTACGTCACGGAAGGCAATTACGACGCGTTGAGCATGATGCATCTGGGCAAGAAGCTGTTGGAATATGTCGGGCTCAGTCCGGATCGGCTGAGGCTTGAATGGGTATCGGCATCCGAAGGAATCCGTTACGCCGAAGTTGTCACTGACTTTACCGCGAGATTGAAAGAACTGGGCCCGATCGGCGCCGGTGAGGGCATCGATCAGAGCGCGCTGAAGCTCAAGCTGGAGGCGATCAAGAATTTACTCCCGTACATAAAGCTCGTGGAACGGGAGAAGCTCAGAGTGCGGTTTGAAAACAAGGCGAAGTACGAACAATTTTTTGCCAGCGACGAACTGAATTCGTTGCTCAATGAATTGATCGCGGACAAGCTGGCAATCAGCCAGATCATGGTGCTGCTGCAGGAGCAAGCCCTTTCCACCGGAGAAATTGCAGATAGTTTGGGCATGAACGCGTCCGAAGTTGCAAAGCATCTCGGCAGCTCAGCTAGGCAAAGACTGGTCAGATTCGACCAGGACCAGAAACGTTATGCTCTCGCCTGACCTGCAAGGATCGGTCGCCACAGCGGCGCGTCGACGACATGGATAGAGACTGAGAATATGGATACCGAGAGAATTGAGCGGATTATCGATAACCATCGATGCGAACCCGGTTCGCTGATCCAGATACTACTCGATATCCAGGCCGAACTGCATTGGCTGCCGAAGGAAGCCTTGGCGATGGTCAGCGAGAAATTGGACGTGCCGATGAGCCGCATCCAGCATACCGCCACCTTCTACAAGGCCTTCAGCCTGGTTCCGAAAGGGCGTCACGAAATAAACATATGCATGGGTACGGCCTGCCACGTCCGCGGCGCGCCGCGCGTGCTCGAAGTGGTGCAAAACCTCATCGGCATCCAGCCCGGCGAGACCGACGCGGAGATGAAATTCAGCCTGGGCACCGTCAACTGCCTCGGCTGCTGTGCTCTAGGACCGGTGATGGAAATCGATGCCGAGCGCCTCGGCAAACTGGCGCCTGCCACCACCGCCGGCCTGCTCAAGGACTATGATTAGGGGACGTTCATTGCAATGATAAATTCGCCCGCCGAACTGGAAAAACTCAGGCAGGAAATCCTGGCAAAAAGGGATCCAGGCACCACCCGCATTTCAATATGCGCCGGCGCCGGTTGTCTTGCCACCGGCGCCGGCAAAGTCATTGCCGCCTTCACCGCGGCAATCGAACAGCAGGGTTTGCAGAGTGATGTGAACATCAAAGGTACCGGGTGCCCCGGATTTTGCGAGCGCGGACCCGTTGTTGTCATTGCTCCCGAGGACGTTTGCTATCTGCAGGTAACGCCCAAGGACGTTCCTGAAATCGTCTCGCAGACCATACAGCAGAAAAAGGTCGTCGATCGCCTGCTCTATGTCGACCCGAGCAAAAACGAAAAAGCGGTTCGTGAAGCCGATATTCCGTTCTACAAGAATCAGGAACGGAACATAATCGGCAGCAACATAAAGATCGATCCAAAGTGCATCGACGACTATCTGGCGCTGGGCGGATATTCTGCGTTAGCCAAGGCGCTTTTCCAGATGACTTCCGAGCAGGTGGTGGCGGAAGTCAAAAAGTCCAAGCTCAGAGGACGCGGCGGCGGCGGCTTTCCCACGGGGATAAAGTGGGAGGCGGCTCGCAATGCTCCGGGCGACACCAAGTATGTGATCGTCAATGCCGACGAGGGTGACCCGGGGGCATTTATGGACCGGGCCGTGCTGGAAGGAAATCCGCACTCGATCCTGGAAGGATTGATTATCGGCGCCTATGCCATCGGCGCTCATGAGGGTTACATTTACGTGCGCCAGGAATATCCCCTGGCATTGGAGAATGTCGGTATTGCCATCAAGCAGGCCGAGGAACACGGTTTTTTGGGCAGCAACATCCTCGGCTCGGGCTTCGATTTCAACGTCAAGGTGCACCGCGGAGCCGGAGCTTTCGTTTGTGGTGAGGAAACAGCACTGCTGTTGTCTCTGGAGGGCAAGCCGGGTGAGCCCAGAGCGCGGCCGCCTTATCCCGCCACCCGGGGTCTGTGGGACAAGCCGACCAATATCAACAATGTCGAAACCTGGGCCAATGTGACGCTGATTATTGACAAAGGCGCCGACTGGTTCAATCAATTTGGAACTGAAAGAAGCAAGGGCACCAAGATTTTTTCTCTGGTCGGCAAGATAAAAAACACCGGCCTCGTAGAAGTACCCATGGGCGTAACGCTCAGGGATATCATCTACAACATCGGTGACGGCATTCCCGGCGGCAAGAAGTTCAAGGCGGTGCAGACCGGCGGCCCGGCGGGAGGGTGCATCCCCGAAGCCCATCTGGACATAGCAGTCGACTTCGACGAACTCACCAAAGCTGGCGCGATCATGGGTTCGGGCGGCATGATCGTGATGGATGAAGATACCTGCATGGTCGATGTCGCCCGCTACTTTCTCAATTTTCTCTCTGAGGAATCCTGCGGCAAATGCTCACCGTGCCGCGAGGGCGTCAAGCAGATGCATCGGATTCTCACCAATATTACCGAAGGAAGGGGAAAACAAGGCGACATCGAGCTGCTGGAAGAGCTGGCTTTGTCAACCCGCAGCGCCTCGCTTTGTGCCCTGGGGCGAAGCGCACCTAATCCGGTCTTGAGCACGATACGCTATTTCAGAGACGAGTATGAGACCCATATCAGGGAGAAAAGGTGCCCGTCTTATTCCTGCAAGGGGTTGGTCTCGTACTATATCGATCCGGAAAAGTGCGGCGCCTGTCGGATTTGCCCCAGGGAATGCACCTCAGATGCGATCATCGGGGAGAAGAATCGGATTCATGTCATCGATCAGGCGAAATGCAACAAGTGTGGAACCTGCTTTGAGATTTGCCCGGCGCGCTTCGGTGCGGTGATCAGGCTGTCCGGCGAGCCCGTTCCGGCGCCCATCCCGGATGAAATGAGGGTTGTCGTCAGAAAGAGAAACGCAAAAAGAGAAAAGCAAGATGCGTGAAATCTCATTACAGATTGATGGCAGGGATGTCGCAGCAAGCGAAGATATGACCATTTTGGCGGCGGCGCAAAATGCGGGTATATCCATTCCTACGGTCTGCCATCACGAGAACCTGCAACCGTTCGGCGGCTGCCGGCTTTGCACGGTGGAAGCCGAGGCCGGCGGTCGGACGAACCTGGTTGCCGCCTGCATATACCCGGCCCAGCACGACCTGGTGGTCAGAACCCGGTCCGAGCAGATAGATAAGATTCGCAAGGTGCTGACGGAGCAGTTGCTGGCTCATGCCCCGGAGTCCGAAGTATTACAGAATCTGGCCCGAGAATATCACGCCGACAAAGACCGTTTTGCAAAAGAGCCATCGTTCTGCATTCTCTGCGGGCTGTGCGTGAGATACTGCGCCGAGATCAAGCAGAAAAACGCGGTCGGATTCGTGGACCGGGGGCCAAATCGAGAGATCAGCTTTATCCCGGAAATCGCCGCCACCGAGTGCTGGGACTGCAAAGAATGTTTCCCGCTTTGCCCTACTTCAGCATTGCAGGCGGCCTTTGTTTTGATGAGATCGCTGACAGCTGTCCGGTCGTCGCTCACATCCGAATCAAAGAAACGGGACGCGACGAATTCTGTTGCGCAACGAAATCGGCACAACGGTTCGCCTGTCGCGGGCGATAGGGACGGGGCGTTGCCCGAGGCCACGATGCAGAGGTAAGAAAATGAGGTACGCGGAGACCGGATTTGATCTGGAAATTGATCTATCCCGGGGTAGCATCGAAAAGGTGGA